>ERZ772979.433-NODE-433-length-29787-cov-4.976423_pt1 | contig 29787 bp, 30 predicted proteins | sample MGYA00511130_ERZ772979 | MGnify/ENA primary metagenome ERZ772979 (study PRJEB29015, sample SAMEA2738103) | human oral metagenome | biome: human oral; feature: human-associated habitat; material: saliva | place: China | collected 2186 ... | reverse complement strand
TATTAGGTATCTTGCGCAAGAGGTCTACCACGTGGGCTTCCAACTCTTCTTTGTTAATCACAATCTTCATACCTTGCCCTCCCAATACGTATGAAGGACGCACGAGTAGCGGGAAGTCAAGCTCATCGGCGAGTTTGAGCGCCTCATCAGCCGTTTCAGCAACCCCAAAACGCGGATAAGGAATGTTATTCTCTTTCAGCAGCGTTGAAAAACTACCTCTATCTTCTGCCAAATCCAACGACTGGAAGCTAGTACCTATGATTTTGATGCCGTATTTATCTAATTTCTCGGCTAACTTCAAGGCTGTTTGTCCGCCAAGTTGTACAATAACTCCTTCGGGCTTTTCATGCTGAATGATATCATAGATATACTCCCAGAACACAGGCTCAAAATAGAGTTTGTTAGCCGTATCAAAGTCGGTAGAAACAGTCTCAGGGTTACAGTTGATCATTATGGTTTCATAACCGCACTCTTCAGCAGCTAATACCCCGTGCACACAGCAGTAGTCGAACTCAATACCTTGTCCTATGCGATTAGGACCTGAACCGAGTACTACCACCTTTTTGCGGTCGGTTACTACGCTGTCGTTGGCTACGTATTCCTTGCCGTCAGGGGTGCGAATAGGTGCCTCAAAAGTAGAGTAGTAGTAAGGGGTCTGCGCCTTAAACTCAGCAGCACAAGTGTCTACCAATTTAAAGACGCGACGTATGTTGAATTCTTCACGCTTCTTATGTACCTCGCTCTCCCAACAACCAAGCATATAAGCAATTTGACGGTCGGCAAATCCTTTTTGTTTGGCTTCAAAAAGGAGCTGCTTAGGTAGCGTATCTATCTTATAGTTGGATATTTCTTTTTCAAGGGCACAGAGTTCTTCGTATTGCTTGAGGAACCACATATCTATCTTGGTGATTTCGTGGATACGACTCAGCGGAATACCCATCTGTACCGCATCATATATCACGAATACCCTATCCCAGCTCGGGTAAGTTAGTTTCTCAATGATTTGCTCGTAGTTCTTATAGCCTTTGCCATCAGCTCCCAAACCATTGCGTTTGATTTCGAGTGATTGGGTTGCTTTTTGCAATGCCTCTTGGAAAGAACGCCCTATACCCATTACCTCTCCTACCGACTTCATTTGCAAGCCTATAGTGCGGTCAGAGCCTTCGAACTTGTCGAAGTTCCAACGCGGTATTTTCACAATTACATAATCCAGCGTAGGCTCAAAGAAAGCTGAGGTAGATTTGGTGATTTGGTTTTGCAACTCGTCTAAATGGTAACCTATAGCCAGTTTGGTGGCAATCTTAGCAATAGGATACCCCGTAGCCTTAGAAGCCAAAGCTGAAGAACGCGATACACGTGGGTTAATTTCAATAGCGATAATATCTTCTTTTTCATCGGGCGACACCGCAAACTGCACATTGCAACCGCCAGCAAAATCGCCTATACTACGCATCATCTTGATAGCCATATCGCGCATACGTTGGAAAGTGCGGTCGGATAGAGTCATCGCAGGGGCTACCGTAATAGAATCCCCCGTGTGGATACCCATAGGGTCCATATTTTCAATGGTACAGATAATTGCCACATTGTCGTTCTTGTCGCGCAAAAGCTCAAGTTCGTACTCCTTCCAGCCTAAAAGCGCCTTATCAATAAGCACCTCGTGGATAGGCGAGGCTTCCAAACCGCGGTTGAGGAGCATATCAAAATCCTCTTTTTTATAGACGATAGAAGCTCCTGTACCGCCCAAAGTAAAAGACGGACGTATTACGAGTGGGAAACCAAAGCGTTGCGCTATTTCTTTTCCTTTAAGGAAAGAAGTAGCCGTTTCAGACGGTGCCATAGGGATACCGATTTCATCGAGCAATACGCGGAACTTCTCGCGGTCTTCAGTGATTTGTATGGCATCGATATCTACCCCGATGATTTCAACCCCAAAGTCTTTCCAGATGCCTTTTTCGTCAGCCTCAATACAAAGGTTGAGGGCTGTTTGTCCACCCATTGTAGGGAGTACGGCATCTATTTCGGGGTGAGCTTTTAGAATTTCCACTAATGATTTAGTGGTGAGAGGTTTTAGATAGACCACATCAGCCATAGAGGGGTCTGTCATAATAGTAGCAGGGTTGGAGTTGATAAGGATGGTTTTGATACCGTCTTCGCGCAAAGAGCGCAACGATTGCGAGCCTGAGTAATCAAATTCGCAGGCTTGTCCGATGATAATAGGTCCTGACCCGATGAGCAGAACACAATGAAGGTCGTTTCTTTTTGGCATTTTGTTAAGCGCTTTTATTTTTTAATAACTTATCCAGTAATTTTTCAAAATCATTAGCTTTTTATCTATCCTTTTATAATACTGTTTCTTATAACTAAGCATTCTTACTTATTGAGTTTTAAAAAAATAGCTACATTTTTCAAAAGAAAAATATAGCTATTGTATTAATAATAAAAAATATCGTTGCCCTGCGTATCTCTTGTGAGTACTGCTTAAGGAGGAAAAAGAGTGTGTTTGTGCAATAATGTTACTAAGTATATTCATTGGGTGCTAATGATGGGGCAAAGATACTAATTATTTTTGAGATAAAAGACCTACTTTCCTTAAAAATCTTATTCCCTATGATACTAAGGTGTGTTAAGCAGGGAATCCCTTGCAGAGATTGCTAAAAACAACAAAAATAAGGAAAAGCATTTCATATACTGTAGTTTTACGGATAATACTCTATTTCTCGTTCTTCTATAGTTTTTATACCCTGCGCTTTGATTGTATCAGAGGTATCCTCATATTCTTCTGTTTTGAGGATTACATTTCCTTGCTTGTCAAGCGTGGTGTTATACGTTGCTAAGCGAATAGGTGTTCCTTTCTGATTATATACCGTTTCTTGCTCTTTTCCATTATCATAGGTAAAAATAGATTTCTCAAACAATTTATTTTGCTCATACCTCTGTGTCTCTATAAGGAGCCCTTTTTTATAAATATCTATTTTCTCAATATCACCTTGTCTGTCATATTCAGTATATTTTCTGAGGTTCCCTGCCGTATCATACTCATATAATTTCATAAAAGATCGCTCTGACAGCCCCATATCAGTTTCAGTTTCTTTTAATGCTTTCATATAAGCAAAATCATACTTTTTAACTAACAATCTCCCCTGACTATCATACTCATACAAATATTTATAGTTTCCGTCTCCTTTACTCGCTTCGGATAGTAAGTCCCCTTTGTCATTGTAGATATAATAAAGCGTAGCATTCCCAAGATCACTTTTCCATTCCTGTTTTACAGTATTATTAGGGAGGTAAGTGAAAATAATTTCATCCCTTTCGCTGTATATTTTGGTTAGTTTACCTTGCCGATTATAGGATAGTTTCTGGTGCAGACCATTATCTATATGAGTGAGCAATCCTTGCTTGTTGAAATGAAAAGTCTCACTATAATCCCCATTATAGTAATGGAGTGTTTTTATTTTCCCTTTCAAATTGTATTGGGATAGATAGGGCTTAATGTCGTGTGGATTATCTTGTCCATATACCTGATTCTCTGGAAAATTAGAGGAACAACTATAGAACAATAGAGAAATAACTATACTTTTCAAAAGAAAAATATAATTACTGAGCAAAACAGGTGTTTTTGAAAGATATTTCATATAAATAAGCGCTGTTAATAAGTAAAAATGAGGAAAGGCTTATATCCGCCTGATGTATGTTGTCCATATATAGTAGCAAGAGATAAAAAGATAAGTGATAAGAGTATTTGCTTCATAATGATAAGAAAAGAGCTACATTTTTCAAACGAAAAATATAACTATGATTATTAAAAAAAGAGCGAAAAACGGGTCTCGAACCCGCGACCTCAACCTTGGGAAGGTTACGCTCTACCAACTGAGCTATTTTCGCTTATTGTTTTATGTTGCAAAGGTACTAATTATTTTTCAAATAGCCTCCTTCTCATCCCTAAAATCTCACGTGTTACAGTGCTAAAATGTGTAAAAAAAATAGCTATACTTTTACAAAGAAAAGCATAGCTATTGAGTATATTCTCCAAAGTAAGTTACTACTTATTTTGCGGTATCCTGAGATTGTGTACTATCAGGAGTTTGCGGGTTAGGGTCCTTAGGTTGCTTTTGTGCCTTGATATCCTCTTGAGAAAGAAGCCCAAAGGAAACTGCCTTATCCTGAAGGCGATCTATGTACTGTTCATATATTTTATACTGTTGGTCATAGAAAGACTTATCTTCAGCTAAAATCGGCAGCATAGCATCATAGCGCCTTAGGTCTCGGCTTACATCCTCATACAGGTTGATAAAGTCACTTGCCGAAAGGGTGAGATAGTACTCTATATTCTCTTGGTATTTCTTGGCTACCTCAAGGAATAGTTTGCGGGCTTTTTCGTTTTCCTTCACCTGATAATATCCTGTGATAAAAGGTTCTACCGTGAAATAATACCCGAAGTGGCTTACTGGAATACGCTTGGTGGCCAGATCAAGGATATCCTTTGCCTTCTGTATTTTCCCTTCATTGATAAGGGTTTCGGTAAGGCGGGCAAGGTTGCCACGGAAGACGATACTATTGCGCCGTGTCTCGGGATCATGATAGATATTAGGATCATCCATATTGCCCCAATCCCAGCTCTTTACAATCTTATACATCAGGTCGGAGTCTATACGCCCCATATCATAAGGATTGTCCTTATCAATAGGGGTTCTGATAGGTACCAACTTATAAGCCAATCCGTCGAGCTGTAGGTAATCACGCATCCAAATATATTCATCGTCACTATAGCTACCTCCAGTGAAGTAGATAGGGCGCTTCCAATCATTATTGGCAATAATATCAAGCATCATCAAGCGGTTTTTACCCATACCAAAAGGCAACTTGATATCGATGTAATCCACAATCTTATCAGCATCTTCGGGTTTTACAACACCACTCTTGAGAACATTTTCCTTATTGACAGGAATACGAATCCTATCGGTAGGATAGCTGGAATAAAACTGAGAAGGAGCTCCCTCACGCTCTATCTCCAGCTTGGTACTCGGATCATCACTGCTTACCCACTTCATAAAGTCCTTTATATTCCATATCTTATCGGTTTTCTGATCGAAATAGATCGCATCGCGTACACCATAGGCATATTGGCTATGAACAAGCTGGGAAGGAATAGGATCACTGGTATAGGCCTTACACTTCATCTGGTCTATATACCAGTCGGTACCGAGAAGAGAGGTATTGATCACCCTGACATCGGTACGATAATGTTCCACTTCCTGCATGTACCACATGCCAAAGGTATCATTGTCCCCTATGGAGAAAATCATAGCTCCATTGTCCTTGGAGACAGAATCCAAATAGCTCTTAGCCAAGGCACGTGCTGTATAGCGGTTGGAGCGATCATGGTCATCCCAATTCTCGGCGAGCATTCGAGCAGGTACCGCAAGGGTACATACTCCAATTACTGCAGGGGCTAAGCCCTTGAACTTGAAAGAGAGTTTTTCCTCCAAAAATACATAAATAGCATATACTCCCATCCCTATCCAAATAGCAAAGGTAAAGAAAGAACCTACCAAGGCATAATCTCTTTCTCGAGGTTCAAAAGGACGTTCGTTCAGGTATACTTTTAGCGCCAATCCTGTGAAGAGGAAGAGGGTAAAGGCGACCCACCACTGGCGCTTGCTAGAAGATAACTGGAAGAACATCCCTACCAAGCCCAAGAGGAAAGGTAGGAAGAAATAAGTATTGCGACCTCGGTTGTCCCGTGCATCGGAAGGGAGGTGCTCTTGAGGATAGCCTGTATGTAAATCATCAACAAAGGAAATACCAGAAATCCAATTGCCATGATTGTTATAGATCTTTCCTTGTATATCATCTTGGCGACCTACAAAGTTCCATAGCAGATAGCGCAAGTACATATAGTTGAACTGGTAGCTGAACATAAAAGAGAGGTTGTCCCAGAAGGATGGCTTCTCTACTATGATTCTGCCTTGTCCTCGGCGGAGGAGGTATGCATATTGCTCGTAATCCCCAGCGGCTAAGGTTCTCTGTAGGGCTTGATTGAGCTGCTCTGTCTGCTCATCATTTCGTTCGGGATTGATATGGTACTTTAATGGAGAGGTGAGCATCATATAGTTAGCTGCATGTTCTGAGCTCCACATACGGGGCAACAAGCCCACATGCTCCGGATTAGGAGCATCTAAAGCATCCTTGTATTGATTAACGATGATATACTTTTGTTGCTTATAATCTCTTTCGTATTTAGGCTTTTCATCCATATAATCATCCCCTGTGGGCGCAAAAGCATCTGAGTACATAGGCCCTTTGAAGAGATAAGTCTTCTGGTATTGTTCCAAGTTGTAGTAAGCCAGTAACAAGCGCGCATCGGTAGGGCTGTTCTCATTGATAACTGTCCCTGCATTGGCACGTATTGGGATCATCAGCCAAGAGGAAAAACCTACGAAAACAAAGAGTAGACAGAGGGTGGCGGTCTGTAAGAGGCGCTTTTGGTGCTTCTGTGCTTGCCATAGAGTAAAGGCAAAAACTCCTATAATCCAAACCCCTGTAAAGATAGTTCCTGAATTGAATGGCAAACCAAGACTATTGACAAAGAACACCTCTGTATAACCAAATAAGGCCAAGGTATAAGGCAATATCAGCTTGAATATCAATAGCAATATAGATATAGAAATCACATTGGCCAAGATAAAGTTCTTGATATTCTTCTCAAAATGAGATTTAAAAAAGTAGAGCATCCCGATGGCCGGAATAGTAAGCAGTGCCATAAAGTGTACTCCAAAAGAAAGTCCTACTACTAAAGCAATGAGCAGCAACCACTTGTCCCCCCGTGGAGCATCAAGGTTGTCCGTCCACTTAAGTCCGAGCCAGAACATGGCGGACATGAAGAGCATCGCCATAGCGTATACCTCCGCCTCGGTGGCATTGAACCAAAAACTATCGGAGAAAGTATAGGCCAAAGCCCCCACTACCCCACTGCCATACAAGCCTATCACTTGGGCATTGGTAAGGGTCTCTTTGGAGGACAGAGCAATCTTCTTAGTAAAATTGACAATAATGAAATATAAAAATAATATGGTAAAGGCACTGGAGAATACCGAAATAAAGTTTACAAAAAGAGCTGTCTTCTCAGGCGAAGGAGAAAAAGAAGCAAAGAAAGCCCCTACCATCTGGAAAAAAGGTGCTCCAGGTGGGTGACCCACTTCGAGCTTAGCCGAGGTAGCTATATACTCTCCACAGTCCCAGAAACTTACAGTAGGCTCTACTGAGAGTCCATAGGTGAGTAAAGCAATGAGAAATACCCCCCATCCTGTAATGAGATTATACTTATGAAAGTCCTTTTGTAAATCCATTTTTATCTTTTTAAAAAAACGGAGCGAAGTTACACATTTTTATTGTATCTACCTAATAAAATAAAGAGAAAAATTTTTTTTTATTTTTTTTAAGGCAAATACTTGCAGGTTTGAAAAAAAGTTGTACCTTTGCACCGCAATTGAGAGATGGTCTATGGTGTAATGGTAACACAGCAGATTTTGGTTCTGTTATTCAAGGTTCGAGTCCTTGTAGACCAACTTTTTCAATCCTATTTTTTTGAATTGGGTTAATCATATTATTATAGTTTAAAGTTATTTGGAAAAAGCAACTGTAAAAGGTTGCTTTTTTTATTGCGCATTTCAAAAAAAAGTTGTACCTTTGCACCGCAATAAAGCAATGGTCTATGGTGTAATGGTAACACGACAGATTCTGGCTCTGTAATTCAAGGTTCGAGTCCTTGTAGACCAACTTCAAAGAAAAGAGTGAAGAATGATATTCCTATCATTTTTCACTCTTTTTATTTTTTACTATATGACCACCTTCACTCACTTGGTCAGATACTCGCTCATAGCAACTTTATTCTTGCTCTAAAAGACTGATATTTGTGTCTGCATAGTGAACCCTTCCAAGAATTTTACCCCTCGGTAGGAATTACCTTTTTCATTCAGGCGTGGACTCCATACTGCGATGGCATAGTGACCTGGCATGATGGCTACAATGCCCCCTCCTACCCCACTCTTGCCAGGAAGACCTACTCGGAAGGCAAATTCCCCTGATTCATCATAGAAACCACAAGTCTGCATAATAGCATTGATACGCTTAGTATATATATGGGGGAGGATACGATTTCCTTCGTGTAGGGTGATCCCGTCATTGGCCAAGAAAGTGAATACATAAGCCAAGGACTCACAAGTAAGCTCTATAGAACAAAGCTTAAAGTAGAAGTCCAAAACCTTTTCTGGGTCATTCTCTATATTGCCCAAGGACTTTATATAATAACAGAGAGCAAAGTTGCGATACCCTACCTCCTTCTCTGAAGAAGCTATGGTCTGTGAATACTCTATCGTAGGATCATTGGCAAGCTGACGAACAAACTTAATAAATTCTTCTTCAGCATTCTCAAAGTGAGAAAGCAATATATCACAGATGACAATAGCTCCTGCATTGATCAGCGGGTTACGCGGAATCCCATTGTTGGCTTCAAGCTGTAAGAGTGAGTTAAAAGAGGTTCCCGAAGGCTCCACCGACACCCTCTCCCAAATACTATCCCCGAAGATATTGTATGCCATAGATAAGGAAAGCACCTTGGCAATACTCTGTATAGAAAATTTTTCTTGGTAATCACCTATACCAAATTTTTTTCCTTGTAAAGTATGGATAGCAATTCCAAACTTATCAGGATTTATATTGAGTAGTTCAGGGATGTAAGTGGGTATTTTCCCTACATTTTTTCCCTGATACACCTTGTTATATATACCAGTGATGGTCTTAGCATAGGCCGTTTGCTCGTTCATGGTAGAAAGAATTAGACTTTTTTAGAATGTGTTAATGGTTTTTCGTATTGCTACAAGGCGGGTAAGAAGTCCCTCCAGTAGGTCGAGATGTAGCATATTCGCCCCATCACTCTTGGCATTGGCTGGATCGAAATGTGTTTCCACAAAGATTCCATCTACATTGTTCACCACTCCTGCTCGCGCGATAGTTTCAATCATATCTGGTCTACCTCCTGTTACCCCTGAGCTTTGGTTAGGCTGCTGGAGTGAATGAGTAATATCTAAAACCACAGGGGCATACTGCTTCATGGTAGGAATTCCTCGGAAGTCCACAATCATATCCTGATAACCGAACATGGTTCCTCTATCGGTAATCCAGACTTGATCATTGCCACTATCTAATACCTTCTGTACAGCATGCTTCATACTCTCAGGACTCATGAACTGCCCTTTTTTGAGATTGACTTTTTTTCCTGTTTTTGCGGCAGCCACGACTAAGTCTGTCTGTCGAACCAAAAAAGCAGGAATCTGTAGTACATCGACATACTCGGCCGCCATTTCTGCATCTTTTATCTCATGAATATCCGTTATGGTAGGTATGCCAAAGGTCTGAGATACTTTTTGGAGTATCTTCAATGCCTTCTCATCCCCTATCCCTGTAAAAGAATCTATACGACTGCGATTGGCCTTTTTGAAACTCCCCTTGAAGGTATAAGGAATATCAAGAGCAGTAGTGATTTTTACAATTTTTTCGGCTATACGCATAGCCATATCTTCTCCTTCTATGGCACAAGGCCCTGCCAAAAGGAAGAAATTATCTGAATTTTTCAATGTACTAATATTAATGGTTAACAATTCTTCTTAATCTCTATTGCTTCCCATAAGTCTATACACCCAGTAAAGGAGCTGGGCGAGGGAACCGAGGGCAGCAACGACATAGGTACGAGCAGCCCACTTGAGAGAGTCTTCCGCGCCTGCATATTCCTGAGGAGTAACTATATTTTTGTTCTTCAGCCAAGCCAAAGCACGATTGCTGGCATCATACTCCACAGGTAGGGTAATGAAAGCAAAAGCCGTAGTGACAGCAAAAAGAATCACCCCTATCAAGGCTACCCAATATCCAAAACCTACCTTGGCAGCAGCCCCTAAAAGGAATCCTCCTAAAATAAGCCATTGGGAAAGATTGGAGGAAACATTCACTGCAGGAACCAGTTTGGAACGTAGTGTGAGCCAAGAATAAGCTTGAGCATGTTGCACCGCATGCCCACACTCATGAGCTGCTACTGCAGCGGCAGCGGCATTACGTTGGTTATATACCGCCTCACTTAGGTTCACAGTCTTATCCACAGGATTATAGTGATCAGTGAGCCTTCCTGGAGTTGAAATTACTTTCACATCACGGATGCCATGGTCTTCAAGCATCTTTTGGGCAATCTCCGCCCCACTCATCCCATTGCGCAAATGCACTTTGGAATAATATTCAAACTTGCTCTGTAGGCGGTTGCTCACCAGCCAACTTACTAAGGCTATTGCGCCAAGAATTACATAATAAATCCACATAATTGTCAATTGTTAATTTTTATATTGTATACTACTATAATTTTATAGATAGCCAAAACCATGCCAAGTTTTCTAGGCAATGGAAGAGTAATAGTTTGTCGAAAAGAATCCTAAAAATAGCCTCCTTTTTTTCTATCTTCCATAGCCGCTTCGGTGACACGGTCATCGATACGGGTTTCTCCACGTTCGGAGATACGGGAAGCGGATATTTCTCTCACTACCTCTTCAAGAGTAGTAGCATCACTCTCCACAGCGGCAGTACAGGTCATATCGCCTACGGTACGATAGCGCACCCGTTTATTGACGATTTTATCATTCTCATCTATTTGGATAAAAGGAGAGACGGCTATCAGACGACCTTCATGCTCAATCACCTCGCGATCATGGGCAAAATAGATAGATGGTAAGGCTATATTTTCCTGCTGGATATAGCTCCATACGTCCAATTCTGTCCAGTTGGAAATAGGAAACACACGTACATTCTCCCCCTTGTGGATACGCCCGTTGTAGATATCCCATAGCTCCGGACGTTGCAACTTAGGATCCCACTGTCCAAACTCATCGCGTACCGAGAAGAAACGTTCTTTGGCACGTGCTTTTTCCTCGTCACGGCGGGCACCCCCTATACAAGCATCAAACTGGAACTCCTCAATGGTGTCCAAAAGGGTATGCGTTTGTAGCCAGTTGCGAGAGGCAAACTTACCCTTAGGTTCGGTCAGTCCCTTCGCCTTGATGGTATCTTCCACTTGGCGCACGATCAGTTCCGCCCCGATGCGCTCGGCTAAGGCATCACGGTAGGCAATTGCCTCAGGGAAGTTGTGCCCTGTGTCAATATGTACCAAAGGAAAAGGAATCTTCATAGGGGCAAATGCCTTGATAGCCAAATGTACCAAGGTAATAGAGTCCTTCCCGCCACTAAACAGGAGGGCAGGACGCTCAAACTGCGCAGCTACTTCGCGCATGATATAAATACTTTCTGCTTCTAATTGCTTGAGATGTTCGTTCATAAAATACACTTATTTTAGTGAATCATTTCTGAGAGATCATGGAAAAATCTGAAATAATAAGCACTATCCTCAATCCTTCCTAAAGGAAATAGGATACTGATAAAAGGTCACTACAGGTTTCCCTCGCTGTTCAGCTGGAGCCAGTTGAGGGAATCCTTCAAATACCTCTCGGGCTGCTTTTTCTAAAATAGGATCTCCTTCTGCTTTTTCTATAGAAAGAATACCTTTCTTATCTATCTTAAGAGTAAGTATCACCCTACCTTGTATTTTCTTTTTCAAGGCTTCTTCAGGATATTGTAAATTTTTTGTCACCCATCGGTCTAAAAAATATTTGAAAGGTATTTCTTTTTTTTCTCCTGTAAGGGTATCGGTTTTTAAGTAATAAGGGTGTTTTTCTATCAGGGCAAAAGGGATATCTTCTTCTTCCTGTGCTTGCAAGGGAAAAGAACTAAAAATAATAGCTATAAGATATAGAATTCTACTTACTTTCATAATATTTTTAAGAAATAAAATTACAATTTATTTTCTACATATACAAGTCATTTGGCGAGCCAGAATGCAATAGGATAGGCAATGGTAATGCTTACAGGCTTATCTCCTTGTAGGGCAGGAAAGAGCTGAGGGAATCCGTCAAATACCCTACAAACTTCTTCTTGTAGGAGAGGATCACCCTCCCTTATTTCTTCTATAGAAAAAATCCCTTTTTCATCTATCTTGAATATTACAATTACTTTTCCTTCAATCATTTCTTCTACAGCTCTTTCTGGATATTTTAAATTTTTTGTCACCCATCGGTGTGCAAAATTACTGAAAGGGATTTCCTTTTTTTCTCCTGTAAGGGTATCGATTTTTAAGTAATAAGGTTGCTTTATCTGTGTAGAAGGAACGTCCTTTTCTTCTTGGGCATATAAGGAGAATGTCCCAAAAATCATTCCTATAAAAAACAAGTTTCGGATTGTTCTCATATTTCTCTCATTAGCGAAGGCAAAAGTACAATTTATTTTCTATATACACAAGTCTGTAATCTGTAATCAGAGGTCAGTATTCAAGGATCATTACAAAAAGATTTCATCAAGGATAAAAGTATGTACCCCCTCGGTGGCTGTGGCTACTTCACAGCGCATTCTCTGAGCCAAAACGTTCGTTGGCATAGGGCGATACCGCTTGAAGAGTCCTATTTTGTTGAGGAAATGAATAGCTTTTACAGTGAAGTTCTCAGCACCTCTATCACTATTAGGACGAATAAGTATAGAGGGTTGGAAGATGAGTAGGCGTGGAAAATCAAGTGCTTTCACAGCGTCTTCCAACTGTCCTTTCATACGGTTGTAGAACAGTTTAGACTCCGCTGTAGCCCCTGCTGCCGAGACGAGTACAAAGGTGGGTACTCCATTGGCTTTACATTGCTGGGCAAAGGCGTACTGATAGTCGTAATCCACACGCCATTGGGCTTCTTTGCTACCTGCCATGGCTAAGGTGGTACCTAAGCAAGAGAAAGCCACATCGCCACGAACCAAATCTGCCCACGCTTCAGGGGTCTCAAAATCAACCACGTGAGCGTGTAGCTTCGGGTGGGTGAGGGCTAAGGGTTTGCGCACGAAGCAATGCACTTCGGTATAAGCGTTGTCGTTCAATAGTAGTGTTACTAAGTCTTTTCCGGTAGCGCCTGTAGCGCCGATAATCAGGGCTTTCATTTTTGTAGTAAAAGATAAGAGGTGATTTATTGTGCTGTATAGGCTACAAAGATACAAAAAAATAGTCATCAGTAGTTAGTGAATAGAATTTTTTTACTATTTTTGCCGCCTCATAATTAATGACCTATGGTACAATATTTCCCTTACTTATTACTTTTGATGGTGGCTATTATGCTACTGATAATGTTTGCAAACCGGCTCAAGGTAGCGTACCCTATTCTTTTGGTGTTAGGAGGATTGGCGATAAGTCTTATCCCTAATATGCCTGCCATTACACTCAACCCCGATTTGGTACTTATCATTTTCTTACCGCCTCTTCTGTATGCCGATGTTTTTTCGCTATCACTGAAAGAGATGTGGAAGTGGCGCCGCATTATCTTTAGCTTTGCCTTTATTGTAGTTTTTATTACGGCTGCTGCGGTGGCGTGGGTAGCCAATATGGTATTCCCTGGGTTTTCATTGGCGTTAGGTTTCCTTTTGGGGGGAGTGATAGGCTCTACCGATGCGGTGAGTGCTTCAACGATAATGAAGTTTGTAAAGGTACCCAAACGCATTTCAACCATCATAGAAAATGAAAGTTTGCTGAACGATGCTTCTTCACTAATAGTTTTTAGGTTTGCGGCTTTGGTAGTAACTACCGGTCAGCTGGTATGGACGGATATAGCGCTAAATTTCCTTTGGGTAGTTATTGGCGGAACGCTTATAGGCTTGGCAGTAGCGTGGGTGATGCGCAAGCTACACAAATTTTTCCCTACCGATGCTAATATGGATATTATCCTTACCTTTATTACTCCTTATATAATGTATATTGTAGCTAACGAAATGGGAGTGTCGGGAGTGTTGGCAGTAGTGGCTGGGGGTATGTATATGTCGTTCCACATTACTAGTATTCTTGCTGCCTCCACATACAACAAAGCGGTAGCGGTATGGGATATTTTAGGCTTTGTACTCAATGGTCTTGCCTTTATGCTGATAGGTCTTGCTTTGCCTGATGTACTCGAGAGTATAGAAGCCGAAGGTATGAGTCTTGCTACAGCTACAAATTATGGGTTGCTCATCACAGGGGTAGTAGTAGGGGTACGACTGCTATCGTCATACGGGGCTTTACTCATTACTCAAGTAATGAAACACTTTATCACAGTAGCCGACAGGCGGAACCCTGGCTTTCGGTTACCTTTGGTACTGGGTTGGGCAGGAATGCGCGGGGTGCTTTCACTAGCGGTAGCCCTTTCTATTCCTCTAACTTTAGAGAACGGTGAGCCTTTTCCGCATCGCAGCCTGATTCTCTACATTACTTTTATAGTGATATTGGTAACCCTACTCGTACAAGGGCTTAGTTTGCCAGCGCTTATCCGATGGGCTAAATTCCCTGATTATGAAGACCATATTCCTGAAGCTGAAGCCGAAATTCTTATACGCAAAACCTTAGCTCAAGCGGCTTTAGATTATATGCAAAAGCATTACAAAGAAGGAATAAACGATAGTCTTCTATTACAGAATCAGAAAGATATATGGCAATACCAACTCGATTTGTCGAAGAGCAATACTACTCCTGAAGAGCGAAAGAAATACATTGCTATTTTGCATCATCAGCGGGAAATATTGCAACAACTGAATAAGAACCCACTTATTGATGAGGAGCAAATACGCAATTTCCACCGACAGTTAAATTTAGAAGAAGAAAAATGGGAAGTGTGGGAGGTTTAAATTACATAGAAATATATTTAATAAAAACTTTGCCAAAGGTCGTGAGGGTCTCTACAACCTTTGGCAAAGTACATAATATTTAAATAGGAGATTCTTATTTTACCATATAGATAAGACCTAAATAGATATCATCCTTTATTTGTAACAGCTGATAATGGAGATGTTTATTAGTATATAGGCTGATATTTCCAAAAGATTCTATTATTTCAGAATCGTTCTCATAATAGGTTGTAGGTTTCTTTGAAAGTTCTTTTTGATTCTTGATGTAAGAAAATCTGGTTTTTAATCGAAAAGTATGAGGCTTGGTTTTTACCTCAAAATACAAAATAGTTTCATATTTATTTCCTTTGGTTTTATAGCTTTCTACATACATAGGTTTAATATCCTTACGTTCAAGAGTTTCTCTCTTAAGGAAATGCTGGGAACTTCCATCAAAGATATCGGGAATGTCTTGTTGTACTTCCAAGGTGTCCTTATTCTGCATACGCTCTCCTAAGGAATTGTATTTCTCTATATGGTTAATAACAGATAGCTCGCCGCGTTCCATAGGTATTGATTTATCATAGATGACCAGTTCGTTTTGAGGATTGAGGTAGATACCTCTTGCAAAGTGATGAATATCTTCGGGAAGTCTCATAAGGTATTCAGATCCTTCTATGCGCGATATTCTATGGTCTGATGTAGAATGATAGTTTTTATAGATCTTGGGCAGGGTTAATCTCTCATATACTTTAGAAAAAGTAACTCCCAGAGTCTCCATCATAAATTTAAAGAAAACAATGGTACAGATTACAGCAAGGGTGCCTACTATTTTTTGATTATAGGCAAAGGAATGAAATACCCACATCCCTAATAGAAAAGGAACAGGGAAAAATAACAAAGATATTTCTCTATCATAGCTGGATGTAAACTTCGAAACAAGGAAGATATAAAGGGCTGCCAGAGCGATTCCGGCTAGTAGAGAGAAAAAAATAATAAAAAGCATTTTTTTTGTATTTTTTTTCATAATTTATAAACTTCTATATCGGCATTAGGGTTGTATTTTCTGATAAGCCTTTCCAAATAAGGATAAGCGCTGGTATATACCTCAAATTTGGTAGTTTCGGGTGATTGAATCTCTACCAAAAAGCTGCCTCCCCTTGCATAGTGATAGGCTACTTTTTGTACTTTTTTAGGGTCAATTTCTTTGATTTCAAAGAGGGTAAATAAATAGAGCCTGTCACAACAAATTACAAAGGTAGGAGCGTATTTGTAGTAAAAAGATAAGGAAGATTGCGCTTGTAATAAGAACTGAAATTCCTCTTCAGTCATCTGTTCTATGAGTTCTTGTAGCCTTTTGGTTCTTTTTTTTATCCGATAAAAGACAAAGCAATATAACAATAATGCTATAATTATTACCGAGAAAAAAGGAGAGCTGGGAATGTCAGATAATGTCTTTTCTTTTATAACTATTTGATTTACAATAAAAATAGTTGGCACTACTATCGCAATAGCAATCGTGGTGACAACTGAAAACCTCGTATACTTTTGTATACCTTCAATATATTTTAGTCTATCAAGAGAAAGCATCTTAAGAAAAATTATTGGGTATAAAAATAGTTTTTCACTACAAATGTACGTTATTTCTTTGAATCACACAAAGATTCATTTAACTAAATATAGAGAGCCATTCCTTGATGTTCTCTGAATTATTTAAGTATAAAGCCCTTTCTATATCCGTATCGTCAGAGGGCATTAGTTCTACGTTGATATACACCTGTTCTCGTGGTTGGTTGAGGGCAAAAATACCCGTCTCGTCAAGTTTTTTCATCGCATATACCATAGCAGCAAGTCGCAAGTCGTATTCCTCATTCCATTGCTCCTCATTGTTGTAATCCATAAGCGAGTCGCGCTGCTCAAACAATTGTACCACCTGCTGAAAATATTCCTCATAACCAAAAGCGTAATAGGGGCTATCGGCAAATGAGTATTTATAGTATGGTATTTCCTCTTCGGGGATGGATTCTTCCTTTACCAATCGCTCTAAGGCTTCCACCGACCACGCCGCAATACAAGGGGGAAGCGCCTCCCCCGTAGTGAGTAACACGCAATAGTAATAATGCTCTCCGTTTTCAAAGAGTTTTAAAAATGCTTTTTTGGCAGCCTCAAAAATAGCATCGCCTAATAGTTGTAGTTCGGGGGTCATTAGTTTTTTTAGTTTTAAAATAGGATTATACTTTCTTCAAAAAAGATTCTTCTTCATCACTTACTACCACTACAAAGTCATCGGTGGAGGGAATGCCCAATGATGCCCATTCTTCTTTGAGGCGTTTGGCGCAAGCGACTAATAGTTTCGTGGCGGCACTGCTCTTTTCTTGCATCTCGGTTTCTTGATTGAAAAGGTCGAAAAGGGCAGCATCTTCTTCGTTGGGTTCTATATCTATAGTATGAGCATACTCGGCAGTATTCCAAAGGTAGTGTTTTGCCTCTTTGCCATACTTTTGATATTCTTGTCTTTCGCTTTCAGTACCAAAACCTATCCTTGTAGGCAGTATGTTTTGGTAGTCAAACGATAGGTTGATGCAGTACAAAGGTTCTTTTACAGGGTATGCCTTAATGGTAGGTAGTAATAGGGCATAGTAGCGTTCCGTAGCTTTTTCTGAAAGTTCTTTATAACTAATTTTCTTATCCTTCTTCTGATAATATACATAGCCCGTTCCGCTGGTAATACTATTGAGTTTTCCCAACATATCATAGGTATAGAGAAGGGTATTATCAATGGGGTTTGAATAATAATCTAATCCTTTAGTTTTGCGTCGTATGAGTTTATTTCCCTTATAATACATTGTCTCTTCCAAATAATGCTCTTCAAAAGCACTATAGATATATTGAAGTAATCCATCTTTATAAATAAAAATCTTTACATTGTCACACTCCTTTTCCTCAGAGTACTCAAAACGATAACTGATAATTTGGCTGTCTTCTCGGAAGTAGAAAGTTTCATAACACTGTCCTTTAAACTCAGTATAACTGCGTTCCACGATAATCTCATCGTTGGCATTCACGCCATATTGATACTTATTGTCAGAATCTTCTGGAGCATCTTTAAGAATTTTAGACTTCGAGAAACGGTTTTGTTCAAAATAAAAAGGTTCCAAAGAAAAGTATCCTACGCCTCCTGAAGCCCAAAACCAACGCACTACTTGCGCCTCTATTTGGGCTTTTAACTTTGAGTAATCCGCTTGGGCTTGGTCGTAAAGTTTTCTTGCTTGTTCTCTCATAGTTTTATTTGTAAAATGATTAAAGGTTATTAAGTTTTTTCCAGTCTTCGAGGGCTTGTTTGTTTGCCCGATGTTCTGATAGAGGATAGATAAGATCTTCTTCCTTTAGCTTTTTAAGTCGGGTAAGGTACATTTTTTCATATTTTGCCATAAGTTTCTCGTCACCCTTTTGCTTGTATATTTCTTTGAGGTAGAAAAAAGGTTCCCAATCTTTATTAGCGACAGTGGCTTTGCCAGCCTCTACCGCTTTAAGCAATTCTTCTTCGGCTTCGTCTATACGACCCAAATGGAATAGTGCATCCCCTAAAGCAGTGCCATAGTAAGCTCTTTGTTTTTCATTAATCCACCCATTACTATTTTTATTGAGTGCTTTTTCGAGCCAAGGAATAGCTTCTTCCCATTTAGCTTGATGAAGATACATATTCCCATAGTTATAGAAGATATAGTTTAAAGTAGTGTACCCATTTTCAGTTATGTATTTTAAGGCTTTAGCAGCCATTGCTTCCGCTTTGTCATACTGGGCAACATCTGCCAATACGCCAAAGTAATCCCCAAAAAACATAGCCCTATCAAAGGTATCCAAGAGTTCTGTCTCTACCTTTGGGCAGAGCGTTTCATAGATAGCCAAAGCTTCCTTATATTGGCATCTTTTTAGAGATTTGGCTGTGTCCCATTGTTTGATTATTGGATTCATTTTATTTTTAGTTTTTAATTGCCACTATTGAGATTGCTAGAAACCTATCCTAAATAAAGCATTATGCCACCGCTGGCGTGAGTCACATACTCTCGCCAGCGGTGAATAATTCGCTTGGACTTACTTGGAGAGTTTCCTCGCTTGTTATCTCATGTTATGGAGAATTGCTAAGGCAAGTTTATCTTTTTGAGTTCGCCAGCAGGGGTCAGCAATAGCGCCTCTTTAGCTTTATTTTTATCAGGGCGATTTATACTCATTTTTATTTCATAGACTACTTGTATCATAGGTTCTATGATAATAGGATTGAGCACCACATCAAAATCTCGGTTAGCAATAGGTTGGTAATACTGAGTAGTAGACTTGTTGGCTTGCACTACATTGCCTGCTCGCTTGCCTTGTAAAGATGCACTACTATAGGCTTCGTAGCTATTATATTGTTCGGTAGGAGAAATATACAAAAAACCATCAATAACCTTCTTTTCTGCGGAGGCAAAGCTCTCCTCAAGGGTAGTTTCATAGACCTTTTGCTTTTCGGCAAAGGCAGATTTCACCTTGTCCTTAAGTTCTTTTTTTATGGTCTCTAATTGGCTACTGTAGTAGTCCATACGTACAAGGTCGTAAATCTCATTATTAGCCAGCAGAGTGATTAACTCATTGAGTCGGGAGGCTTCATTGATTTTGATATGTAGATTTTGCTTGAGTTCAAAGCCTACAGGTACTTCATTGTAGGTATGCTTGCTAAAGACTTTTTTCTCGGTCTCGTATTCGTACATAGGCACAAAGGAGATCATATCTACAAAAGCCTCCATATTCTTAGCCTTTAGGGCAGAGAGCACAGGCGAAAGGCGCTGACTCATTAGGGAGGTAGCCTCTTCAGCACTCTTGCCTACCTGCACCACACTGAAGATCGCCACAAAAGCATCAGCTTTGATATTAGCCAGCCCTTTGGCTGAGACTACCATTTCGTAATTGGTAGGGAAATCAAGAGAATAGTCGTTGTTATTCAAGCTATTTCGGCCTCTGTTTTGGTAATTGAGGTTTCCTGAGGCCTGCCCAAAACCAAGCATTGTGCTCACAAGGGCTACGGAGAAAAAGAGATGTTTCATATTATTTTTTATTTAATATTTAGCGGTATAATAGCTCCTACTGAAAAGCGGAATTTACCCGTGTCAAAAGGATAGTTGTCACTCATTTTACCCCAAGGGAATGCGTAGCCTGCTTTTACATAGAAAATAAAAATTTGTATACCTGCTTCGGGGGCAAAGTAATAAGGAGAGAAATTCAGTTGAGGGCGCAAGAGCAAGACTGGAATATCAACAAAGCCTCCACGCTCATTATCTGCTCTTATCCACGCCGAGAGTTGCGCTTCGGGGATAGCAACTAATCCGTTTTCCGAACGGAAGTTGCCTGCCAATCCCGCAAATAGTGCCAACTTATTGCTGCCATAATAGTTGAAATGTACTCCTAACTGTCCGTAGCTACTACCTTGTTTGAGGTAACTCGCATCTATAATCAGGGTTTTGTCTTTCGAGGTTTGGGCTACAGCAGGGAGTGTTACCCATACACATAGCAGTAAAAAGAGTTTTTTCATTATATACAATTTTATTTTTTCAACATAAGTATATTGACCTCTTGGATAAAGAAGTTCAGGTTTTGGTTCAGCGAATGTATCACCGATTGCATCTGGTCAAACATCTCAGCACGAGTATGCAAATCTCCCGCATTATAGACGCCTCCATCGCTAAAAACTACCGCTTTCAGTGCCTTTTCTTTGTCATTGTCAAAAAGATGTCTGATCCATCTCTTTTGTGTGTTTCGCAAGACAGAACTCTCCCCTGAGTTGGTAAAACGAGGTTCGTTAAGCATATACCATACAAAGGGAGGAAACTCAATATCATTTTTCTCAGTGATAAAACAACGCAACAGATTGCGAGGGTGTTGTAGCACTACTTTTTTCCCCTTCGGATTAAGGGTGAGAAAACTCAGGCCTGCCCCCAGCACCCCACTACCTACCGCTACGCCTTTGTTCCAGTTGTCATCGGCTATATAAGCACCCGCCACGGCGGAAGCTGCTCCCACAAGTATGGAGGCTACCGTAAGGCGGGTAACATTCTTGTCATTGATGTTGCTTAGGGTAGTAGCTATTTGGTCTATGCGCTCTTCTTCACAATCCAGTTCCGCAGTTACCGAATTCATTTGTGAGAAAATAGCGTTAATCTTGCTATGGATCTCTATTTTTAAGGTATTGCGTTTTAGTTGTGCCTGCTCAGAAGAATCATTCGCCAAGGCAATTAATGACAATAGAGCCTCATCGGTATCGGAGGCATAAGCAATAAGGATATTTCTGGAGGAAAGTTTTCCTTCAAAAAGTTTTTTGCCCAAAGCAAGCTTTGCTTCATCAATTTCTATAGGCGCTTCTTTCTCCTTTGTCACTGTATACGGCGGAGGAACACAATAGTCATCAGGAACTTTTATCTTCCTAGAAGAAGTACAACCTATACAGAACAAGAGGATAGGTAAAAAAAAGTGTTTGTAACCAATATTCATAAAGTCTAATTTTCGTATTTTTCAAGTATATTACTCACCATCAAAGCAATCAAATAAGCTATCACCAAACATGTATCCCCTACAATTGCCAGGGGGAACAAGAGAATTGTCCTCAACGTACCCCAAAAGGTCTTTTGGCGTTTCTCTATCAGATGTAGGGTGATGAATATATTCAAGTTCATAATATCTGAATAATTGGGAGCAAATATACAAAAAAAATAGCTAATTAACACTTATGTTAATCAGCTAATTTTCTAATTATTATAGGGAACTACTTTTACCTGTCCTCCATAATATTCTGCTAAGAATATCTCTGAGACACTTTCATAGCCTTGCTTGTGGAGTTCTTCCAGTAGCCATTCTTCTGTTTTATCCACATCTTCTAACACCCCTTTATGGATAATACCATCGGTGATAATGGGATATTTAGGATTCTCCTCACCTGCCAATACAACAATCAGTTCACCGTTCTGTTCCAGTACCGCTCTTTTCACATTCTGGATATAATAGACACCCTCTTTGCGGAGCTTAAAGGCAAGATCGTGTGCCGTGATTTTAGCCTTCTTACAGGCTGCTATGTTTATCTTACCACGATTGATCACAATCACCGCTGTTCCGTCTATAAAATGCCTAAAGGCAAGAATTTTGGTCTTAAGCTTTCGTAATCCTATAATAAGAAATGCCCAAATAACCAAGACAATGGCAAACTGGAAGAGTGTAATGGCAGGACTATAAATCACCCCCCCGATGATACCCCCCAGTACGTAATTCTGTACCTGATCCATGGCGGAAGTAGGCGCTAAGTTGCCCTTACCAGACTTATTGATAACCAGAGCAATAGCCAACAATCCTAAAAGCAATTTTAGAAATACATCCAAGTAGAAGAATTCTTCTCGGGTTTCTATATAAGGAATAGTAAACATAATACTAATGTGTTAATTTGGTTAATTAAAATGAAACTGTAAGCCCTACTTCAACCGAATGGTAGTCCTTTTTTATAGGGACTATGGGGGCTGTATCGTAGATAAGCCTATAGGCACCACGAATACCTATAGCATTAGTAATACTATAATTCAGGTCAAGAGCTCCTCCAAAACGTGCTTCTTTGAAATAAGTTCTATCGGGCTTTCCCTGATGTATAGCTGTAGTAGTAAGTCCCCATTTCTTAGCCAATTGAAGTTTGTAGCTCAGTGACAAATGGGTCTTGAGACTGCGGCTATAGGCGTGTTCAGGAGTATTGGCATCAGGAGTGGGGTGTTGCCATTTTTCATACTCGAAGAACAATCCCACAGCAGCAAACATTAAGGACGAATTGGTGTTCACCAGTCGATAGCGTGATTGCAACCCTGAGGAAATCTTATGGATCATTCCCCTACTCTCCGCCCACTGTGATTCCACATAAGGGTACACCTCAAAAGCATGATCCAAGAGGTAGCGGTATTCCATATGTACATATCCTCCACTTAGGATCACCTGCTTGCCATAAGTAGAAAGCTCAAACTTGTTGATGACATTGATCAGCCTATTGTGATTGATAAGCAAGTTGAGATTGGCCGTATTCTTAAAGGTAAAGACATTTTCCTTTTCGGTTTTAAAATCTATCTCAGGCATGAGGCTTCCCTGTAGGGTTTTGGTACTGTCTATGGTCATCGTGAGGTTTTCGGAGAACAGCATTTGTGAATAGGCTGTAACCGAAGAAAACAGTACTAATAATAGATAAAGTAATTTTTTCATTGTATGTAAAACTTTTCTTTTTCAGGGGCGCAAAGGTAGAAATATTTTTTAATTATCAAATAGAACAAATAAGCAATTAAAAATCTGATTTATCCTCAAGCTTTGTATTTGCCTTTTTTCCATATTTCAATAGAGTTAATGATATTCTGCCAAAGAATATAACAACCTGGCCCTACGGTAGAAAGCGGATGTAAGTAAGTAGCCGCTATCCAGATAGCAAAAGCGGTGTTCTTCTGCCCTAAGGCTTGTCCAGATTCTATAGAAGTGCCGAAAAATCTACCTATATAGCGCCCTACAGCATATTGGAACAAGCATAATACCAATCCCGAAATCCCTATAAGGGATAGAAATAATACACTTGTCCCTGCGTGGAAAATGTTCCTCAGCGTAGTGCCGGTAACTATCATTAGCGAGCAACCCCAAAGATAAAAAGAAAGGTCTGGAATATGAATAAGCCACTGATGAAACCGGCGTAATTGTGGCAAACTCTTAGTAAGAAGTGCTAATAACATCGGTACGACCAGCACCAAACATACCTTCTGCATTATCAGCGAGAAAGCTCCCCAGAAGGTCATCTGCGAGGCTGGTTCTATCAGCGGAAAACACACAGGGATAAGCAATGCACAAAGCAGGTTCGAGAGAAAAGTATAAGTAGTCATCTGCTCCAAATTGCCACCGAGCTTGAGAGTTACCACCGCGGCCGCAGCTGCACACGGACTTATAATACAAGCCAACACACTCTCCAAGAGGATTAGTTCTTTCCCCCGAATGCCAAAGAAGAGAATTGCCCCCGTGATACTCCCTACCAAAATACACTGCACCGCTATCATCCACCAATGCCACGGAACAGGCGCCAACTTTTTAAAGTCTACTTTGCAGAAAGTAACATATAGAATAAGGAACATAAAAAGTGGCAAAATAGCCTCGAATATAGGAGCAAACCACTGCGAAAGTTCCTCTAAAGCAGGTGTATAATAAAACAACAAATACACTCCCGCCCCTATGCTCATCGAGATAGGAAGCGTCCAAGTACGAGCCACACGGGCTATCAAAAGAAGAATACGATTCATTTGTACTAATTATTCTAACAACCATTGTTCATCGGTAAAACCTCTGCGGTAAGCCTTGCCGTGTACATCAATCACAGCGTGCCATTCTTGACAGGTTTCTAAGGGAATTTCAGCTACTAAGGGCATACACTCTTCACGGAAGGCTTTATAGGTTTGTGCAGAAGAGAGATTCAGGCGGTTCAAAAGTCGTATAGCGTACTGGTCGGCTATGAAGACCTTTCGCTCAAAGATGTACAACAACATTGCATCGGCAGTTTCTTCCCCCACACCTTTGATAGAGAGCAGTTCCTTGCGAAGTTCCTCTGTAGGGATAGCTTGAAACTTCTGTAAGGACGCTCCATGTGACACGTACCATTCTATGAGGGCTTTGATGTAAGTACTTTTTTGCTTGTAGAAGCCTGCCGGACGTATGTATTCCTGTAAAGTAGTGAGCGGCATAGCGTGTAAAGCCTCTACCGATAGTTTGCCCTCTAAGTTAGCAAGCGCTTTTTCGGTATTCTCTTGGGTGGTTTGCTGAATGAGAATCATCGAAATCCAGTCGGTAATGCGATTGGGGTCATTCCACCAATATTGCTTGCCATAATGGGCTAATAATTTATTGAAAACTTTGGCTTTTTGAGACATAAAAGCTAATGCCTAAGGTGTTTTATGAGTTATTGTAATTAAACAAGGATATTTCTTTTAAACCTCTGTCGAAAAGAGAAGTTAAGCAAAATTTGCCTGTGATATTTTGGAGTTTGTGTTTTGTCATCCCTTTAGGTAAGAAAATATTGCTATATTCGCGAGTGGTGAGCGAAAAGACTTTTTGGTTACCCTTCCAATCATCTGTTTTAAAAACAGGTGTTAGTATTACATATTCAGAATCAGTGAAACAGCCATTTACACCGCGTTTTTTATGATCGGTATGCAAATTGTCCGATTCGATAATTTTCTCGATTACCTTCCCTTCGGCAGAGATTTGTGCGAGCGCATAATAATCCATTCCCCATTTATTGACCGATGAAGCGTTTTCACCCGGAATGAAGGCGTAGATTTTTTTATCTGATATTTTAAGACTGTCTATTTTTGGGGTATCGGTGGTTCTGTTGTCACAATGCGTAAATGCTTTTTTATCTATGTAAGAAAAGGATTTCCATTTAGCAGTTTTTGCTACCTCATCAAATTCTAAAAGGGCGAAACATCTTGCATTGCCATAATAAACTTCATTTTCAAAGCAAACAGGAATTATTTGGCTGTCGGATATATTTTGAAAATACCGCTGTTCTGCCTTCTCTGGTACAATGTTATACCTTAATAATGATTTATTTTTTATCGGAATGAGCGCTGGTGACGAATGCATATCTGAGTAATACCGCACTTCTTTTGCCGAGATGATGATGCCAAACCCTTCTTTATATCTGAAAAGCATAGGATAATCTCTGTTGGATGTTGGGGTGTATTCAATAGAAATCTTTTTGATGCCTTCGGTTGAAAGGACAAGGACGTAATATTTATGCCAATCGGTATTATCGGAAGTTAGGATTACGGCAGTGCCATTGGGTAGTAAAGTTGAAGCATAAACAAAGGAGAATTCATTGTCAAATTCCCATTTTCTCAAAAGTGTTAGTTTAAAATCGTTCATATCCTTTTCCTTTTTTGCTGACAATTTACTTGGCAAAAGTAGTAAATAATTTTCTAATTAGAAAATTAGAAAATTGACTAAATTATTATTATCTTTGTGGCTTAAAAATCACATAGTATGGAATTGGAAGTAGGTAAAAACTATCGCATAAAAAATGATATTTTCAGCTTTAAAGCGGGTGAAGTTTGGTCGTTAGTAGATGAGGGATACCAAGCGTACTTCGGCGAACACAATTTTGTATTCGTTAATGCCGAGAAAAATTGTCACTTTATGGTATTACGAAATACTTCCGATGAAGATATGGAAATAGGATGCCATTTGGATAGGTATTTTGAGGAAATTGAAGAGTAGAATATCGGTAATTGTCAATTATGAAATTATCACTATCTTTGCACCCTTTAAAAAAAGCACACAAACAGATGAAGAAAAGATTTTTGATAGTAGCGTTATTCACGCTATTTTTAGGCGGTATTGCCGTGGCGCAATCTCAAGAGCAACCCTCAACCCTTGCCGAGCTACAAGCCGAAAAAGAAAGATTGGAAGCCAAGCTTGCCAAAGTCCTTGAAGATAAAGAAAATGCAAAAAATTCTTTAACAGGTAAATACGCGGATGTAGCGTTTGCCTTTAATAGGCATATCAGCAAAAAGCAAAGAAAGTTTGCTAAGACTGTCGAACGAGGTGCCAAACGCCAAGAAAAACAAATCAAAAAGAAATTGAAAAAACTCAACAAACGTATTGAGGAAATGAAGAAAGAGGAAATAACAAATTAGTAAATTAGCAAATGAAAAGACTACTCGCTTTATTATTAGTCCTCCTTTGGGGGCAAAATATACTATGGGCGCAAAAAGCAGTATTAGTTAGAACACAATACGAAAGCTATGCCATAGACAACCAAACCGATTCACTACTCCCTGACAGAAAGGAAAGCCGTGAATACTATACCTTTTTGCGCTTCAACCGTAGAAAGGATACTTTATTTGTCCATCAAAAAGATACTCTAAAGGATATAGCGCAAAAAGATGCCTTTTCCTACTTCCTCACTACGAAAAAAATAGATGCCGATAAGCTACAACTACTTATAGGCGATAGAAATTACACCCATACACTTTTATTTTACGTTGAAAGTCCCAATATCATACGTGTAAATAGAGATAGTTATGTACTCAGTGATGAATACAACCACTTTCTAAAGAAGAAAATATTCAAAAAGAGGGATATTGCGACTATTTTAGATTTTTTAGACGACCAATTCGGGGATTATTTTATAGATACGGAAGTGTTTATGATAAGCACTAAGGACAAATACAAAAAGAGCCTAAAAATGAATGGAGGCACTATCATCAACGAAGCCGATACTACTGTTTATAGTACTTTATATGCAGCATACGATGATAAAGGTCTTCAAATATTAGGAAGAGTAGATACTAACGAACCCCAACTACCTTTTTCACTTGACAAGAAAAGAAAATATATAGATGCTGATAAGCTCGTTTTTGAAATAGAGGAACAAACTCCCAAAAACAACGCCACTTATACCCAAGAAATCTATTTCTCAGGCGAAAAGTTTATAGAAAAAGGTGAATATACCCAATACGGACTTAATATTACTACGTTCTATACGAAAACTATAGAGAAAATTAAGAATGAAAGATGTAGAAAATAAACAAGTAAAGGTATACCTAAGTAGAGACAGTGTCTGTGCAGCCGATGATGTAAACTGTCCCAATCCAGCTACGTTTTATCTACCCGATACTATAGACGAATTTATACTAATTATGGACAAGATGTTGCCATTTAGAAAGTGGAGATGTTACTTAGGAGAATATAGAAAAGGTATTGTAGGTGCAGAAGATGGAATACTTGTTTGGAAAGAAATAGACAATCACGTTCTTATCTCAAGTTATAAAACTAACAATGAATTTATTGTAACGCACGATAGTGATTGGTATGAAACAATTAAGTCGCACCCCTATTTATATTTTGAATGGTGTTTGGATTAAGAAAACGAAGAATAAAACCCTCCCCGCTCATAGTATTCTCTACGAGCGGGGAAATATTATTTCTGTTGGTTAGATAACCTGAGGGCTTCTGTCCAGAAGGCATCCTCTTCATCTATGTGTTCAGAGAATAACCAAACCTCTTGTATTTTGTCGTTCTCTACCCGATAGAGATCAATACCTCTCATTCGCATACTTTTGTCAAAAGCAAAGACCTCAAAAGCAACGGCAGCAACTACCAAATGATTGTTTTCGGTGATATAATCGATTTGGTCAATAGCAAAAGTGCCTCCACTGAGCTGTGCCATTCTTCCTAAATGAGAGAACACAGCCTCTTTACCTTTGTAGCTACCTGAAAGAGCCCCTTTCCCTGGTTGGTGCCATACTAAGTCATCGGCTAATAAACTGCCTACTTTCTCAAAATCTCCTTTAGCTAAGGAGACATAAAACTGATGTACAATTTCTGTTTTTGTCATTTTTATATGAATTTTTCTTTGTTATTTCACCGCAAAATTATACCTTTGTATCCAAGCACACAAGTACTTACGAGAAAGTAAGTACCTTACAAAAAAGTTAGAATTACTCAGTATCAAATAGAAAAAATATTGCGATGAACGAAAAAGATATTAACAAAGACTGTCCTATATGGCGAACAATGCAAATAATGGGAAGCAAATGGGCAATGCTTATACTGTTTCATCTCAGTCAGCGCACACATCGTTATGGGGAACTAAAGCGTGCCATTCCACAAGTGAGTGAAAAAGTCCTTAATGAAGAACTAAAAACGCTCTGCACTCATCAATTGGTAGCAAAAGTGAGTTATCCAGAAGTACCCCCGCGAGTGGAGTATTCCCTTACCGATTTAGGTAAAGAAGCCTTACCTATCATAGAAGCGATTATCCGTTTTGGAAATGACCACTTGAAGAGTAACTAATAAAAACCCTCCCCACTTATAGTATTCTCTACCAGTGGGGAGGGTGTTGTATCTTTTCCAAAAGCTTATGACTTGGCGGAAGTCGTTGGGGTATCTTTACCTTTAGCACTGCGAGTGGAACGTACTTTAATGGCAGTGTTCGTATCGGTGATGATTTGCGTTACAGTATCGGCGAAATGGCGGTACTTGGTCGCATCTACCATTTTCATTGTAGTGGCATAAGGCACGAGCTTTTCGTTGATGAGCGTGAGCATAGGGGCTTTCATCTGAGTAGCCGAATCCTGCTTTACGTTATGCGCCAACGTTTTCTCATAGCCTACACGATATGTATTGAACGCCTCTTGCGCCTGCCGTATTCCGTCTATACACTCGGTTACCCCTTGTAGTTCTGCTATGAGGGTAGTAAGGTCTGGAGATTGCAAATCCTTCAGAAGCGCAGCGATATAGGACGATTTATCCGTATAATTTTTCTGGATAAGTCGTAACCCATACTTGGAAAACACCTTGTGCAGGCGTTCGCCCTTTTGCTTGACGGTAGCGATAGGCATAGCGCGGTAACCTTCGATTACCTTGGAAAAGGTGCGAATAGCGTTGTTGCGCACTTTGTCAGCCTTTTCGAGTTCGGAGACTCCTTTGTCGCGCTTGATAGCCTCGGTAAGATTAGCCGAGAGCGTTTCCATTTCGGTAAATAGAGATTTAAGAAAAGCGTCCTCAGCGAGGGCAGTCTCGCTCTTGAAGAGCGCCACGAGGCGGTCGGAAGTATCATCCACCTCAGTGATACGGGCTTTTTGTAATAGCTTAATTCCCATAGTTTTGATATTTTTGTGCTTTTAGCTGTTAATTTTCTACTACAAAAGTACGAATTATTTTTGAATTGACAAGAGGTATAGCAATATTTTTTGAATAAAATTGAATTTAAAATGCAAAACTACAAAAAATAATATAATTAGCTCATACAAAGAGGATTATTTTTTTGATAGGAAGATAAGAGAAGACAGAGTCTTAGATGATTTGGACAGGCTTTTTCAAAATTAGGTTTCTAAATCGTTACCCGTAAGTTCCAGTAGTAAGTGCAATTTTTTAGGAGATCTTTAGAGTAAAATTTTGTTGTTCAGTAAATTGCCTCTGCAGAGGCAATTTACTGAACAACAAAAAAGA
>ERZ772979.432-NODE-432-length-29871-cov-12.448149_pt1 | contig 29871 bp, 22 predicted proteins | sample MGYA00511130_ERZ772979 | MGnify/ENA primary metagenome ERZ772979 (study PRJEB29015, sample SAMEA2738103) | human oral metagenome | biome: human oral; feature: human-associated habitat; material: saliva | place: China | collected 2186 ... | reverse complement strand
ACCGCACCCATATCAAACGGGCCGACCACCACACGGTTACACCACTATGCGGGACACTACTTATTGCGATGTTGCAGCATGTCTACGCCGACATCGGTATGGCTCTGCCGACGCTTGACTCAGGTGGTATTCCGACCGATATTGATCCTTTCACGGTCTACGGCCTCTTCAATCGAGGCCTCACAGACAATAAGCGCCGGGCGGTTGCTCTCGGAATTGGTGGTGCTCTCGGCGTTCAGGCCCCTCTGCATGATGATTTTGTCGGTGTCCCCGTCCTGCTCAACATCAACGCGACCTTCTACGACCAGGTGCGTCGGGACGATGGGGATATCGAAAGGCTATGGGACTTGTTTGCGGTTGCGCTGGCCTACGCGGATCAGCCGACTGAACAGACAGAGGCAGTGTTCCGTCACGCCTACGATGCTGTCCTTCAACAGCGCCATGCCAGCTGGAACGTCACGATGGGTCTCTTTTGGATCCGCCCGTACTCCTACGTCAACCTGAGCAAGCGAGACCGATGGTTTCTCGCTCTGCCCGACCGGATGCCTTTATCGGTTCGTTCTGTGCTGGCGTCGTTGAAGAAAGTTCCTGAATCCACTGAATATCTGGGGATTCGCGACAGCATTCTATCGGTGTTGAAATCCGGAACCTACGAGTACTTCTCCTTCCCCGAGCTTTCGGCATACGCGTGGCGCGTTTCCGAACAGGTCAACCGTGAGAACAAAGAGGCTGACAACGACAAGGAAGAAGTTACTCAGGCGGCTGCCCTGGGGGACGCCGACGTGGAGACCGTGCGCTATTGGCTCTACGCCCCCGGCCGGGGCGCCTGCATGTGGGACGAGTTCTACTCGCGCGGGATCATGGGACTGGCATGGGGCGAGATTGGGGATCTGACTGCCTACGCACATAAGGAAGATCTGAAGGCGCAGATGCTCCAGACCTATCCCGAAAACGGTACACAGAAGAACGACATTCACGCCCTATGGCAGTTTGCGAACGAGATGAAGCCGGGCGATGTCGTTTTCGTGAAGAAGGGCCGCTCGGAGATCCTCGGGCGAGGTATCGTCACGGGTGACTACGTCTACGATCCGGAGGGCGGCCACTACCCGAATTGTCGGGCGGTTCGCTGGACTTCCTCAGGAAACTGGCCAATCGACGAACGACTGGCAATGAAGACCCTCACCGAGATCACCGACTACCCTGAACTCCTTTCTCGCATTGAGACGTTCTTCGAAGATAGCGACGACGAGGTTGACAACGAGGAACCGCTGGTAGTTTTCCCGGAGTACTCCGCCCGGCAATTCCTTGACGAGGTCTACATCGGCGAGGAACGCTATGACGCAACCGTGGGTGTCCTGCGCGCCAAGAAGAACATCATCTTGCAGGGCGCGCCCGGCGTGGGTAAGACTTTTGCGGCCAAGCGCCTCGCGTACTCGATGATGGGCGTCAAGGATGCCTCGCGCGTCATGCTGATCCAGTTCCACCAGAGTTACTCCTACGAGGATTTCATCGAGGGCTACCGCCCCTCCGGTCAAGGCTTCGAGCTGGTCAAGGGTGCCTTCTACTCATTCTGCAAGAAGGCCGCCGACGACGAGGATAACGAGTATTTTTTCATCATCGACGAGATCAATCGAGGCAACCTCTCCAAGATCTTCGGCGAGCTGTTCATGCTCATTGAGAGCGATAAACGCGGGCCGAAAAACAAGCTCCAGCTCCTCTACTCCCGCGAACTTTTCCATGTTCCCCGCAATGTCTACATCATCGGCATGATGAATACGGCGGACCGCAGCCTCGCGATGCTCGACTATGCGCTGCGACGCCGCTTCGCCTTCGTGGAACTGCGCCCTGCTTTCGACTCCGACGGCTTCCGTGAGTACTGCTCCGGCCTCGGCAATCCGAGGTTCGAGGCCCTGGTGCGCGAGGTGGAATCCCTCAACCGTGCGATCGCCGAGGATGAGTCGCTCGGCGAGGGCTTCTGCATCGGGCACAGCTACTTCTGCAACATGAAACCCGAGGACTGCACCGACGCGGCCCTGGCCTCGATCGTGGACTACGAGCTGATCCCGATGCTCAAGGAATACTGGTTCGACGAGCCCGGCAAGGTCCGCGAGTGGACCGACAGGCTGCGCAGGTCGCTGCGGTGATTCGCGTCCGCAACGTCTTCCACATGCTCGCCTACGCCTTCTCGGCGCTGCGTGAGCAGGGCTACCGTTCCGTGGCCACGGAGGATTTCGACAACGCCGCCGAGCTGTGCGCCGCGATCCTCGAGCGGGGCGTGTCCCTGCAACTCAAACGAGGCCTCGGGCAGGAGTACGTGAGCCGAACCGAGGCGCGCTCCTCCCTGCGCGGCAAAATCGAGGTCACAGAGTCCGTGAAGTCGCAGGCGGTTCTGCGCCGCCAGCTGGTGTGCTCCTACGACGAGTTCAGCGTCGACACGACGATGAACCGCGTCATCAAGGCGACGGTCGCGCTGCTGGTGCGTTCGGATATCTCGAAGGCGCGCAAAAAGAGCCTGAAAAAGCTCATGGTGTTCTTCGCGGACGTGTGCGAGATCGACCTGCACACGGTCGACTGGAACATGCGCTACAACCGCAACAACCGCACGTACCGCATGCTGATGGCCGTGTGCTGGCTCATCGTCAAGGGCCTCCTCCAAACCCAGAGCGACGGCACCACGCGCATGATGGATTTCTTCGACGAGCAGCGCATGAGCCGCCTCTACGAGAAGTTCATCCTCGAGTATTACCGCAGGGAGCATCCGCGTCTGAACGCCAGCGCGTCCTTCATCGATTGGGCGCTCGACGACGGGGTTTCGGACGGCCTGCCCGCCATGCGCAGCGACATTACGCTGAGCGCTCGCGGCCGCGTGCTCATCATCGACGCGAAGTACTACGCGGCCACGATGCAGAGCAACTTCGATAAGAGGACCGTGCATTCGGGGAACCTGTACCAGATCTTCGCGTACGTGAAGAACAAGCAGATTGCGTTCGAGCGAGCGGGGGAGAGCATCGAGGTGTCGGGCATGCTCCTCTACGCCGCGACCGACGAGGACATCCAGCCCGACGCCACTTACCGCATGAGCGGCAACCGCATCAGCGCGACGACGCTCGACCTGGACCGTCCCTTCGAGGAGATCCGCGCGCAGCTGGACGGGATCGCCGACACGCTCACTGGCCCGTCAACTCAGGCTTCGTGAAAGCGCGGACCTGGGCGGCATCCGGGTCGATGGACGTGACGGTCATGGTCTTTTTCGAGGCCTCCTCGAGTGCGCTCACGGACCGCGCGCTGGCCAGGAGGCGGCTTTCCATGGACGACACGGTCTTGTTGTAGAAGTCCACGGTTTTGGCCAGGTGCTTGCCCAGGTTTTCCATGTGGCCGGCGACGACGCCGAGGCGCTCGTACAGTTCGCGGCCCAGCGCGATCACCTGGTCCGCCTGTTCGTTGATGGACGTCCTCGCCCACGCGGTGGCGCACGTGCGCGCCACCGCCAGTAGTGTGACGGGGGAGCACAGGGCCACGCCTCGAGCCATCGCGTCGTCTAGGAGCGACGCGTCAGTGCGCAGTGCTGCCGACAGGGCAGCCTCGGATGGGACAAACAAGATGACCAGCTCGGGTGATGCGCCCAGTGACCGCGCGTAGTCGCGTCCAGCCAGCGCCTCAACGTGAGAACGCAGCGCCTTCGCGTGCGCCGACAGCTCGGCGCGGCGTCGAGATTCAGCGTCCTCTCCGCTCTCATCAATGGCACACGCCCGCAGGTATGCATCCATGGGGGCCTTCGCGTCGAGCGCGAGGAACCCCTGCCCGGGCAGGTGAATCGTGACGTCGGGACGGCCGAGGTCACCCGACGATGTGACCCCGCCCCGGCCTCGTCCCTGAGTGAGCGAGCCAATCGAACGCTGCTCCGCGAAGTCCACGTGCGGTAGCATTCCGGAAGCCTCCAGGATGCGCGCCAGCTCGACCTCGCCCCACGTGCCGCGTGCGCTACGCGACCGCAGAGCACCCTCCAGGGAAGCGGTCGTGCGCGCCAGCTCGGCCTCGCGACTCGCGGACTCGCGCAGCTGCTCGGCGAGGGCACCATGCTGACGAGCGCGAATCTGCTCCATCTGATCAACCCGCTGCGTCATCTGCTCCAGCTGCGCTCGGACCGGGGCAAGCGCCTGTAGGACGGAAGCATCACCCTGTGAGCGGGACTCGGCAGAATCGACGCGCCGCGAGAGCTCCTCCGCGCGCGCCTGCCACCGGGCAACCTCCGCGCGCAACGTGCCTGCCTGGTCAGGCGTCGACGCCCGGCGCGCCACCGCGCCCACGTACCCGAGGAGGGCACCAACCACTAAGCCAACGAGGAGAAAAACAAGCGACATACCCATGCGTGCAGTCTACGAACGGCCATGCACATCTGCGTCCGCCCCCGTGCAGCGTGGGTGTTCAACAACCTACCGTCGGTCTGATAAGTCGCCTATCCTGGGTGTAAAACTCAAGGGGGAGTGGCATGGAGTCCGTCGATCCGAAGAAGATGCAGGTACTGCTGCTGGTGGACACAAAAAAAGGTCAAAAGTGGCTGGATTACACTCAGAAGGTCATATCAGCGCAGCCGTATGGCAACGGTATCCATATCGTGTTTTCTAGCGGTGACAAACGTACATTCGGTCATGCGAGAGCACGACTTTACAACCAGGTGATGCACCGAAAAATTGGCGAGTTGGACTTGGTATACGTTGATGGAGATCTGCGGCGGAATGTAGAGCACGTGTACGAACTCAGGACGTCTGATGCCTCGGTTCAACCTCGGTACGTGCTTGAGTATAGAAATAAGGAAGGCAACCTGGGCACATGCACACGCGTTGGAAGTTCTGTCTCGCTTGACCTTATGACCGAAACACAGCGTCAGTGCCTTCCAATCATGAAGTATGTCCGTGAGGAAGTGCGTGCGCAGGCTGTGCGTGTGGGGGCGACGTGGCAGGGCGAGGGGAACAAGAGGTGGTCGACAGCCGAGCACAACGCTAAGCCGGATGCGATTCTTGCAAATCTGTGGGAAAACCTACCGAAGGCCCCCAGCGGTTCGGCGCTCGAAGCATATCTGCGAGGAACGAGTAGTACGCAGACCGGTGCCAGCGACCGGATCATCATGCCCTTCTACTCCAACATCGATCAGCGCAATGCGATTCGTGCGGCACTAGAGAATCAGATCTCGATCATTGACGGCCCGCCCGGGACAGGCAAGACGCAGACGATCCTTAATCTGATTGCCACGCTGGTTGCGCAGGGGAAGACGGTGGGTATCGTCGCGGGTGCGAACTCTGCTGTGGAGAACGTCGTCGACAAACTGACGGAAGAAGGATATGACTTTCTGGTTGCAACCCTCGGTAGCCGGGATCGTGTCGATGCGTTCTGTGCATCCCAGACGATCAAGGATCAGAACCGGGGTGACTGGCAACGAGAGGCGCAGCAGAGACTCAAGGAATCACCTGGATTGATAACGCCAGAGGCTCTACGCGTCGAAGAAGAACGCCTCGCCTCCCTGTGGCAGGATGCTCGTGATATTCCCAAGCTTCGCTCGAAGCTCACGGAGACTCAACGCGAGCGCCAAGTATTTGAAGAAAAGGTACGGGAGAGCGGGCGTACGGTCCCCGATATCTCGCACCTGTCCGTCACGGGCAAGAACTCTGAGACTCTCGCAGACCTCCTTGCTCTCGCGCGCTGCCTACCGAGCCCAGGGCGCGGCATCCGAGGACTGATTGAGAGAGTGCGTCGCTATTTTGCATACGGATTCTTGAAGGGTGTTGACCTGGGAGATCCGGATATTCAATCAGCGATCCAGACGGCCTTCTACCGTGCTCATGAACAGGAACTCGCCCAGCGCCTCGAGGAAGCAGAGGAACGCGCAGTCGGCGATGGTCTGGCCAAGGTGGCAGCGGAGTATCGTGAGCACTCTCGACATGCATTCGATGCTGTTCTCCTGCGCAGGTTTGAACATCGGTCCCTGATGCACGTGGAGCCATCGAAAATGCGTGATCAGACGGATAAACTGCTTCGCACTTATCCCGTTGTTGCCTCCACCTGCTTCTCGATCCGTAACAATCTGAATGCGGCCACTCTGCTCGATTGGGTCATCATCGACGAATCCTCTCAGGTTCTGCTACCCCAGGGGATGGCGGCACTGAGTAAAGCCCGTAACGCTGTGATTGTCGGAGACGACAAGCAGCTTAGTCCGGTCTTCCGAGGGTGGGACGAGAGCAAGCAGGAACCCCCTGAGGCTCGCTTCGACGTGCGCTCACTCTCGTTGCTCGACTCCGTCAAAATGATGCCGAAGTCCGCGCGGGTGCCGAACACGCTGCTGAAAGAGCATTACCGTTGCCACCCGGACATTATCGAGTTCTGTAACCGTACGTACTACGGTGGTCAGCTCATTCCGATGCGCGATCCTGGCGAGGATGCACCCGATCCACTCATGGTTGTCTACGCTGCGCCTGGTAACCATGCACGTCATCCACTCCACGGGGGTGGGCGCTTTTCGCAGCGGGAAATTGATATCATCGCTCAGCTTCAGGAAATGCAAGTGCTCCGCGAGGGGATCGGAGAGGGAGACAACAGAGACCCGAACTCCGGTGATTTTATCCTTGGCGTCGTGACCCCGTATCGTGCGCAGGCAACGCGAGCGACCAAGCGAATCCAATCAGAGCTTGGTGATGGGGAACATGGTCGCTGGCTTGCGGAAACAGTTCACAAATTCCAGGGACGAGGCGCGGGCACGGTCGTTCTGTCGACCGTTCTGAATGCCAATGATCCGGCCGCTGCACAAGACTTCTACGACGATAATGCCCTGACGAATGTAGCCGTCTCACGCGCGAAAGATCGCTTAATTGTCGTGACTACCAACGGTGGCGTGCGGCTTAGTCGCAATGTTAGGGAACTTCTTGATTACATTGAGATGCGCGATCCGCGCAGCCTCGTCCAGTCGAACATCGTCTCCATCTTCGACGTCCTATATCGAGCATACAGTGAATCGCTCGAGCGATACTCTCGTGTAAAGAATTCCAGTTCAGATTATTCTGCCGCAGAAAATGTTGCCGAGCTATGCCTGCAGGAGATACTTGCAGAGGAAAAATATTCGCACTTCGAGTACTGGAAGCAAGTTCCCCTCAAGGACGCTCTGCCCCACGTGGGTGGGTTGAGTGATGAGCAGTACACGTTCGTGTTCTCAGATAGCGCTCTGGACTTCGTGATCCGTGTGAAGGGCTCGAGAAGGGTCTTCCTTGCCATTGAGGTAGACGGCTGGGAATTCCACGGTATGAGCGAAGAACAGCAGAGACGCGACGCACTCAAAGACTCGATTATGAATGTCTATGGGATCCACGTCCTGCGTCTGCCCACGATCGGATCCGGGGAGGAACAGCAGATTCGGGAAGCGTTGGATCGGCTCCTCTAGGGTGGCGTCTTCTGCACCCGGTGGATGTCCTAGGTGACCGTTGCGGCGGCTTCTGTTCGTCATCGTCCATGGCTCGCTACGAGGCATGAGCTGGGGTGCGCACATACGTGCGGTTGTGGGAATACGGATGGGAGGATGTGCGTGATGGTTGCGCAGCATTCTTAGTGTTTCGTGCTGGTTCTGCGCGTACCCTGAAACAGAAGGGCGCGCCTCCAACGACGGGGGCACGCCGCAGGGCACCTCACCGTGGAGGAGTACAACGCCATGACGGTTCCACCATTGTTCGACCCCCTCGATACCGAGGATGAGGATCAGCTGCGGCGCGACACCACGTCGCAGGACGTAGGCTTTGAGGCCGGTGGCGCTCCGGGGGTTGGTGACGACGTCCGACCCGCGCGGGCCCATCCCCGGCTGCAGGCCTGGCTGCACGTCGAGCCGTTCTATTGGACGATGCGCGTGGTCTACGTGTGCCTCGCTGCAGGAGCCATCTTCGCCGTCTACATCAACGGGGTCGCAGAAGGCTGGTGGAGAGCCTGGGGCGAGAAGCCAAGCGTCGCGGCCACGGCCCCCACCGTCCAGCCCACGCCCGCGGCATCCCCGACGGCATCGGGCGAGCCCGCCATGTCGGGCGGCTACCAGATCGGTGCAGACGGAGTCCTCGTGCGCCCCGCCCAATACGCCGCAGACACCTACACCAAACCCGAGTTACCTGAGGAAGCCAAGGAAAACACCGAACGTGGAGCGGAAGCAGCCGCAGAATACTACCTCGCTGTTGCAACCTACGCCTGGAATACGGGAGATACCTCTGCTATTTCGGCACTCTCGGGCGATGCGAGCGGGTTCGCTCAGTCGCTGATAAACAAGATTGATAACGATTATTCCAATGGCTGGGTCTATGGCAAGTCACTCACCGTCGATCATGTTCTTCTCCTAGAACCCGTGCCTGCCAACGGTTCCGATGTCCCGCCTAACACAATTGGCGTGAAGTTTAGCGTTACTGCTGTTGATGGAACGAAATGTTCGGGCAGGCGAATCACAGTACGTAACGAGGAGTACCAATCCACGATTTCCCTGTTCATGACATGGCAAGAGAACGGCTGGGTTGAAACGCAGGGAAGGGCAGAATCCAATGAACGCTAGCCGTATTGGTTGCCGTTTAATACTCGTGTTTCTTGTAGCTATATGTGTTGTTTGGAGCCAGGTGTCTGATGCAGCGGCAAATGACTGGGATGAGACTTCCCATGATTGGGACCAGATGGTGGAAGCGGATGGTAGTGGCGATGTAAAAGCAAGTGCTGACGAAAAATGGGGATACCAGGCTGCGCCCGTAGCAGTTCCCCCTGCATCTCACATCAACAACGTGGATGACTCGATCCGTCTGTCGAACTCTGCTCTTGCTGGGCCCGATGCTCAAACCTATGCGAATGATGATCAGTGCGATGGTCGCACTCTGCACACTGTCACGCAGCCTGACGGAACAATATCAAGACCATTCGTGTGCGCGCATTACTCATCGACCTCTACGATTCCGACAGGTTACGTACCTTCCACCAGCGAGATTCTGTACTATGCGGCCACCACGATTCACGCCGATGGCGCTGGGTTGCATAAGCGGCCGTCGAAGGTGTCGTACACGAACAAGTACGTCCCCACGCTCGTGGCGGCCACCCATCCGACCCAGACTCACGTCATCAACCTGCTGGGACACGACATCACGATCACACTGAAAGCCACCAACTACGAATGGGACTGGGGCGACGGCACCCCGAACACCATCACCGCCTACCAAGGAATGGTCTTCGAGAAGGGTATGGACCCCAACAAGGACCCCCGGCTGATCCGCCACTACTACACCCCACCCAACGGGTGGCGCTCACGCTTCGATGGCCCCTACCCCGACGCCACACGCACCATCACCCTGACCACCACCTGGAGCGGTACGGCCACCAACCCCTTCACCGGAGAAACCCAAACCATCAACGGCCTGGTCACCACCAAAGAAACAACAGGCCCATTCCGACTCTCCCACCTCATCGTCTCAAACACCGACACCTGGGAAGAAAAACAAGGCCACTAAAACGCAGAGCAGGTGCGAAGCTATGCCACCACCATCGCCACGGTTCCCGCGCACATGAGGGCGAGGCCGAGCAGGTAGCGCGGCGTGAAACGCTCGTGAAACGCCACGGCCGACACGGCGACCGTCACGAGGATCGACAGCTTATCGATGGGCGCCACGACCGAGGCAGGCCCATCCTTTAGCGCGTGATAGTACGCCAGCCACGACGCGCACGTCGCAGCGCCCGACGCGACGATAAATGCCAGCTCCCGGCCGGGAATCGACCGGACCTCGCCAAGGCGTCCCTGCATGCACACGATCACCCACGCCATCGCCAGCACCACCAGCGTGCGCACCGCCGTCCCCAGCGTCGGATCAACCCCAGAAATGCCGACCTTCCCAAGGATCGACGTCAACGCCGCGAACAGCGCGGACGCGAGCGCAAACGTCAGCCAGCTGCCACCCCCGCGCAGCGCACGCGGCAGGCCTGAGAGGTCGGAGGGCTCCACCATCAGTAGTGTCCCCACCGTGATGACGACGATTCCAATGCCGCCCCATACGCTTACGGGTTCACCCAGCAGGATGAGCGCAAGGATGATCGCCAGGACCGTCGATAGCTTGTCGATGGGCGCCACGCGCGATACGTCCCCTCGAGACAGTGCCGCGAAGTAACACAGCCACGAGGCCCCCGTCGCCAGTCCGGACAGAACCAGGAACAGCGCAGAAGTCCCACCGATAGACGAAACGCCGGAAGCGGACCCCGTCAGAAGCGCCATGCCCCATGCACCAACGGCCACGACAACCGTGCGCAGCGCCGTCGCGACGGTCGAATTCGTCGAGGCGACGCCCGCCTTCGCGAGGACGGACGTCAATCCTGCAAACAGGGCAGACAGGCAGGCCGCGACGATCCACATGAGATCAGCCTAGGCCCGACGCTGACGTCCGCGCACCTGAGAATAATGACGGTGTGTCATGGGCGCCAGGTCGCAGAAAAAGTAGGCTATAGTTGTCGCGTATCCAGGCCTCGTGTTGGGGTCACAACGCAGTGTAAAGGAACGAGATGAGCGACAACCTCGACGAGCTCGGCGTCAACGGCGAATTCGAAGAAAACGGCCGAGAGATCGTGCTCGACACAAGCGGCGAAGCGGAGCTGACAGAAGAAGCCTCCGATGGCATCGCTGAGCTGCGCGAAACGATCGCGCAACAGGACTCGGAGGCCGAACAGTACGCGATCGAGTTCCTCAAGAAGGTCGTGCGCATCCGCGGCGTGCGCATCACCCGCGATGAGTTTCTGCGTCAGGAACTGCGCAAGCTCCACTTGAGTGACGACGCAATCGCGCGCGCAGTCGACTCGAACCCGGTGCTCGCAGGCGTGTCCTTGACCGATCTCGACAAGCTCGCCGACGGCATCATCTCCTTCGAGACGAACAAGTCCGCGGCGATGTCCTTCGCTGCGGGCATTCCCGGCGGCTTCGCGATGCTCGGAACGGTCCCTGCAGACCTGATGCAGTACTACGTGCACGCGTTTCGGATCATGCAGAAGCTCGCCTACCTCTACGGCTGGCGTGAGCTCCTGACCGACATGGATGAGGTGGATGACGAGACGATCGGCGTCCTCGCGATGTTCTTCGGCGTCATGCTCGGCGTCGGTGGCGCGGCCCAGTCGCTGACGACGTTCGCGCGCTCGGTCGCGATGCCCGCGTTCCAGAAGCAGGTGACGAAGCAGGCTCTCACGAAGACCTCGTGGTACCCGATGATGAAGCATTGCCTGCGTTTCATTGGCATTAACGTGACGAAGAAGAGCTTCGCGCAGGGCGTCTCCAAGGTGATCCCCCTGATCGGTGGCGTCGTGTCGGGTGGCATGACCTTTGTGTCGCTCCAGTCCCAGTCCACTCGCCTCAAGGGCCACCTGCGCGAGCTGCCGCCTCCCGGAGTCGACGCTGCGGTCTGGAAGCAGTCGGTCAGCGACGCGACCCCCGAGGACCAGGAGCCGGGCGTGCTGGATAGCGCCCAGCAGGCGCTCGAGAGCACGACCAAGGCCGTCACGAGTGGCGCAAAGACTGCGGCTACCGGCATCGCCGATGGTGCGATGACCGCAGCCTCCGGCATCGCGGATGGCGTCAAGGGCCTCTTCGGTTGGAATAAGTAGCATCTCGGGAACGAGGCCGGGGCGGGGTGTGCGTGGCAGCGGAACCCAGCCCCGGCCTCGTGACGCCTGCGCCGAGCGGAGGCCTCCGGCTAGAGTGGTTCCACGTGCGTGCGCTGTCAGCATGCCGTCAGACGAGGAGGAACTCGATGCCCGACACGATGAAGGTCCGTGCCCACAGCGGCGATCCGATTGGAGCTGCCGCCGGGCAACAGTCCGAGGCGGAACGGCGAGCGCTTGAGTTCCTCTCAAAGGTCGTGCGTGTTCGGGGCGTGCGCATCAATCGCGACGAGTTCCTGCGTCAAGAACTGAGTAAGTTCCACATGAGCGACGACGCGATTACGAGCGCAATCGACTCGAATCCCCTGCTCGCGGGTGTTGCTCTCACCGAGATCGATAGAATCGCGGACGAGGCGATTTCCTACGAAACGAACAAGTCGGCGGCCATCTCCTTCGTCGCGGGTATCCCCGGAGGATTTGCGATGCTCGGCACGATCCCCGCGGACCTGATGCAGTACTACGTGCATGCGCTGAGGATCATGCAAAAGCTCGCCTACCTGTACGGCTGGCGCGAGCTCCTCCCGGACGGCCGTGAAACCGACGATGACACGCTCGGCGTGCTCGCCGTGTTTTTTGGCGTCATGCTGGGGGTCGGCGGTGCGGCCCAGTCTCTCACGGCTTTCGCGCGCGTTGCGGCGAAGACCGCCTACCAGAATCATGCGACCAAACGCGCTCTCATGAGCATCACCTGGTACCCGGTCGTCAAGTACAGCCTGCGTCTCATCGGTATTAACATCACGAAGAACTCCGTCGCGAAGGGGATCTCGAAAGTTGTCCCCGTCATTGGTGGATTCGTCTCGAGTAGCCTGACCTTCATGGCGCTCCAGTCTCAGTCCATCCTCCTCAAGGACAATCTGCGAGAGATCCCGCCTCCCGGCCTCAGCGTCGACGAGTGGAGCCAGCATCTGGGTGGCGCAGCCTCCGAGGCGCGGACAGTGGAGACTACGGACACCATCCAGAAGGGCCTGCGGGGCAAAGCACAGGTCGTGATGGTCGGCGCGAAGAGCGCGGCCTCGGGTATCGCCGATGGCGCCTCGAGCGCTGCCTCCAGCCTCGCCGGGGGTGTGAAGGGGCGCTGGAGGCGCCGTCGATAGCGACGCCGGGACGAGGCCGGGGCCGGGGATGCGCTCAACCACGAACGAAGCACAGGCCTCGGCGCAGTGTTTAACGGGCCACTGTTTCCTACTTTTTCAGCCCCGGGAGAGGGAAAACCTGCCACCATATGCGGGTGAATGAGACGACGAAACCAGCCCTGGCCTCGTCCCTGACGGAGGCCGGCCCCCTGATCTTGCAGGCATTCGCCTGGGATATGGCGCCGGACGCCAGCCACTGGCGCTACCTCGCCGAGCACGCCCGGGCGATCGCGGACCTGGGCGTCACCATTATTTGGCTGCCGCCCGCTTACAAGGGACACGAGGGAATCGACGACGTCGGCTACGGCGTCTACGACCTGTACGACCTGGGCGAGTTCGACCAGAGGGGTTCCGTGCCCACGAAGTACGGGACGAGGGACGAATACCTGGCCGCTATCGAGGCCCTGCATGAGGCGGGTATCGCCGTGTGCGCCGACATCGTCCTCAACCACCGCATGGGTGCCGACGCGACAGAGACCGTGCGAGCCACCCCGATCAATCCCCAGAACCGTCACGAGGCGATCGGCGAGCCCGAGACGATCGAGGCGTGGACCCGCTTCACGTTCCCGGGGCGCGCGGGCGCGTACTCGGATTTCACGTGGGACTGGACGTGCTTCCACGGCATCGACTGGGATGAAGCCACGAAGCGCAACGGCCTGTGGCTCTTCGACGGCAAGCAGTGGAATGACTCCGTCGACACCGAGTTCGGTAACTTCGACTACCTGATGGGCTGCGACGTGCACGTCACTGACCCCCGGGTCAGCGAGGAGCTGGACCGCTGGGGTCAGTGGTACGTCGAGACGACCGGCGTGGACGGGCTGCGCCTGGACGCCGTCAAGCACGTGGGATCGGACTTCTACGCGCGTTGGCTCAGCGACCTGCGTGCGTCTACGGGGCGCTTGCTGCCGGCTGTCGGCGAGTACTGGAGCGGCGATGTGCGCGAGCTTGAGGGCTACCTGGAGCGGGTCCCCAACGTCATGCTCTTCGACGTCCCCCTGCACTACCACCTCCATCAGGCCTCGGTCTCGGACGGCAACGTGGACCTGGCGCGCCTGTGGGAGAACACGCTGACGGCGTCCCACCCCGACCAGTCCGTGACGTTCGTCGAGAACCACGACACCCAGCCCGGCCAGTCGCTGGCCTCAACGGTCGCCCCCTGGTTCAAGGCGGCCGCTTACGCCCTCATCCTCTTCCACGAGGCCGGGGTACCCTGCGTGTTCTGGGGTGACCTCCTCGGTTCCCCTGATTCCGACGACCTGCCCGCTGTGCGTGAGCTGCCGATCCTCATGTCGATTCGCGCCCGCGCGGCCGTTGGGCGCCAGCACAATGCTTTCGACGACGCGGACGTGGTCGGCTTCGCCCGCGAAGGCAAGGAAGAGATTCCCGGCTCTGGATGCGCGGTCATTCTCTCCGACCGGATGGCCGGAGAGAAGACCCTGTTTGTCGGCGCGCGCCACGCGGGCGAGGAATGGGAATGCGTCATCGGCGGCCACCCGAGCGTGCGCGTCGCGGACGATGGGACCATCACCGGCACCGTGAGCGACGGAGGCCTTAGCGTCTACGCGCCGCGCGCGTGAGCGCATACACGCCCCGGCCTCGTCCCTGTCGACGAGGCGGGGAAACCTGTGCGTACGAGCGCTACTCCTGGGTGCCACCCAGGGCGGGAATGCGTTCGATCTGATCCTTGAAAAAGGCCTCGGCCGACGCGACGAAACGCTCGATGCTGGTCGAGAACTGCGCGTCCGTGAGCCCGTAGCGGGCGGTGACGAACTGCTCGGCGCACAGGCGCTGACGGCCGTCGTCCAACGACGCCACGTAGACCTTCGGCCACGTGGTCGCCCCGTTCCAGTCATTGCACGCCTGAATGAGGCGCTGACGAAGCTCCATCGACACGTCCTCGGGGATCGCGGCCCACATGCTCAGGTCCGTGCCATCGTTCGCGATCGAAAAGATGAAGTAGCCGCGCCCGATACCCATGTGCAGGCTCTGGTCTTCCACCTTGTAGTTGAAGTCGTTACGGTCGAAGTAATCGATCAGCCGTTGCACGTTGAGCGGACGCACAATGGTGCGGCGCGAAATGGCGGCCTTGCACTCGGCGATGATTTCCGGCGCGTCCTCGTTGGTCGGATCCATGGCGACGCACTGCTCCAGGTACGTCAGCGCGCTCTCCTCCTCGTCCTGCCAGTACAGGGCCGTGCCAATCCGGTAGTACCAGCGTGGGTCCGCCATGCCTTCAGCTTCGACGCTGCGCAGCAGCTCGATCGCGTGCTTGATGTGATCGCGGAAAGAATCCATGTAGGGCTGCGCGTAGTTGATGTAGGCGCGCGCCAGCAGACTCGTCAGCTCGTAATCCATCGCCGACGGGGGCTGCCCCTCGATGAGCGCGATGATCTTTTGATGTTCCTTCTCCTCGTGCAAGAGATTAATCTGGTCGATAAGCGACGAGCGAGAATCCACGGAATCTCCTTCAAACGATGCCGAATGTGACTGCCTGATCACAAGCATAACAGGGCGCGTGTGCGCTCTGAGCCGCTGATGGACCGCTCGCTGTGTAGGCTGACAGGATGGACCAGACCGGCATGAATGAGGACCGCGTGAACGACGACCTGCGTGCGCGTATGAGCGAGGCCGACGCCGCCCAGTGGGACGAAATCCAGCAGTGGAAAGCCTCCCAGCTGAGCGACAAACGCCCCCGCGCTATCACGCAGAAGATGAAGTCAGCAGCCCTGGCACCGGTGGGCAAAGCGGTGTCCATTGCACGCAAGGTTCCCGGCGGGGAAGCGCTGAGGCGAACCATGTCATCCGCAGCCCTCGGACTGGTCGAGCTGGCTGCCTCCGCATCCGAGGCCTCGGTGCGCCGCACGCGCATCCTCAAGGCTTATCGCGCGGCCGGACACGACGTCACAAGCCTGCGAGATATCCGCTCTCTGCCCCTCGGCCAGGTGCTCGCGGTCAAGCCTCGTCTGAGCCTCGCATACTCGGGTACGGCAGCCGCGGAGGGGGCGGTCAGCGGCGTGTTCGCCTCCGGTGGCTCTCTCGCCGCTGTGCTCGGCATGGGCGTCGCGTCGGCGCCCGGCGTGGGGGTCACGGCCTCGGCGATGGCCGTCGATATTACGACCTTTCTCGCAGCAGCCACGCGCCTCGTCGCCCATACCGCTGCCTACTACGGCTACGACTCAGAGGATCCCTCAGAGCGCCTCTTTTCCACGATGGTGCTCTCCCAGGCGATTGACCCGGCCGGCAGCGGGCGTGACTTCGTCGTCGAAAAGCAGGCGACGATGCTCGCCTTCAACCAGGTGATGCGCGACCTCGCGCGCAAGGGATCCCTCGAGTCGCTCGGCGGAAGCGCGATCGTGAGCGCCATGAAATCACTCTTCTCAGCGATGGGCGTTCGTCTGGCCAGTCGCAAGCTCGCGCAGATCGTTCCCGTCGCCGGAATCGTCGTGAGCGCAGGGCTCAACGCGGCGCTCATGCGCACCATCGGGGAAACGGCGGACCACCTCTACCGGGAACGTTTCCTCGCGGAGCGTTACGGTCGCCCGATGGGCAATGGCGAGCCCTCGACTGCCCTCGTGGTTTCCACGCAGGGAAGAGACTTGAACGAGGACGTCGCTCGCTACCTCGAACTGACCGAGGCTGAGAGCCGTGCGTAGAGCGGTGGCTCTCTATCAGGCGAAGGGCTTTGGCGTTGCATGCGGATGCGAAAACGCCGCCGCCTGATGGTGCGCAGGGATGGTCATGAGCGAAAGTACGGAGGAGATGAACGACGCGATCGACGAGATGCGTGCGCGCATGAGCACTGACGATCTCGCCCAGTGGGACGCAATCCAGGAATGGAAAGCCGCGCAGATTCGCCCCATCAGGCCTCGTGTCATCTCGCAGCGTATTCGCTCGTATCTGCTCGCGCCCCTGGAGAAGGCCGTTTCTCTTGCCCGCAAGGTGCCCGGTGGGGCGGCTGTCACTGGTGCGGTGGCCTCCGGGATCCTCAGGCTCGTCGAGCTCGGGACATCAGCCGCCGAGTCTTCGATCAACCGCGAGCGAATCGTGAGGGCTTTCCGCCGGGCTGGGTGTGATATCGAGTGTCTCGAGGACATCCGACACCTGAGCCTGGCGCAGATTCGCTCAGTGAAGCCGCACCTGAAGGTGGGCTATTGCGGGGTCGCGGCTACCGAGGGAGCAATCAGCAGCATCGTCGCGTCGGGAGGATCGGTCGCTGCACTTGCCGGACTAGGTGTTGCTTCGGCCCCCGGTGTCGGCGTGGTGGCGGGCGCGATCGGACTCGACATTATGACGTTCCTGGCATCCGCGACGCGCCTGGTTTCTCACACGGCTGCCTACTACGGGTACGACACCGCAGACCCCGCGGAAGACCTTTTCGCCGCGATGGTTTTATCCCAGGCGATATCTCCGGAGAGCGAGGGCAGAGCCTTCGTCGTCGAGAAAGAGACGTCGATGCTCCTTCTCAACAAGGTGATGCGCAAGCTCGCTCGGCGCGGATCGATGGAGACCATCGGGAACAATGCGCTTACCGCGTCGGTCAACTCCCTGTTTGCGGCTCTCGGAGCGCGACTCGTTGGCCTGAAGATGGCCCAGATTGTGCCGATTGTCGGCATTATTGTGGGCGTGAGCCTCAACGTGTCCCTCATCCGTACGATCGGCGTGACAGCGGATCACCTCTACCGTGAACGCCTTCTGATGGAGCGTTACGCGCTGGGGGAGGATGAGGATTCCCCCGCAGCGGGTGCTGTGGGGGAATCCAACGAAGATGATCTGGATGCGCAGATCACGCGCTACGTCGAGCTAGCCGAGGCTGAGGGGCGCCGATAGTGCGCCCGCACGATCAGCTCCTCGAGTTCCAGTTCTGCCAGTCGTTCCAGTCGTCGTCCTGAGCGTCGACCGAGATCATCGGCATACGCGCGGACGAGGCTTGGTCCTCGTTCTCTGCTTCGATGGCGTCGTTGTGGTCCTCACGCTGCTTGCGGCGCTTGCCCCAACCCCAGCGCTTGCGGCGCTTTGATTCGCCTTCCTGCTCACGGCGCGCCTCCTCATTCCACGAGAATTCGGAGTTCCAATCCTCCTGGAACGCGGCGGGCACTGCCGGCGCTTGCGGCGTGGCGGACGGGCGTGGGTCGACCGGGGCCTGGGGCGCCTGGGGCATGGTCGGCGTCTGCGGTACGAACGGAGCCGGGGGCACAGCCGTCTGAGGCTCCTGTGTACGCGTGACCTGAGGCGTTGTCGGCACGTACGGCGCGGCCGGGGCAGCGGGAGCGGCTGCCTGTTCGGGGGCAACAGGTGCGGTCTCGGCGCGTGTCGTCGCAGACCAATCGAAGGAATTCACCCGGCGGACACGAGGAATCTGGGCTGTCGGGAGCTCACCATCATCGATCACGGGATCGAACGATGCCTGCTGCGTAGGCTCAGGTTCCGGCTCGGGTGCGGGGACAACAATCGGCTCGGGCTCCGGCTCGGGCTCTGGTTCGGGGACCACGATGGGCTCCGGCTCGGGTTCGGGCTCAGGTTCGGGCGCGATGACGGGTTCCGGTTCCGGCTCGGGTGCGGGAACGATGATGGGTTCGGGCTCGGGCTCGGGCTCGGGCTCGGGCTCGGGCTCCGGTTCGGGGACGACAACGGGTTCCGGCTCGGGTTCGGGCTCGGGAACGACGATCGGCTTGGGCTGCGGAACGACGATGGGCTCGGGCTCCGGCTCGGGGGCCACGATGGGTTCCGGCTCCGGCTCGGGGACGACGATCGGCTCGGGCTCGGGTTCCGGCTCGGGGACGACAACGGGTTCCGGCTTGGGCTGCGGAACGACGACGGGTTCGGGTTCCGGCTCGGGGACGACGACGGGTTCCGGCTCAGGCTCAGGGACGACAATGGGTTCGGGCTCGGGCTGCGGAACGACGATGGGTTCCGGCTCGGGCTCGGGAACGACGATCGGCTCGGGCTGGGGAATCGCAATGGGTTCCGGCTTCGGCTGGGGGATTGCGACAGGCTCAGGTGCAACGGCGTGCCGAACCTTCGGGATCAGCATTGTCGCGGGAGCATCGTCCTCGTCTACAGGCGGAGCCGGAACTGGGACAGCGGCAGGCGACTCGCCACGCTTGCGCTCGGTCGCCTGACGATCGTGGTGTGCCTCGGCCTCGTGCGTGACGGGCACGGGCGTCGAGACCTGGTCAGTGGAGATGCCACGGGCAGGCGTCGGAATATCCGCAGGAGCAGGAGCAGGAGCAGGCGCGGGAACGGGATCGGCCGGGGCTGAGGGCGCATAGTGATCGGTGCGACGCTGAGGGGCACCGGTAACCGCAGACGCGTCCTGGCCCTGCGGGACAGCGGGAGCATAGTGTGCAGCAGGTGCACTCGGCTCCTGCGCCATCGGCTGCATTGGCTGTGTTGGCTGCGCAGGGAAGACGGCGGGGCGGTGCCCGTTGCGCGAACGCCTACGCTTCGGAGGCTTCGCTGCCTGAACAGGGGCCTCGGGCGCGGGAGCGGCAGGTTCGGGACGCGACTTATGCTGCCAGACAAAGCCGGTATCACGCGGCTTGGGCTGCGGAAGCGACGCGAGGTCGGGCGCAGAGGAATCGGTCGTAGAGGGGCGTCGCGCCTCCTCGGGCGGGACCGCCTCCCCGCGGCCCTGATTCATCGCGGGGACGGCGCTCGCCTGTGTCGACATGCCGGCGGCTTGCGCCGGAGCGTAAGGCCTCGAGGCCTGCGTCCCCTGAGGCGTGGATGGGCGACGTGCGGGGGACGGAGATGCGCTCTGTCCTGCGCCCTGGTTGGACTCCTTCGAGCGCTTCGAACGAACCATGTAAATGACGATGACGACGACCAGCACGATGACGATGAGGCCGACGATTAAGCCGATCAGAAGCCCGAGAGAGGGGCCCGAAGAGGAATCGGAATCGGACGAGGCGGGGGCTGAGCTGGCTGAGGGCGCTTGACTGCCGGGAACAGGCGTTGCGCCCCACGGATCCTTCAGAGCGTTCGCTCCGGCCGCCGCGGACGGATTCCCGCCGGCGGCAAGTGTCCCGTTCACCGTGATGACCTGCGGGACAGTGCCCGTCCACGTCGACACGGAGAGTGCTCGTCCCTCGTAGGTTGTCGCAGAGGTCGCTGCGCCCGATGTTGCAGACTGCACTTCGCCCTCGACGCTTAAAGACACGGAGGCGAAAGTGAGGGAAGCGCCGAACGTTTTCCGATACGTGGCAAGGGTCTGGTCGGTGCGAGCGGAGAGTACGAATGTTCCCGAGTCATGGAGGGTGAACTCGGATTCATCCTGGGCGCGGGTGTACATCAGCTGCATGTGGCAGACGGTGGCATCGTCGCGCGTCACGAACTCGACGTGCTGGTCCGTGGAACTACCCGCGTATGGTGTGCATGCGGATTCGCTCATCGTCCGGGAGGGATCGACGACGGTCAAGGTGTCGACGAGCTGGCCGTCCTTGGTTAGGACGTATGCCTCCGATAGGGTCGGGGCGTCCGCTGCGTGAGCGCCGAATACAACCGTCGACGTGATGAGCAAAGCCCCGAGCGTGGCGCACAGGGCGCGAAAGAATCGCATGCAGTCCTCCTGATATGAACCACTCGATTATCGTCTGTTCGTGGATACAAAGCAACGAGGGGCGCGAGTAGTGATCTAGCCTGACCGGTCGTCAAATAAAAGTGTGGGAGCTGTCAAAGGTATGCGTCCCGTATTGACAAGGTGTGATCGTGTCCTGTCACGTAGTATGACAGGTATCTACCTAAGGTCAGGTTTTCGATGACTGGTTGGGTGAAACACTGGTGAACTGAGGAGGGGCCCTGTGAAGTGTCGACCTGCCACGCGTGCTGATATTCCCGAAATGACACGAATTATCACCGAGGGATTCCTTGACTATCCCTTGCACATCATGCTCAAGCCCTACCTCTACCGTGCGGAGCATTACCCGGAATGTGTCACTGCAATCAATCGGATGCTTGCGGATTCGTACCAGCGGGTCCGTCATGCCCTCGTCGTTGAGCATGAAGGGCGGGTCGTAGCCACGGCTCTCCTGCATGATCGCAAGGTTGGATTTATTCGCAGCTTCCTCAGTGGGGGATATGAGTTCTTTCGCTATGCTCCGCCGTTGCTCGTGAAAGAGTTCTCGGATGTTGTCGATTCCGCGGACCAGGTGACGATCGATAAAGGTGACTTCGACTGGTATCTCGAGGTCCTCTCCGTCGATAAGCGGATGCGAGGACGTGGTGTCGGTCGTTGGCTTGTCTCGCAGGTTCTTCCCGACTATGTGGCCAAGCGCGGTGGGCGTGCGTATGGATTCGTGACGTCGACCGAGGAGAACGCGCACTTCTACCTCAATGGCGGGAGTGAGCTTCTGGATCGATTCGACATACATCTGCGTGATGAAACGTGTCCCATTTGGTCCTTTCAGAGGCATGCAGAGCTTCTGTGATGAGTGATCAAACGGGCCAATTGCGCCGCCCTCCGGCCTTTCGCATGGAAACCTGCTTTTTTGCAGGTCGCGGCGCGTGATGCACGTCCCGCAGTTCCGCTTGACTTCAAGGGCTTGAGGTCTTTTAGGGTGAAGCTATGGCAGGAACTGGCTCCGGGCGCACGTACTCCATCAAGGAGGTAGCGGCGCTCGTTGGCTTGCCCCCATCCACCCTGCGCTATTACGAGGATGTCAGCGTTATTCCGGCCATTGCACGCGACGCCTCAAGTGGGCATCGCACATACACCGAGGATGATCTCGAACTGCTGACGTGGGTGTCGTGCCTGTCCGCTTCCGGGATGTCGATCGCGGACATGCGTGAATATGTCCGGTCTGGTCTGGGTGGGGAGAGGGATATCTCCGAGTTTGTGACCCTGCTGGAACAGCAGGACGCCCGCCTCCAGGAGGAGGGGCAGATCATTGAGCTTCGTCGTGAGTTCTTGCGCACAAAGATTGCCTACTGGCGCGCTATTAAACACGAGGATGCCTCAGAAGCTGAGCGCTTGGATATTGATGCGCGCGCGCTCGCGGAGCGCCTCAAGAAGTGGTCAATGCGTTCGTGAAAGCCTAGTGGGGCGGTCTTCATGCCTGCTCCGAACTCCGCCCCGCTAGGGGGCACGGGGCCGCGTATCCGGGTTGGATGCGCGGCCCTCATTCATGATCGCCCCGGAGTTTCATGATCGCCCCGGAGTTTCATGATCGCCCCGGGGTCCAGTAGGGGATGTGTTGTCTCAGGTAGGCCATCTCTCGCTCGATCGCCCGGGCAAGGTGCTCCCAGGTGAGCGCGTCGTCCCCGTGCCATGCGATTTCGCCGACGACGAGGAGTCTGGGGAGGAGGTGGTAAAAGAGCAGGTCTGGGGTCGTCACCGATGTGGACCAGGCGACGGCCTCGACGCCTTTGAGTCGTTCCCTGTGCAGCGCTGGCGGGAGCTGATCAGCGAGTTGGCGTGCGGTGAGTGGGGGCTGGGGTGACGAGGGGTCGACTGTGGGGTGGCTGAGGGCCAGCAGGTCGGAGTCTGCGAGCACCCATGAGGCGCCCGATGAGGATGCGGCCTCGTCCCCGGTCTCATTGTGGCGTGAGGAGAGGAGGATCATTCCAGGTGGGGTGCTTCCATAGGCGCGGGTTGCGCTGTCCCATGCGGCTGCGCGTCGGCCGTGGAAGTGGAGGACTCGCGTGGCTCGGTCGATGAAGAGGCGCTCGATGTCTTGTCCCGAGCCTAGGCCTGCCCGTGCGAGCCGTGGGTCGCGTTCCCACTGGCTCCAGTCGGTCCAGGGGACGCCGATGTGGATGATGGGGGAGGGGAATAGGTCGCACGCGTGGTGGAAGGCTGCCTCGACGAATTGGAGGGATGAGGCGAGGGGCCACAGCGTTGAGTTGTCCTCCTGAGGGGAGACGAGGTTGGGGTTTCCCAGGTGTGGGTAGGCTCGGATCGCGGCGCCGGCGGCGGATGGGATTGAGATTTCCGGAATGATGCGCACGTCCCGCTGCGCGGCGAAGCGGACGAGGTGTCGAATGTTTGCGTCGGAATAGAAACCCTGTGTTGTGTGTGCGGGCGATGTGCGCCATGTGCCCGATCGCTGAGGTGCGCACGTGCGGTCGTACCAGTGCGCGGGATCTCGTGGGATCTGGGCTCCGATCGAGGTGAGTGCTGGGTAGCCGGGTAGCGGGAGACGCCAGCCTGCGTTGTCTGTCAGATGCCAGTGCAGGATGTTCAGGCGGTAACGCGCCATGACGGTGATGATGAGCTCCATGACGGGCACTGGCCAGAATGTGCGTGCGGAGTCAATGAGGAGGCCGCGCCACGAGCATGCCGGTGGCCTCGTGGGATCGTGAGGGAGGGGAGAGGGTGTCGTCGCCATTGCGCTTCCTAGAAGTGGACTACGCAAAGTGTAACAAGCGTCACTTATGTTGGGGGCGGGTTTGGAGTGTGTCAATCCCTTCAGTTCTGGGGGAAATGGCAAATATCTTCCGACTGTAGGGTTTGTCGTTTAGGGATACAATGTCTCTGCTAATGTGAACCTAGTCATACTCGAAGAGGAGTGTTTCATGCTGTCGACTGACACAGTGTCTCTGAACCCCAACCCGCTCGTGCAGGCCCTCGGAAAGCCCGCGAAGGAGTTTACGAAAGCCGACATCATCGGCTATATCGAGGACAATGGCATCCAAATGCTCAACCTCCGCTACGTCGGAGGGGACGGACGCCTGAAGACCCTGAACTTCGCGATCCAATCCAAGGCTCACCTCGATCGGGTGTTGACTCTCGGAGAGCGCGTCGACGGTTCCTCCCTGTTCACATTCGTCGAGGCGACCTCCTCGGACCTGTATGTCGTGCCGCGCGTGGCTACCGCGTTCCTCAACCCCTTCTCGCACATCCCGACCCTCGATATCCTGTGCGGCTTCTACGATGTTGACGGTCGCCCCCTGGCCTCGGCGCCCCAGGAAATCCTGCGGAAGGCTCAGCGAGCACTCAAGGAGGAGACGGGCTGCGAGCTGCAGGCCCTCGGTGAACTCGAGTACTACCTTTTCTCGGAGGAAGAGGAGCTGTTCCCCGTCGAGCCTCAGCGCGGCTACCACGAATCGGGGCCCTTCTCCAAGTGGGAGGAAGTGCGCACGGAGACTCTCGCGCACCTCGTTGCCATCGGTTGCTCGGTGAAGTACGCCCATTCCGAGGTCGGTAACTTCGTCGCGGACGGGCGTCAGATGGTGCAGCAAGAGATCGAGTTCCTGCCCGTCGATGCGCTGGATGCTGCCGACCAGATGGTGCTCGCCAAGTGGGTGCTGCGCGAAGTTGCCCATTCCTATGGCATTCATGTCTCCTTCTCGCCGAAGATCGCCGTGGGGCAAGCCGGATCGGGCATGCACTTCCATACCCGCATCGTCAAGGATGGCGTCAACCAGTTCTCCACGGGATCTGGTCTCACCGACACCGCGCTCAAGGTGATCGGAGGCTACCTGTCGCACGCAGCATCGCTCACAGCGTTTGGTAACACCGTCCCGACCTCGTTCCTGCGTCTTGTTCCCCATCAGGAGGCGCCAACCTCGATCTGCTGGGGTGACCGCAACCGCTCCGTTCTGGTGCGCGTGCCTCTTGGCTGGCAAAACATCGACGACTCGATGTTCCGCGATGCCAACCCCCTTGAGCCTCCGATTGCCGACCTGCCCAATGACTCTCAGACGGTGGAGCTGCGCAGCCCCGACGGGTCCGCAGCGGTCCACCTGCTCCTTGCTGGCATTGCCGTCGCCGCGCGTATTGGCCTGACTGAGCCGGGGATGGAAGAGTACGCGCGTGAGCGCAAGGTCGACGGCGACGCATCGCAGACCCCCGGCCTCGACCAGCTGCCCGCATCCTGCTTCGAGGCCGCGGGCAGGCTCCTCGCCCAGCGTGAGGACTACGAGGCGAAGGACGTCTTCCCCGCGGGCCTCATCGACTCGTGGGCATCGCGCCTGATCGAGCTGGGAGACGAGCACCTGCGTGATGACCTGGCGGACTCGCGTGTCTCTGTCGAGGAACTCGTGGAGCGCTACTTCCACATCGGCTGAGGCGCCAGTATGTGGCCCCGACTTCATTGCTGAGGTCGGGGCCACTGTGGTCAATGGACGCCTACGAGTGGTCGGGCGGGGAAAAGCGTTCAGCGCCCGACTGCGCGTCGCAACGGTCGCGGGCCTGCGCGCTCGCGGGTGCATTCTCCTCGGACGTTGACGAGGCCGGAGCGAGAGACCGCCTCCCGTAGGGGGCGACAGCGCTCTTTCGTGCGGAGGTGGAACGTCGCTGTGCCTCACGCAGCGCAGCATCACGGTCGAACTGCGCGTCGGCAGCTGCCCGGCGCGAACGTGCCGATCGTCGCGCGAGACCGGTGATAACGGCCAGCGCAAGGACTCCAGCCGTGATCGCCATGATCGGTGTCAGTGACTGCGCGGTGGAGGCGTGCTCGCGTTCCCGAGGGGATGAAGAAGACGCTGAAACGGGCGCCGACGGTGATGGGCCGGTGGAGGAACCCGCAGTGGGCGCGTCGGTGTCAACGGTGCCCGTCGCGCTCACGTTGCCGGTGACGCCATGCCAGGTGACCGTGCTCGCGTCCGTCTTCGTCGATGCCCCGGGGGTGGTGATCTGTCCGTCGTCAGAGGCCTCGACGATGACGGAGCTATGCGCGATCAGAGTGACGGACTCGATGGAAGCAGAAGCATCGGGCGATGCGAAGCCCTCCAGGAGACGCGTCGACGTCGATTCGAAGTGGAAGACCCCGCCGTCGTCGACGGAGACAATCTCGGCGCCGCCGTCCTCAAGGTCCCACGTGAAACGGCATCCATCCACGCCGTCGACCGTCACGAGGAGAGAAGACGTCGCCTTGGCGGCCGTGCCCATCGACTGACACTGCTCGCCAATGAGTGCCTGATCCGTCACCAGGGTCACCTGATGGGTCGCGCTGACGCCCGGCGTCATGTCGTAGACCTCGGTGAGGCGGATCTGCGTTGGGTTGTCGGCGAGCGTTGCACTCCCGCCCGCGGTCAGGGCGAGAGCCCCTGCGGTACCGAGCAACGCTCGCACACACCTCATGCGGCCTCGTCCTCCGCGCGCAGGCGAGGAACCGACGTCTTCTCCGGGCGAATGCCCACCTTATCCGCGTAAAACGCGCGGATGACCTCCATGTCGGCGCGCACGTCGCCCGTCAGCTGGTATGTCGGACCCCAACCGAACGTGCGGGTATTGCGGTCGATGAAGCCCAGCTGAATCGGTACGCCCGCCTCCATCGCGATGCGATAGAACCCGGACTTCCAAAAGTCACGGTGCGAGCGCGTGCCCTTGGGAGTGATGCACAGCGTGAACGAGTCCGCCTCGCGGATGCGCGAAGCGACCTGGTCGACGAGGCCGTGCGCGGCGCTGCGCTCCACCGGGACGGCGCCGATCTTCTTGACGAACCAACCCAGCACCGGCGCCTTGACAACGGAATCCTTCACCAGGAAGGAGAACGTGCGCCCGGACTTCCACATGGAAATCGCCATGAAAACGCCGTCCCAATTCGAGGTATGCGGGGCACCGATGACGATGACCTTGTCCGGCAGAGGCTGCGTGGAGAGCTTCCACCGGGAAACGGACAGGTACGCGGACGCGATCGCGGAAGTGAGAGCCATGAGGGCCTTTCTGGTCGTAGCTGGGGCTAATCCTACCCGTGGGGCGGTCAGTCCAGTGACTCCACGGCGAGCGTCTGCGTCATGATGTGGGGATGCCCCGGCCACAGCGTGAGCGCCCGTTCGCGCACTGCCGCTGTTTCCACGCACACGAAGTTCTGCCACTCGCCCTCACCGATGTCGCTCATCGTGGCCGCGCCCTGTGACCAGGGGTTCCACACGATCGTCGAGCCCGAGCCGTTCTTGTCCACGACGATACGCCGTCCCAGCTTCGGGTCGACGACCTGGACCTGCGCCGTGGAGGTGTAGACGCGGTCGGTCGGCCCGATAAAGGTGATGTCGCCGCTCTGGGTGGCGTAGCGTTCGCGGACCTTGTCGTAGTAGCGTTCGCCGTCCAATCCCTCCACCGTCACGTCCTTGATGTCGCCGACGTGCAGGTAGGTGTGCAGGGCCGCTTCGATCGCGAAGGGGTGGTCGTCCTCGTTCGTGAGGGTCAGGGTGACGTTCAGTTCGTCCCCCGCGGATATGTCAAGGCGTGCGCAGAACGAGTGGGGGTAGAGGGGGGACGTCTCGCCCGTGTGGTGCAGCTCGAAGGTGAACGAGGCCGGGGCCTCGTCCGCGGGTTGTGTGCTTGAGCGCAGCGTCCACAGCGATGTGCGGGCAAACCCGTGCGCACCTGCACCGTCCCCCGGCCTCGTCGGCGAATCGGTGGGGCTGCCGAACCAGGGGAGACACAGGGGGATGCCGCCACGGATTGCCTTCGTGCCATCGAGCACCGCGCGGGAGGAGAGCCACAGGACGTCGGAATGCCCGGTGGGACGCCATGACAACAGATGCGCGCCGAAGGGGGTGACAAGGGCCGAGGCCGCCGAAACGTCAGCGCTGAGCGTCGCGATGTCAGTCATAGTATTCAGTAAACGCCATCGGTCGGTATCGAGCAAATAGACCGGCCGGAGGGCGTCCAAATGAACGCCTGGCATCCGCGACGTGGTGGAATTCGCAGGATGGGGATCGCATTGCCCGTTGTTGAGCCGATATTCTTGAAGACGTATGTGCGTGAAATCGATTCGAACCGGTCGCCCCCGCGACGTGCTCGCCTCCCAACACGCATAAATCTGTATCCACATTTGAGGAGTCCACATATGTCCACGCGTCCCGACCTGCGAAACGTCGCGATCGTCGCACACGTCGATCACGGAAAGACCACGCTGGTTGACGCAATGCTCTGGCAATCCGGAGCGTTCTCCGAGCGTGACACGGTCGAAAAGACCGGCGAGCGCGTCATGGACTCCGGCGATCTGGAGCGCGAGAAGGGCATTACCATTCTCGCGAAGAACACCGCCGTCCACTATCGTGGCCCCGCGGCGCAGGCCCTCGGCCTGGAAAACGGCGTCACCATCAACGTCATCGACACCCCCGGACACGCCGATTTCGGTGGCGAGGTCGAGCGCGGCCTGTCGATGGTCGACGGCGTCGTCCTCATGGTCGATGCTTCCGAAGGCCCGCTTCCGCAGACCCGTTTCGTGCTGCGCAAGGCCCTGCAGGCACACCTGCCCGTCATCGTCGTCGTCAACAAGGTTGACCGTCCCGACTCGCGCATCGAAGAGGTCGTCTCCGAGACGACCGACCTGCTGCTCTCCCTGGGCGAGGACCTCATGAACGAGGGCATCGACATCGACGTGGACTCCCTCATGGACGTCCCCGTCGTCTACGCCTCCGCCAAGGCCGGCAAGTGCTCCCTGGAGAACCCGGGCGACGGCCAGCTGCCCACCGAGGACCTCGAGCCCCTGTTCGAGACCATCCTCAACCGTATCCCCGGCCCCTCCTACGACGAGGACATGCCGCTGCAGGCCCACGTCACCAACCTGGACGCCTCCCCGTTCCTGGGCCGTCTCGCCCTGCTTCGCATCCACAACGGCACCCTGAAGAAGGGTGCCGACGTGGGCCTGGCGCGCCACGACGGCACCATCCAGCGCGTCCACATCTCCGAGCTGCTGGCCACCGAGGGCCTCGAGCGCGTGTCCACCGACTCCGCCGCCCCCGGCGACATCGTCGCCGTCGCCGGTATCGAGGACATCATGATCGGCGAGTCCCTCGTCGACCTCGATGACCCGCGTCCTCTCCCGCTCATCACGGTTGACGACCCGGCCATCTCGATGACCATCGGTATCAACACCTCGCCCATGGCCGGGCGCGTCAAGGGCGCGAAGGTCACGGCTCGTCAGGTCAAGGACCGCCTCGACCGCGAGCTCATCGGCAACGTGTCCCTGAAGGTTCTGCCCACCGAGCGCCCCGACGCCTGGGAGGTCCAGGGCCGTGGCGAGCTCGCCCTGGCGATCCTGGTGGAGCAGATGCGCCGTGAGGGATTCGAGCTCACCGTCGGCAAGCCGCAGGTTGTCACCAAGGAGATCGACGGCGTCCTCAGCGAGCCCATGGAGCGCATGACGATCGACATCCCCGAGGAGTACCTCGGCGCCGTCACGCAGCTCATGGCCGCCCGCAAGGGCCGCATGGAGACCATGGCGAACCACGGCTCGGGCTGGATCCGCCTGGAATTCGTGGTTCCCGCACGAGGCCTCATCGGCTTCCGCACGCGCTTCCTCACTGAAACGCGCGGCACCGGTATCGCCTCGTCCATCGCGGACGGTTACGCGCCCTGGCAGGGCACCATCGAGCAGCGTCTCACGGGCTCCCTCGTCGCCGACCGCGCAGGCCAGGCCACGCCGTACGCCATGACGAACCTGCAGGAGCGTGGCTCCTTCATCGTCGAGCCCTCCTCCGAGGTCTACGAGGGCCAGGTCGTGGGCGAAAACCCGCGCGGCGAGGACATGGACGTGAACATCTGCCGCGAGAAGAAGCAGACGAACACGCGCAGCGCGACCGCCGACGTGTACGAGTCGCTGACACCCTCGCGCAAGCTGACCCTTGAGGAGTCCCTCGAGTTCGCGGCCAACGACGAGTGCGTCGAGGTCACGCCCGAGGCCGTGCGCGTGCGCAAGGTCGTCCTGGACGCCCAGGAGCGCTTCAAGATCGCCGCTCGCGAGCGCCGCGCCAACCGCTGAACTGCCGCCCTCCGCCCGCTAGACGGTGGGCGGAGGCGGCACGCGCTTGCCCGTCACCATCGTGCGGGCATCCACGCGGACCGGCCCGCGCCTCGTCGCAACGGTGACGTGCGTAGGAGCTACCTCGAGTGCCTCTCCGAGCGCATCGTGCAGCCCGTCCGGCAGGCGGTAGCGGATGACGATCCTCTCGCCGACCCTGAAGCTCATCCACGGCAAGGCGGGAATTGCGCCAGGGCCGCGTGCGGAAATTTCCTCGCGCGCCCCATCCGTCGCGCTCGACTGAATTGGCGTATTTCCGCCGCTTGTGGGGCTCTTGGTGACGCGGGGTGACTCGGGGTTGCTCATACGTGAATAATAGAATCAACGAGTCTTTAGAACTGACCAGGAGGAACGTC
>ERZ772979.431-NODE-431-length-29955-cov-14.259197_pt1 | contig 29955 bp, 27 predicted proteins | sample MGYA00511130_ERZ772979 | MGnify/ENA primary metagenome ERZ772979 (study PRJEB29015, sample SAMEA2738103) | human oral metagenome | biome: human oral; feature: human-associated habitat; material: saliva | place: China | collected 2186 ... | reverse complement strand
CGTTAATACGGTAGAAAGGTTTTTTCTTAGAACCCATACGAGTCAAACGGATTTTAACTGCCATTTTTAATATCTCTTTTCTTTTATTTTTTAGTTAGGTGAAATAGCTAAGCTATTTAGCACATGTTCTATTATATCAGATTTCTGAGAGGTGTCAAGAAAAAAACTTGACAGAGTTTAAATATTTTTAATTTTTTTTTGAAATTTGTTAGACTGGTAAGGAAAAAAAAGAAAGAATAATTTTATGAACACTATTTTGAGTACCATCTATAAAGACTATCCAGTCAAACCCTACATATCTCCAAATCGTGATATGGAAGCTTGGCTCCTAAATCCTAAACCTGTACCAAAACGCAATATGGAACTCCTTGAGAATAATTTATTAGCAGGTGATATCATCCTTCTCTGGAGAATCAACTTTGGAACTTTCACCACTGAAACTTGGTTTCCAAAATATTTTGAGTATACTTATGGAATTGATGCACCAAAACATTTAGAAATGCTCGTTGAAAAAGGCTATGCTATTATTGAAACAGCCTTTGACTCGCTTGATCTACCATGAAAAAGAATATCCTTAAAAAGAAGGGTGTCACCGGAGTCTCTAAGATGAAGGTTGCCGACTTGAATCAAGCACTTCATGATCATTTTTCAGAAGAAGAATTGACCAACTGCTTCTCTATCCGTGGCTATAAACTAACTCCCAAAGGAGAACAAGCACTCAAGGATCATCAAGCAATCATTGAACGCCATCCGAAAAAGAATCTTTAATCAACCAAGACTGGTTGATTTTTTTATAAACCATTTAAAACACTTATAAATCATTACATTTATTGACAACGACTTACAAAAGAGGTATATTAGTATTAAAAGGAGGAATTCCTATGTACCAAGAACAACGATTAGAAGAAATCATAAAACTTTTAGAGGATAGAGGAAGTCTGTCAGCAAAAGAAATGGTTGAACATTTCCATGTTTCCAAAGATACCATCCGTAGAGATTTTGCAATTCTCGCAAAGGAGAAACGAGCAAAAAGAACTCATGGAGGTTTATTGCCAATTCAAAAGCAAAGGATTCTTGGTTTCCAAGGTCGAGCAGAACAATCTTCTAAGGAAAAAGCGAAAATTGCTCATTTAGCTACCCAACTCATTTCTGATTCACAATTAATTTTCTATGATGTTTCAACAACTGTACTTGAGTTAGCAAAAATAACAGATAAAAAAGTTACTATTTTCAGCCATTCATTGGATAATGCACTGGTCTTAGGAGAAAATGAAAATGTTGATTTTCACATTATCGGTGGACGATTTCATAAAAAGAATCGTTTCTATTACTCATTAGAAGAATCCGAATCTTTGAATAGAATTAAATTTGACATAGCATTTTTTGGTGCAGCTAGTCTTTCAGACGGACAAGTTAGCTTTGAGGATCAAGAAGATGTTCTCATGAAAAAAAGAGCATTTAAAACTAGTAAAATTCGCGTCTTGTTAGCTGAAACTAGCAAAATAAACAAACACTCTCATTATATTCTTTCCGAACTTACTGATTTTGATTATTGGATTACAGACAAAGAACCCGACTTAGAAATTCAACAATCTTTAGATGGCAAAACAACTATTCTATTTTAATAAAAAGGAGAAAAATATGTCAGTAATAAAGTTAATCATGAGTGATATTGACGGTACTATTTTGGATAAAAATCACCAATTAGATTCTCATTTGATAGAACTGATGCCACTTTTAAAACAATGTGATATTCCTTTTGTTTTAGCTTCTGCTAGATCTCCTCTCGGTATAGCGCCAATTTCTAAAGAGCTTGGCATCACCGAATGTCCCATTGCCTGCTATAATGGAGCACTCATCAGTTTAGGAGATAAAATCCTAAGACAGCATACTATTAATAAAAAGGAATTACTCTTACTACATGATTTTTTAAAAAAAGAATTCCCGACAGTTTCTATCAATGTTTACTCCGGAAAAGATTGGCTTGTGAATACAATTGATGAGTGGGTAGAAATCGAAGCAACTATTACTGGAGAAAGTCCAAAAGTTACATCTTTAGCAGATTTTATAAAAGACGAGAAAACTCTTGTTCATAAACTTTTGCTGATAGATAATACGGATACCATACAGAAACTTCAAAAAAACTTATCCTCAATAGATTTCCCTCAAACCAACTTCTATCTCTCTAAAGATAACTATCTAGAAGTTACACATAATCAAGTATCCAAAAAACAAGCTTTATTAGAATTAGCCAAGTATTATCAACTTTCACTTTCTGAAATTATGACTATTGGAGATAATTATAATGATATTCCAATGATTGAGACTTCTGGACTTGGTGTTGCAATGGGAAACGCACCTACAGATGTCAAAACTTGCGCAAATACAGTAACAGATTCTAATGATCAAAATGGTGTAAGTAAGGCCATAAAATTGTATGTACTATCGGAATCATCACAATTGAATATTTGAAATCCACTTCTTTTTAGGGTACAATGGAAAAAATGATTTTTGAGAGGATTAACATGAAAAAATTAGCTACACTACTACTTATTTCTACCTTTGCCCTTGGTGGATGTACAAGCATCCAACGCGCTCTTCGTGGTGATGATTACGTAGATTCTAAAATTGCTACTGAAGAAAGTTCTAAAACCGCTACTCAAGCAGAAAAAGATTTCAAAGACGCTTTAACCAATGAAAATGCTAATTTCCCCCAACTTTCTAAAGAAGTTGCAGACGATGAAGCTGAAGTTATTCTTCACACAAGTCTAGGTGATATTCGTATCAAACTTTTTCCAAAGTTAGCCCCTCTTGCGGTAGAAAACTTCTTGACTCATGCTAAAGAAGGCTACTACAATGGTGTTACTTTCCACCGTGTAATTGATGGATTTATGATACAAACAGGAGATCCGAAAGGTGATGGTACAGGTGGTGAATCTATCTGGCACGGTAAGGATCAAACAAAAGACAAGGGAACAGGTTTTAAAAACGAAATCTCTCCATACCTCTATAATATCCGCGGTGCTCTATCTATGGCCAATACTGGTCAACCAAACTCAAATGGTAGCCAGTTCTTCATCAACCAAAGTACAACAGACTATTCAGCTAAACTTCCTACAAATAGCTATCCTAAGAAAATTATCCAAGCCTACAAAGAAGGTGGAAATCCTACTCTCGATGGGAAACACCCAGTCTTTGGTCAAGTGATTGATGGGATGGATGTAGTAGATAAAATTGCCAAGGCTGAAAAAGACGAAAAAGATAAACCAACTACTGCTATTACCATCGACAGTATCGAAATTGTTAAAGACTACGATTTCAGTAAACAATAAACTCATTAACTTTAAGGAGATGTTAAAATGCTTTTACTTTGGGGTTCAAAAGGCTATCAAAAAGTGCTCGGACATACTCAAACTACTATTGAGTGTGGGCACTGTAACAATGTAGGTACTTGGGAAATTACAGAAACCGGACGTAAGTTTACTCTTTACTGGATTCCACTCTTTCCTTACGGTAAAACATATTTTGTTTCTTGCCCTATTTGTCATTACGGTAAAGAAATTCAAAAGTCTGAGATCGAACAATATCTCAACTATTAAAAAGATAGGTCATTCGGCCTATCTTTTTTATTTTCACTTTTATGTAAGCGTTCTCTTTTGCTTCAAATATGATATAATTTAGTTAATAGTAACGAGGAGGTTTTCCTATGAAACCATATAAAATAAGCTTAATACGACTTTGCTTGGTCTTATTAGGATATTTAATCTATAATCTAGTTTATTTTGCCCTCTTCTATTCAGCAGGTTATGCTTTTTTCATTCTATGGCCTATATTCTTTTTAGCAATAGGTTTGATTCTTTTAGGTAATTTTTTTGCCTTTAGAGATCCTCTGAAATTAAAATCAAGCTTTAAAGATAATCAGTTAGTCCAAAAGACTAGTACCATACAAGTCATTTTAGCGACTATCGGAGTCTGCTTACAATTATCAAATATGGTATATCTACGTTGGTGGCCGATCAATTATATTGATAATTTTCCAACATTATTTTGTATTAGTCTTCTCTACTCTGCTATTTTCTTTATCGGGAACTTTCAAAAAACGAAGCTCGATCAAGACGACAAGTCTTCAAACAAATCAAGTCTTGTTTTTAGAGCTATAGTCGTTTTCTTATGCAACCTCTTGTTAATCACTAATAGCAAAGTTTCAGTATGGGGTTCGACGGATCAATATGTACAAGACTTTAAAGACTTTGGACTAAAAGGAAAAGTCGAAGTATATGAGAAAAAACATTTAATTGAACCCTATAACGGAACACTTACAACTTTATTCTATAATGAAACTTTATCGAATGGAAAAAGTTTTATCGATTTTATTTATGTTTCTGATGTGCAAAATGGAACACACGTGACAACATTGGATGAAAAGGACAAGGAAGAAATTCGTTCCTATCTTGAAAACGATACGGAAAAAGAGTTATTTGATAAAGTTACACTTGAACAATTTGAATTCGTCTTAAAAGTCTATGAAGAAAGAATATATAATCTAAAATTAGAAGATGATATAGCGACTAAAATAAATGAGGCAGTTGGTGGCAAATTACTAGAGAATTATAATGTCGAGATTAAACCAGCTGACAAAATAAAATTTTATAGCGATCTTATTAAAGAGGCTGTAAAAAACAGAGAAAATGGAGATACAGATGTTGCAGGATTTTACAATATCGATATTAACAAACATATCAACGATAAAACTTTAATAGTTTCTATCGAGCACTTCAATTTTATTGAAATCGAGGATAAACAAAATCATAAAATTGATAATCGTGTAGACTACTTAAAAGATAAATTAACATCACTTCCAGTTGGAACTCTATCAGATGGTATCTATAAATTCACTGTTAGCACATTATCTGACGGCAACGTCAAAATCACTATGGTGGTTGAAAATGGTAAGAGTTACTTTGAAAAAGATACTGATTAGCAACTAAATTAGTCAAATAGACTCGGCTTTATCATTTTACACTTCCATGTAAACGCTCTATTTTCTTATTCAATTATGAAATAATGCAGTTAACAGTAACAAAGGAGGTTCTCCTATGAAACCATATAAAATCGATATAACTCGGCTCAGTCTTATCCTGATAGGATACTTAATCTTTAATCACGTTTATTCGATTACTTATGATTCCGGAGGTTTTGCTTTTATACTCATGTGGCCAGCATTTCTCTTGTCATATGCAGTAATTGTGCTAGGAAATATTTTTATTTTTAGAGATATCTCAAAATTAAAAGCCTCCTTCGAAGATAATGAGTTGATTCAAAAGACATGTACTATACAGTTGGTTCTAGCTACAATTGGATTTTTCATGCAAATAATAGGTTTCAAGGGAGCTCCACTTAATTACATTGATAATTATCCCGTACTGGTTTGCGCAAGTATTGTATACTCTATCATTATCATGATTGCTATTTATCAGACAATAAAGCTAGGGCAAGAAAAAGATAATGCTACCATAGCTGGCTTTATCTTTGGGGGGATGATCATTTTTCTCACTATCATAGCACTAGTTATAATCACTTCTCCATCAATTAAACACACTACTCCTTCTTTCGCTGAAGAATTTCAATCACTTGGGCTTAAAGGAAAGGTTGAGGTAGTTGATAAACACAGAGAGATTGAAGCATTTTATGGAACTGCCTACAAGCTAACATATACAGAAAATTTATCCGATGGAACTATTTTAAAAGAAACTACTACCGCAAAAATTCATGGAAAGGATGGAGAACATTTATCAAATTTCTTTCTTCTTTCAGGAACAGATCTCGAAACACTTCTTAATGATAAAGAAAAGGCACTGTTTCACACTGTCAAACAAGATGAATTCAGTTTCTTACTAGATGTATACAAAGAAAGGCCTAATTTCCAACGAGAAGAAGACAGTATCAAAAATGCTACTGCTGAAAAAATAGATAAACTCTTTGCGACACCAATAACTTCTAGTTTTAAATTTGGAAAATATCCAATAGAAAACTACTATGTGGCAATTATGGCGCAGGCTGTCAGCAATCGAGAAAAAGGAGATTCTGACGCAGCTGGATTTTATAATATTACAACAAAAGATCTCATGAAAAACAAAGGTCTTACTCTCGATTTTGATTGTGACCTTACGAAAATCAAGGCAGAAAATGGTAGTCCTGTGGACGCCTTTAAGGAAAGAGTCTTATCTTTACCAAAAAATTCATTTTCCGATGGAATCTATAACATCACTTGTTCCTATGATGAAAATGAAATAAAAAAGAAAGTTACTTGCCCATTTGTTGTTGAAGATGGTGTGGGACACTTTGAAGAGGATGAAATCGTGGGAAATCAAACCAATTAGTTATTTTTGATACAAAAACTAGGAGATAGCAGTATGACTTCTACTAGTTGCAATCTTCGTAAAAAAACCAAGTCAAATAGACTTGGCTTTTTTATGACTATTTATGTTAGCTCATTAAAATCCCAGATTTGATCCATCCATCCTTCATAGAAGTCAGGTTCGTGGCAAACCATAAGGATAGAACCCTTGTATTCTTTCAGAGCACGTTTGAGTTCGTCCTTGGCATCCACATCCAAGTGGTTGGTAGGCTCATCTAGAACAAGGACATTGTTCTCACGGTTCATCAAGAGACAGAAACGAACCTTGGCTTGCTCTCCACCTGACAAGACTTGAATCTGACTTTCAATGTGTTTAGTCGTTAAACCACAACGGGCAAGGGCAGCACGGACTTCTGCTTGATTGAGTGCCGGAAAGGCATTCCAAACTGCTTCTAGTGGTGTCTGACGATTGCCTCCTTCCACTTCCTGTTCAAAGTAGCCGAGTTCTAGATAGTCCCCACGTTCAACCTCCCCAGCAATTGGAGGAATAATCCCCAAGAGACTCTTCAAAAGTGTTGTTTTCCCGATACCGTTAGCACCAATAATGGCAACCTTTTGATTGCGTTCAAAGGTAAGATTTAATGGTTTGGTAAGGGGACGGTCATACCCAATCTGCAAATCCTTGGCTTGGAAGATAAAGCGTCCAGGTGTACGAGCCGTTTTGAATTCAAAGGATGGTTTTGGTTTCTCACTTTGAAGCTCGATGATATCCATCTTGTCCAATTTTTTCTGACGAGACATAGCCATGTTACGCGTTGCGACACGTGCTTTGTTTCGAGCCACAAAGTCCTTGAGATCCGCAATTTCTTTCTGTTGACGTTCATAGGCTGCTTCCAGTTGTGATTTCTTCATGGCATAGACTTCTTGGAACTGGTAGTAATCGCCTGAATAGCGTGTCAACTGTTGATTTTCAACGTGATAGACGATATTGATTACATCGTTTAGGAAAGGAATATCGTGAGAAATGAGAACAAAGGCATTCTCATAGTTCTGGAGATAACGTTTGAGCCAGTCGATATGTTCAGCATCGAGATAGTTAGTTGGCTCATCAAGTAACAAGATATCTGGTTTTTCAAGAAGCAATTTGGCTAAAAGCACCTTGGTTCTTTGTCCACCTGACAAGGCTGTTACATCCGTATCCATCCCAAAGTCCATGACACCAAGGGCACGCGCCACTTCATCAATCTTAGCATCCAAGGTATAGAAATCACGACTTTCCAAACGATCCTGAAGCTCTCCAACTTCCTCCATCAGGGCCTCAATATCAGCACCCTCTTCTGCCATTTCCATGTAAAGATCATTGATACGCGCTTCTGCTTTGAATAATTCGTCAAATGCTGTACGAAGAACGTCACGAACAGTTTGGCCTTCTTTGAGCACCGCATGCTGATCTAGGTAGCCTGCCGTCACATATTTAGACCACTCTACCTTACCTTCATCAGGTAGCATTTTACCAGTCACGATGCTCATGAAAGTTGATTTCCCTTCACCATTGGCACCGACCAGACCGATATGTTCACCTTTGAGGAGACGGAAGGATACGTCTTCAAAAATCGCACGATCACCAAAACCGTGACTTAAATTCTTTACTTCTAAGATACTCATTCTAATTCCTTATCTTGTTTTTATCTAATAGTTTATAGAGGAGCCAGGCTAGGTAGCCACCTAAGGTATTGGTCCACAAATCATCAATCTCAAAGACCCTATTAAAATCAAAGAAAAAGTCTAAAACCAGCTGTGTACATTCGATTCCTAGACTCAATAGAAAACTAAGAAAAATCACTTTTTTCGTTTTTCTTAGACTAGGCATGAGATAGAGAAGTTGGAAAATCAGTGGGAAGAGCAAGAGGATATTTAAGGCATTTTGCAAAAAAATCCAAAACAGTTGTAGAAGGCTTGTTACTTCACTCAGTTTCCAAAAAGAGTTAAAAGGCGTCAAAAGAAAAACCAGGCGTCCAAAAGTTTGAATACCTGGAGTTTCCACTCCTGTAGGAAGTTGAGGCTGGGGAGTAAAGCAAAAACAGACGATACAAAGACTGTATAGCACAACTCCCAAGCTTAGTAATTTTTTTCGTTTCATCTTATGGATTTACTTCAGCTACTGCTTTTTGGCGATCACGTTTCATGGTATTTGAACGCAATTGTCCGCAAGCTGCATCAATATCAGTACCATGTTCCTGACGAACAACACAGTTAATGCCTTTCTTCTTGAGCGTATCATAGAAGGCCATCACGCGTTCTTTAGGACTACGGCTGTATTGGTCATGTTCACTAACTGGGTTGTAAGGAATCAAGTTAACGTATGATAATTTCTTAATATTCTTAAGCAATTCAGCTAACTCAAGTGCTTGTTCCACTCCATCATTGACTTCATTAAGCATGATGTACTCAAAAGTTACACGACGGTTGGTTGTTTCGATGTAATACTCAATCGCTGCAAAGAGTTTTTCAATTGGAAAGGCACGGTTAATCTTCATGATGCTTGAACGAAGTTCATTGTTTGGCGCATGAAGTGAGACAGCTAGGTTAACCTGTACACCTTCATTAGCAAACTCGCGAATCTTATGAGCCAAGCCAGAGGTTGATACGGTGATGTGACGAGCGCCGATTGCCATTCCCTTATCGTCATTGATGGTACGGATAAAGTTCAAGACGTTATTGTAGTTATCAAATGGCTCTCCGATACCCATTACAACGATGTGGCTAACACGTTCATCTTGTCCACGTTCGTCAAAATATTTTTGAACAAGCATAATTTGAGCTACAATTTCTCCGTTATTGAGGTCACGTTGCTTCTTAATCAAACCTGATGCACAGAAGGTACAACCGATATTACATCCTACCTGCGTAGTGACACAGACTGATAAACCGTAGTGTTGGCGCATAAGAACAGTCTCAATCAACATACCGTCTGGTAACTCAAAGAGGTACTTCACAGTACCATCGGCTGACTCTTGAACGATACGTTGTTTCAATGGATTGACTACAAACTGCTCGTTGAGTTTGGCAATCAAATCCTTAGACAAGTTAGTCATTTCTTCAAATGTCTGAACACGTTTACGGTAAAGCCACTCCCAGATTTGGTCGGCACGGAATTTCTTTTCGCCCTGTTCCAAGACCCAGTCTTGCATGCCTTGGCGTGTTAAACTATAAATCGACGGTTTCATGTTTTCTCCTTATTCTCTAATCTTTCTGACGGATGACGAAATGACGTTGCCCTTTTTCTTCGTTCTGAGTTTTCTGTTCCTTACGACGTCGTCTATTTCTCTTGTCCGTGTTATTTCTTTTTTTATTTTGAGATGTTTTCTTCCCTTTTCGGGTATCCTTTTCTTCCTCTTTTTTGCGCATTTTTTGGTCAAATGGTGCTCGTTTAGGAGTTTCATTTTCTAGGACAAAATAGGCACAACCATAACTGCAATACTCAAGTAGGTAATCTTGTAAACGGCTGATTTTCTCGAGAGACTCTTCAGCTCGCTCATTCTTGTAGAAACCACGTAAGCGCAGCTGCTCATTGCTCCAGTCTCCTACAATATAATCGAACTTACTTAAAACTTCTGAAAAGCGTTGAGTAAATGCTGTTGCATCAAAGGCATCCTTGCTATTTTCAACCAAAGTAAAGGTAAAACCTTCAGCTTCGACTTTATCTCCAGATAGATGAAATTCAGGACCAGGGAATTTATTGTAATTATATAATTCGGGTGCAATCTCTTTACGCATAATATTCCTTTTTAACGTTTACTTAATACTCTATTTTACCATATTTTTGCCATATTTTCACCTTTAGTTTTAAAATGAAAAAAGTCTGACGATTTAAGCATTAATTGATTGAGGATCCTTTCATTTAGAAAAAAGAAAAAAACTGGGAATTCCCAGTTTTTTAAAGATTACATGTAAAGTAATTTGAAGAGTGCTACTGCTGCAATAGCAGCTGCAATCGGTGCAGCTACTGGTACCCAAGCATACCACCATTTTGAATCACCCTTGTGTTCACCAAGGATTGATTTTGGAAGTACTGCGTGAAGAAGACGTGGTCCAAAGTCACGAGCTGGGTTCAAACCTGGTCCTGTAGGTCCACCTAGTGAAGTAACCAAGGCCATTACGAGGAAACCAAGTGCCAAGTGTGCAATAGCAAGACCTGGTGACAAGAATGGAGCTACTTGAGTTTTTGCTTGTTCAAGAGCTGCAGTAACTTGTTCTTGAGGAATTGTTTGACCTTGGGCAGTCGCTTGTGCCACTTGATCGTTAATCAATCCTTGAGCTTTAGAAAGCAATTCAGCACCAAAGAAGTTCTTTGTCATACCGAGCGCTGCAAAGAAAAGTACGAATGAACCAACAAACTCGTTGATAAAACCGTTAATAGAAGCTGCAAAGCGTGATTCTTTTGTTCCGTGGTCGATACTTGAAATTGTTGAGAAAGTTCCTAAGATGTTGTTTGGGTTTTCTGTCTTCAAGTAGTATGGACGGTGAGTTGCAACAACCAAGGCTTGTCCAAAGATTGCTCCCAAGACTTGTGCGATGATGTATTGTGCTACTTGTGACCAAGGGAAGAGACCGCTAACTGCAAGTCCAAGAGTGAAGGCTGGGTTGATGTGGTTACCAGAAACGTTACCAAACATCAAAGCAGGGATCATAACCCCCATACCGTAACCAACAGCAATAACGAGCCAGCCACTTTGGTGACCTTTCGTACCTTTAAGTTCAACGTTAGCAACAGCACCATTACCCAAGATAATCAAGATGGCTGTTCCCAAAAATTCAGTGGCATATTTGACTGCCCATGTGAAATCCATTGATAGATTCTCCTTAATATTTTTTAGACAGTCCCTATTCTATCAATTTTTAGGGCTTTTAGCAACAGATTTTCTAAAAGAATCCTGTTAGAAAACGCTTTTATTTCAGTTCTACAAAAAAGACCTAACAAACATCCTTTGTTAAGTCCAAATTTTAATTATTCTTGACGCTGACCAAAGTCCTGAATCATTTGTTCCATCTCTTCACGACTTGGTGTCGTTAGCATATAGAGATAGTCTCCTTGCAATTCAGCAAAGGCTGCTGGCATAATTTTCTTGACCTTGAACTGGTTTCTATATTTAGCCAGCAAATCTTCTTCTGAATAAACATAATTTGCATTGGCACGACGTGATGTCGCCAAACAGTATAGGGGCTCGAATTGAGAAGCTGGGAATGGTTCACCTGCTACGATCGCTGCATAGCCCTTATACAAGTCAAAAGAATGGGCATAGTTATAAACATCAATGGTGAAGCCACCCGCTGGACGGTTATTGTATTCAATAGCGATATAGTCATCACCCTCACGGAAGAACTCAATATGGAAGAAACGTTCCTTCATACCAAATTCTTTGACAATTGCCTCACCATATTTACGCAATTTTGGATCCATATCTTTGAGAACGTAATAAGAATTGTCCATCTTGTAGATCATGAGATCGAGGGGTGTGTGTGCGTAGTCAAAGGTCGTAGAAAAGACAATATTTCCATCTCTATCGACCAAACCATCGAAGGTACAGATCTCACTAGAGGTAACAAATTTTTCAAAGAAATAAGCGGTTGAATGATCCCATTCAGCCTTAAAGTGATTGACATCATCTTCTGTTTCAAGTTTGAAGGTTGCGGCAGCTCCCACTCCATTGTCAGGTTTGGCAATCATTGGAAGTCCGATTTCTTTCACAGCTTTATCAACATCTGCTTCTGTTTCAATGACCGCACCTGGAACAACTGGAACTCCTGCTTTCTTGAAGAGTTTCTTCATTTCGGACTTGAACTTAGTCTTCTTAAGGTCTTCTGGTTTGGCACCAAAGACATTGAATTGTTCACGAAGGGCAGCGTCCAACTCTAGCCAGTATTCATTGTGTGATTCAATGCGGTCAATTGGACCATGTTTGTAGAAAAGAAAAGCAACTGCACGTTTAACCTCATCGATATTTTCAAGATTATCAACTCGGAAATACTCAGTCAAGCTATTGCGCAATGGTTCATCTAGTTGTTCATAGGGTTCTTGCCCAATCCCTAGAACTGTGATTCCTTTATTGGCTAGTTCAATACTAAATTGTTGGAAATTTTGTGGGTAATAGGGTGAAATTACAAGATAATTCATAAGCGACTCCTTTTATAGACTCATGTGACCAAGGAAATAAGGCATTTGTTTGCGCCACCATTCCCAGTCATGGGCGACATCATGTCCCCATTCTGCAAACCAGGCAGGAATTTGTTTTTGATCAAAGGCTTCTTTGAGTTTGTAGTAAGAAGGTAGGCCATCATGTTCCCAGGCTCCTAGTCCAGTACAGATCACGATTTCAGCTTGACGGTAACGATCGATGAACCAGCCATCATTTTGATTCCAGATATAGTCTACTGGTGAATTTTGATAGATGGCATCATCATTGTAGTAATCACCCACAAAGAAACGTGCATCATAAACACCACTAAGAGCAATCACTTTCGTGAAGACATCCGGATGTTGTAGGAAAAAGTTGAGAGCATGGTAAGCTCCCATGGAGCATCCTGTCGCCATCATACCATCGAACCAACCTGTTTTATGCTTGATAAAAGGAATGGCTTCTTCAATGACATATCGTTCATAGGCACGGTGCATTTCAGCTTGGTCATGCCCGTTTTTCCAAGTAGCAAGCCAGCTCTCACTATCAACACTTGAAAGTGTAAAGAACTGAACACGGCCTTCCTCGATAAAGGATGCACAAGCATCAATCATGCCAAAATCATAGTATTCATTGTGGCTACCACCTGAAGAAGGAAAAACTACAATAGGGATACCCGCATGTCCATATCGGTTTACGTACATTTCACGATTTAGATGTCCACTCCAGTGGCTAAGATGTTCAATATTCATATCCTGTCTCCTTTTTACTATTTACCAATTTTCTGCAAAAAAACGTAGGCAAGCTGGTAGATTTTCTGACCAGGGCACTTCATGGTGAATGGCTCCAGCCTGAACCTTGAGAGAGAGATTTTCTAACCGTACCCCTCCTGCTATCAAATCATGATAATAACGAAGAGAAGAATCAATATAGGCCTGCTTGATATTGCCAGCCATTAGGGTCTTATCTGTGTCATCTGCTTCTTCCGTTCCAACATAGATAAAGATTCGTTGGTCAGGCAAAAGCTTTTTACGTTCAATATAGCGATCAAAGGCTTCTTGGTGCAGCCAGTTAGCTGATGAGAAAACTCCCAAGCAACCAATCTGATCTTGATACTCCAATCCGATAAACTGGGTAATATTCCCACCCAGAGAAGATCCTATCATAGCAGTATGTTTTCTGTCTGATTTTGTCCGATAGTTTTCATCGATAAAAGGCTTAACCACTTCCATAACAAACTCTGCATACTCAACACCTTTACCACCAAATTGTTGACCAGGAATGTTAGACTCTTGGAATTTCCATGCCGCATACTCATTCATCCGTCCAAGTCCATCGTTGTCAATGGCCACGATAATCATGCGACTGATATCCGGATTTCGCTTGATAGCTGGGATAATCTTCCAGGAATGGCCGACGTAGGATTCCTTACTATAAAAGACGTTTTGTCCATCATGGAAATACACGACTGGGTAACTTCTATCCTTATCTTTCTCATAGTTTTTAGGGAGGAGAACACGTACGCGGCGCTCCTTACCTGTGTAGGGAACCACCAATTTATGCTCTCGCATTTTTAAATAAAAATAAGATTGATTCATTGTCAGAAAACTCTCTATATTCAAAATTTTACCTAATTATATCATAAAAATAGAAAAAAAGTCAGTTCCCGTCCAAATTTAGGACAATAAACTAACTTTTTTTACTTATTCTATCTTTTCCTCTGGTTTTTCTGATTAGAGGAGGTCGTCAATTAGTTCATCAACCGCATCCTTCTCTGCTTGCGGTGTAATCTCAGTAATCATAATTCCTGCTACTGCTCGCTCAACTAATCCTTCAACGTCCATACGTGTTTCATACTGTTCAGCATTCTTAATCTTTGGATTTGTTTTTGGACGATCAGGCGCAAAAATCGTACAGCAGTCTTCAAAAGGTTGGATAGAAATTTCAAAGGTATCAATTTCCTGCGCAATGTCAATGATTTCCAACTTATCCATGGTCACGACTGGACGGATAATTGGTGTATTGGTCACGGCATTGATAGCCTGCATACTTTCAAGGGTTTGGCTAGCCACCTGACCAAGACTTTCACCATTGATGATAACCAAACCATTTCGGACCTCACGGATACGATCTGTTATACGCATCATAAAGCGACGAGTCAGTGTCATCAGATAGGCTTCTGGAGCTTTAGCTTTGATTTCTTCTTGAATCTCCGTGAAGGGAACCTCGATAAATTGGATATTTCCTCCGAACTTAGTCAATTTACGAGTCAAGTCTTGGGCCTTCTTAAGAGCACCTGGACTGGTGTAGGGAGGGCTCGCAAAGTGAACAGCCTCGATATCTACCCCACGTTTCAGAGCTAGATAACCAGCAACAGGTGAGTCAATCCCTCCTGACAACATGAGCATCCCTTTTCCAGAAGTTCCAACTGGCAAACCACCTGCTCCTCGAATGGTCTCATAAGAAAGATAAGCTGCTTCCTCACGAATTTCCACTTGAAGGTTAATGTCAGGATTTTTCATTTGAGCTTGCACATTTGGAATAGCATCAAATACTGCTCCACCAAGAGTTTGGTTGAGTTCTCGACTGTCTAACTCGAAGTTATGGTCACTTCGCTTACTTGAGATTTTAAAGGTCATCCCTTCCTTATAGATGTCTTTCATAATCTCTTGAACAGCAGACTTCAGAACTTCTACGGATTTTTCAACCTTATACACTGGAGAAAAGTTTTGAATCCCAAAAACTTGCTTGAGAGATTCTGCCACTGGTTCATAATCTGCTCCATTCAGATAAGCATGGGCACGATCGCGATCAGCAGTGACTTTGACTTGAGGATAGATGGATAAAACGTCTGAGATATTATTACGTAGTTTATTGATGAAACGCATACGGTTTTTGCCTTTGGTTGAAAGCTCACCATAGCGAATCATAATTTCTGAATACTGCATGAATACTCCTATCTTACTTTTTTAGTTTGATTGTAGATTAATTTCAACTTGGTCAAGAACTGCTCCACTTGACTCATGTCATTTTCTAAATCCAGACTGAGACGAACTGCTGACTGGGCTTTATCCTTTTCGATGCCCATAGCAATCAAGGTTCCAGCAGGTTTTCCAGCCTTAGACGAACAAGCTGATGTTGTAGAAATGAAAATATCATAGTCTTCAAACGCGTGAACAATGACTTCCCCACGAACTCCCTTAATCCCAAAGGTCAGAATATGAGGGGCAAAGCCTTCCTCACCTGAAAAGACAAAAATATCTGGATATTCAAGAAGGGCCTGACAGATGACTTCCTTCATCTGACTCGTTTTGCTGGCAAACAATTCCAGTCTTTCCATAGCTAGACGTAATGCCTTAGCTGTCGCTGCAATTCCTGCTACATTTTCGGTTGTTGAACGATAATCACGCTCCTGACCACCACCGGTTAATAGGGGAGTGATTTTCTTTCCAGACTTGATGTAGACAAAGCCAACACCACGAACTCCATGAAACTTATGACTGGAGAAGGTTGCAAAATCAACTCGGTCTGTCAAATACTTTTCTGTTGGTATTTTTGCCAAGGCCTGAACAGCATCTACATGGAAAGAAATGGTTGGTTTATCTGTTAAAAGCTCTGAAATAGCTTGGATGGGCTGGATAGAGCCAATTTCATTGTTAACTGCCATGACGGAGACCAAGGTCGTATCAGGACGAAGTAGTTTTTCTAAAGCAGCTACATCTACAAATCCCTTTTTATCTACAGGTGCAAAATCCACTTCAAAACCTTGAGTCTTAAGCCAGAGAGCTGACTCCTTGACTGCTGGGTGCTCAATGTCTGACACGATGATGTGTTTACCAAATTGCGCTTTTTCAAATGCAACTCCTTTGATAACCCAGTTATCCCCTTCAGTACCACCAGATGTAAAGTAGATTTCGTCGCTTTTCTTACCAATTAAATCCGCAATCTGCTGTCGAGAAGCTTCTAAAATTCTGGTAGACTGGTCCCCCAATCGATGGAGACTAGAAGGATTTCCAATAATTTTTGCAGCAACTTGCATATAGGTCTCTAATGCTTCTGGGTACGGCTTGGTCGTTGCCGAATTATCAAAGTAAATCATGGTTTCTCACGCTTTCTATAATCACTTCTTCTATTGTAACATGAAAGGAAGGCTGGAACAAGAAAGAAAAAGCCCTAAATTCTAGTAGAACTTAGGGCAAGTATCAACAGTCATAAAACTCATGTAGCAAATCAAAAAGTTCTTGTTGTTGAGCCAGCAGCATTTGTCCAATGCTAGTTGATTTAATCAAAGTGCGTTGCTCAACATTTTCAATAACTCTCTTCAAAGATGTTTGAGCAAAAGAGTCTTCAACAACCTTTTGCGAGCCTTCAAAAGGCTGATGGGTTACCAATTGAAAACCGTAAGAATTATTCAGTAAGGAATATCCTGCTGTTCCTGTCTTCTTTTGATAAGCTTTACATAGACCTCCGTCAATGACAAAGAGCAAACCACCCCCACGAATAGGAGATTCTCCCTTCACAGTCTTAACTGGAGTATGTCCGTTGACCATTCTAGACTCTTTAGAGGAAAGTCCAAATTCTTCCAAAATCAGCTGGCAGACTTTCTCTGAAGTCCGATAAGAAAAATATGAATTTTCCACTTCTTTGTGAGTATCCTTATCTTCAATAAAATAGCGCTCTAGAGTTGTCATCTTATCTTTACCAAATAGAGGTGAGACTGCCCCTCGCCAACAATACCAGATTAAATCTGTTGAAAAATCATCTCCGATTTCCTTATTCTTAGCAGCTTGTCGAATATGATATTCAAAAAAATCCAATAATTCTCTTCCAGCATAACAAGACTGGTTAATAATTAGAGGTTTCAATTCTCCAGAAGCTTCAAGTGGTATACAACCATGAAAGAGTAGATGCTGATTGTAAATTTTATACATGGAGCCTTTTTTCATTAACAATTCTATATGCTCTGCGAGTTTAGGAGATCCTTGGAAAGAGGCTAGGAGACTATCAACTGCTTGAGACTCTTCTAAACTTAATTCTGCTGGATTAGCCGGATCAATCGTTTGAAAGCAGGTATTCGTAAGATTATATTTTTTTCCATCAATTGTCACACACTCTTTCAAATAATCAATATTATCCAGTTTAACCTGATCCTCCATTTGAAATTCTGGCCTTCTTTTTATCAGTTGAGTTTCCAGTTTAAACTGGATAATGGAAAGAGCCTGGTGAACTTTTTCCAACTGTAAAATTTCTTCGCTAGTGAAATCATCTTCTCTATTTCCTAGGATAGGCCTAAACTGAGGGTTGGCCTTATAGGTCCTATCAGAAAATAACGTTAAGGGCCGAAGATTTAAGCCGTAAGCTTTCTCAATATCCCATAGATATCCATAGCGGGCAGCAATACGTAGTGCATTTAACATACAGGCTTTTGAACCGAAAAAGCCCCCCATCCAGATAATGTCGTGATTCCCCCACTGAATATCCAAAGAATGAAATTGCAAAAGTTCATCCATAACTTGCGGACTACCAGCTCCTCTGTCATAAATATCACCAACCACATGCAAATGGTCAATCAATAAGCGACGGATACTGCTAGAAACACCAAGAATAAAGGGAATAGCTTCTCCTAACTCGATAACATAGGAGAGGATGTTATCAAAATATGACTTTTTATCTGCTAAAGCTATATCACTGTATACTAATTCTTCGATGATATAAGCATACTGGGGTGGCAATGCCTTCCTAAGCTTTGACCGGGTGTACTTGGCAGCCGCAAAAGTCAGTAGAGATAAAAGTTGAGGAATAGTTTCCTTGTACCAGTCTCTGCTTTTACCGCCTTGCTCCAAGACAAGTTCAGGATATGAAACCAATGCTGACAATCTGTTTTTATCATCTTGCGACAAGGAATCTCCAAAGCAATCCTTAATCTTCTCATTAAGGATACCTGCACAACTTCTTAAAATATAGTCAAAGGCCGCAAATTCACCATGAATATCACTGATATATAGCTCTGTTCCTTTTGGAAGGTTTAAAATTGCTTCAAGGTTGGTCAGTTCTGTGATCACCTTTTGTCGAGAATCAAATTCTTTCAGTAAAATACGCTTGTATTGCTCCATTTTTGACCTCCAGCACACTATCCTTTTACGACAAATAATGCACTATTTATTTTCTTAGTTCATTTTCTTTAAATACTCTTCGATTAAGAAGGCTGTTTCTTCAATTGATTTATCTGACATATTAATGACTCGAGCTCCATATTTTCTGAAGACCTTCTTAGAATAGTCCAATTCCTGATAAATCTTTTCCAGATCTGTGTAGCTGGTTTCCTGGGTCAAACCCAAAGAATCCAAACGATTACTGCGAATCTTAACCAATTTTTCTGGCTCACATACTAAACCAATTAGGCGGCGAGAATCAATTTTTTCCAAGACTTGAGGCAAGGGAACTTCTGGAATTAGAGGAAGGTTCGAAACCTTATATCCTTTATTTGCTAGATAAATACTGAGCGGTGTTTTAGACGTACGGGAAACCCCTAGCAGGACTATGTCAGATTCTAAAAATCCCTGCGGTGCTTTACCATCATCATATTTGACTGCAAACTCAATCGCTGAAATTTTATTAAAGTATTCGCTATCTAAACGGTGAAGGGTGCCAGGTACTTCTATCGGATCCCTTCCTGTCTTTTCTTTGATAATTTCAAAAAACGGATGCATCAAATCCAAATAGGATAGCCCATGCATCAAGCTAAACTCCCTTGCTACAGAAGCTAGCTTGCCATCGACCAAGGTACTGATAACTAGGGCATCATCCTTGATGGCATCACGTAAAATGTCCAACAATTCATCTTCCTTGTTGATAAAAGGGAAACGATAGCTTTTATTAAAAATGATGTCTGGATATTGAGCTGTAACAGCGGATAGCAATTTTTGGGAAGTCCCACCCAAAGAATCTGAAATACTATAAACAATCATTTCTTTTTTCATATTTATTCCTCTTCTCTATTTACCTCGGTGCTTCGAGCTTGCTGAATAATATAGTCCAACAAGGCTGACTTGGTCACACTACCTAAAATCTGACGTTCATTCTTTTCGTCGACAATCGGTAAGGAATCAATGGCGTAATCTTGAAGGAGTACAGCGGCTTCCAAAATATTCATATTTTGGTGACATGTTTTAATATGTGGCATCCTAGTCATGCAAACCGCAACAGGAGTACTTGCAATATTCGAATTGAGAGAAGCCCTTAGCAAATCTTTACGTGACATGATTCCAAGAAGAAGTTTTTCTTCATCAATGACATAAATAACGTCTGCATCATACATAAATAGAGTAATAATAGCATCCTGAATATAGGAATCACTGGTGACCAGGACTGGCGAAGTCATAATATCAGCCACTTTTTTCCTAAAAGTATCAAAAAAGAAGACCGATTCTAGATCAGAGCCTGAGTAGGTATACCCGACTTTAGGAGTGGCCTTTAGGATTCCAACCAAGGTCAAAAAGGAAAGATCTGGCCGTAGCGTTGCCCTGGAAATATCAAGTAATTCAGATATTTTCTCACCACTCAGAGGCTGCTTAGCTTTAACGATTTCTACAATCTTTTTTTGTCGTTCACTTAATTTCAATTCACAGAAAACCTTTCTAGATTCTATATAGGGTCCAAATAACTATTGCAAGAAGCTAGTTATTTTTACCTATACCAAAACAATTATCGAATAAGCATCATGTATATTAAATATTATAGCAATTATTTGTAATATGTCAATTAATACCCGAAGATTTTTCATTTGACAAATATATATGATGTATATTACAATGGTTTTGTCTTTTATTGTGACGCATATTTAATATTTTGGAGGCGACTATGACAAAATGGATTTATTCCTTCGAGGAAGGAAGCGCAAACGACAAGGCTCTCCTAGGTGGAAAAGGAGCCAATTTAGCAGAGATGAGCAATTTGGGATTGCCTGTTCCTCCAGGTTTTACCATTACAACCGAGAGCTGTATTAAGTTTCTAGAAAATCCGGATTTCTTTGACTCTTATTTAAAAGATGATATTTTGAAAGCGGTTACCGACTTAGAAAGAAAAACCGATAAATCGTTCAGCGGAGAAAGCTCCAATCTTCTCTTAGTTTCGGTCCGTAGCGGAGCAAAATTTTCTATGCCAGGAATGATGGATACTATTTTAAATCTTGGTCTAAATGACCATCGGACAAGAATACTCGCTGAGCAGACGAATCCTGATTTTGCCTATAATTGCTATCGACGTTTACTTCAGATGTTTGCAGATGTTGTATATGGAATTTCTAAAGAACTTTTTGATGAACTATTAGAAGACTTTGAAAAATATCACGGTAAAACTACAAAAGACATGACTCTAGCTGAGCATCAAGACTTGGTTAATCAATATAAAGAAATCTATCTTAAAGAGGACCAATGTTTCCCTGAAAATCCTACAGACCAACTTTTTTCTGCTATCAAAGCTGTCTTTAATTCTTGGAATAATAATCGAGCTAAAGTCTACCGAGAACTTAATAAAATTCCTCATGATTTAGGGACTGCCGTTAACGTCCAGGCAATGGTCTTTGGAAATAGTGACCACAACAGCGGAACAGGAGTCTGTTTTACTAGAAATCCTGCTAGTGGAGAAAATCAACTATTCGGTGAATTCTTACTGAATGCTCAAGGAGAAGACGTTGTAGCTGGTATACGAACTCCAGAACCAATTGCCGCTTTAGAAAAAGCTCAACCTCAAGTTTTCAAAGCCTTTAAAGAGTATGCTAGAATCCTTGAAAACCACTACAAGGACATGCAAGATATCGAATTTACCATTGAGAAAGGAAAACTGTATATCTTACAAACCAGGGATGGCAAACGCACAGCTAAAGCTTCTTTAAAAATTGCTTTGGACTTAGTAGACCAGGGTATTATTAGTAAAAAAGAGGCCCTAATGAGAGTATCCCCTTCTTCCATTAGTCAGCTCATTCACCCAATCTTTGAAGAAGCTACAATGGAAAAAGCAACTCTCATTGCACAAGGTTTACCAGCCAGTCCTGGAGCTGCTACTGGGGAAATAGTTTTTACAGCAGAACGAGCTAAAGAATTCCACAATTTAGGAAGAAAGGTTATTTTAGTAAGACAAGAAACATCGCCCGAAGATATTGAAGGCATGGTCGTTAGCCAAGCTATTGTTACCAGCCAAGGTGGTATGACTTCTCATGCAGCAGTTGTTGCTAGAGGAATGGGTACCTGTTGTGTAGCTGGATGTGGGGAACTAAAGATCAGCGAGGAAGAGAAGACACTTTCTTGTGGTAATCTTGTTTTAACAGAGGGAGATATCATTTCTGTTGATGGTAGTTCCGGTTGTGTTTATATCGGAGAAATTCCTACAGTCTTGATTGAGAATAATGAAGACCTTCAGCGCCTTCTTTCTTGGGCAGATAAAGTCGCCCGACTTAAAGTTCGTGCTAATGCTGAGACTGTCAAAGATTTACAGACAGCTTTAAATTTTGGTGCCCAAGGGGTAGGACTAGCCCGTACTGAACATATGTTCTTTGGTCAGGATCGAATTTTGGAAATGCGTCGCCTCATTCTAGCCGATAAGGAAACAGAAATGAAAGCCGCACTCAAGAATCTTTTAGAATTCCAAGAAGAAGACTTCTATCAAATGTACAAAACGGTTGAGGATAAACCTCTGATTGTCCGACTTTTAGATCCGCCTATGCATGAATTTCTACCTAAAGATTCACAGGAAATCAAGCTTCTTGCTGAAAAACTAAATAAGTCACCTGAAAAACTGGCCCATCAAATTGAGAGCTTACAAGAAAGCAACCCTATGTTGGGCCATAGAGGTTGTCGCTTGGGTATTACACAGCCAGACATTTACAAGATGCAGACGGAAGCTATTTTTAGAAGTGCCATCAAATTGCATCAAGAGGGTATAAAAATCAAACCTGAAATCATGATTCCTTTGATTGCAGATAAAAAGGAATTGGAATTTGTTAAATCCTATCTGACTCAACACATCCAGTTTCTTTTTAGAGAGCATGAACAGGAGCCCTTCCCATATGAAATTGGTACCATGATTGAATTACCACGCGCCTGTCTGACTGCAGATAAACTAGCACGGGAAGCTGATTTCTTCAGCTTTGGTACTAATGACTTAACTCAAATGACCTATGGTTTTTCTCGAGATGATATTGGAAAATTTATAGGTCATTACAAAAAGATGAGCATTCTCTCATCTGATCCATTCCAACATATTGATCAGGAGGGAGTCGGTGAATTAATGCGCATTGCAATCAGCAAAGCTCGCCAAGTAAAACCAAATCTGTCTATCGGTATTTGTGGAGAGGTCGGCGGTGATCCTGCTTCTATCTCCTTCTTCCAGGAAATAGGTGTCACCTATGTTTCCTGTTCACCTTACAGGGTCCCTGCAGCTAGACTCGCCGTTGCTCAAGCCGTTCTCCAAGAGAAAAAAGACTAGTTGCCTTTATGATATCATCATTTTTGAAACCTAAAGTCACTAATCATGATTCATCACCACACTTCTTGCTTTACACTTTAAAGAGAAAAACCTACTGGTTGCGTTTTCAAAACTAAAAGTTTTATTTTTTTAAGACAATTTAAAATAAAAAACGTATAATGAAAATATGAAATGAATTCAATTTCATATTTAGTTTTGCAAAGGAGTTTGAAAAACCATTATGTCTAACTATTCTCGCCAAAATAAAGAAACAAACAAAGACAGTCAAGAAACTGGCAAGGCTAGCCATCACATCAAGAAAGGTTTATCTGCTTTTCAGAAAACCTTAACCTTAATCGGTAGTATGTTGGGAATTATCACTGCGACAATTACCATTAGCAATGCAATGAAGTCCAATGAACAAAAGAAAGCAGATACTAGTCCTGTTACGCAAACAACCATTATCAAGGAAATTCAAAAGGAAAGCCCTGCTCAATCGAACGCGCCTGCTCAGAATCAAGGAAGTAACCAAGATACTAATTCTGCAAATAGTGGAGTTGTCGATAAAAACAATAATGTTCAATCAAAAGAGACTACTCAAGCTCCTAACAATGTTCAACAAAATCAGACTGAAGGAGCTGCTCAATCTGATACAGCTGCGACAGACAATAAAACAAATCCATAACAAAATAGCTTCTCTCCAGTTTCGGAAAGAAGCTATTTTTTTATTGTTGTAAGACTTTGCGAGGTTTTGTTCCTTCAGCAGGACCAATAACTCCAGCCATCTCTAATTCTTCCATCAATCTAGTTGCTCGGTTAAAACCGACTGAAAGACGGCGTTGAATCATGGATGCACTTGCTTTTTGTGTTTCGATGACAAGAGCTTTCGCTTCTTCAAAGAGCGGATCTCCGACATCATCGCTAGAGCTAAAATCCCCTTCTGTCTCAGACACTTCTCCTGGGTCAAAGCTTTCATCGTAATCAGCATCTGCTTGCGCCTTGATGAAGTTCACAATACGCTCAACATCGTCATCTGATATAAAGGAACCTTGGAGACGAACAGGATGATTTTCATCGATTGGCTTAAAGAGCATATCTCCTCGTCCAAGCAATTTCTCAGCACCGTTTTCATCCAAGATCGTACGTGAGTCCGTACCCGAAGAAACTGCAAAAGCCACACGAGACGGCACATTTGCCTTAATCAAACCAGAGATAACATCAACCGATGGACGTTGGGTTGCAAGTATCATGTGAATACCAGCTGCACGCGCCTTTTGTCCGAGACGGATAATGGCATCTTCCACTTCCTTGCTGGCAACCATCATGAGGTCAGCAAGCTCATCCACAATCACGACGATGAAAGGTAGAGGTACTTGTTTATACTCAGATTGTGCATTAAACTCCTCAACCTTAGCATTGAACCCAGCGATATTTCGAACTCCGACTTTGGCAAAGAGTTCATAGCGGTTTTCCATTTCATCAACAACTTTTTGCAAAGCCTTGCTGGCCTTACGAGGGTTGGTCACAACTGGAATCAAGAGATGAGGAATATCATTATAGACTGAAAGCTCAACCATCTTTGGATCGACCATCATAAACTTAACCTGATCTGGACGAGCCTTCATGAGGATACTTGCGATGATTCCGTTAACTGCAACAGATTTACCAGAACCTGTAGAACCAGCCACTAACAAGTGAGGCATTTTAGCCAAATCAAAACTACGAGCTGTACCATTGACGGCTTTTCCAAGAGGAATTTCTAATAGATTTTCAGGTTTTGTTTGTGATTGTTCCCAAAGTTCACGGAAGGATACCGTTGCAATTTCAGAGTTTGGCACTTCGATACCAACCAAGGATTTTCCAGGAATCGGAGCCTCAATACGGACATCCTTGGCAGCCAAAGCCAGAGCTAAGTCATCTGCTAGGTTGGAAATACGGTTGACACGGACACCAACTGCAGGTTTAACTTCATACTTGGTAACAGATGGACCAATCTCTGCTCTTTCAACCGTTACCTTAATACCAAAACTTGCGAAAGTTTCTTCCAAAATCTTGATATTCTCCCGAACGATTTTCTTTTCTTTAGACTGATCTTTAGGTTTATCGGGTGCAAAAAGTTGCAAGCTTGGGAGTTTATACTCTAAGGCTTTTTTAGTAGAAAAATCGACTTCTACTTCTTCATCATCCTCTTCAGGTAAAACTTCTTCCTCAGGAATTGCAACTTCCTCAGGATATTCAAAATCAGCTTGCGGGAGAATAATCTCAGGCTCTACCCATTCTTCCTCTGGAAGTGGAGGAAAATCGTGCAGTGGTTCTTCTGATAATATTTCTCCAGTTTCCATATCTACAGGAGGCATATCAATCAAAGCCTGCTCGTCTCTTTCTTTCTCGAGTCTTGCTTGTTCTTCTACTTCTCTTCGTGCCTTTTCTTCTTCACGCTTGACAAAGCGTTCTTGTTTTTTCTGCTCATGGCGCTCCATCCAGATAGCAAATCGAGCTGAGAGAAAATCAGCGATATCGTAGATAGACCATGGACTGATCAAAAGTGCACCGATTAAGACTAAGATTGCTCCGATGAAATAGGTCCCAATATTGGAGAACAAAAAAGCTACTGGAATATAGAGTACAACCCCTAGCAAACCTCCACCAGCAAAACTAGTCACTTGAAAGCTAGTTAAATCTTTAAAAATTTGTCCGGCTGTCCCATGGAAAACAGCATTTGCCATGCTAAATTTCCAGACTAGATAAGCTTGAAAGATGAGCAACAAGCCTGCAAAAATAAAGAAGAAACCTGCTAACAAGCCTTCTTGTTTATGAATCCACTTAAATAAAAATAGATAGATTAGGAGAGAGAAAATAGCTAGATAAGCTAAACTTCCCACGAATAAGCGAATCAGGTTATAAACAGTGATTCCGACAGCTCCCCATTTGAGGGCTGCAAAAATTAAACAAATAGCCAAAGCTAAGGAAATCAACATTCGTTGAATTGCTTGTTTTCTTTCTAATTCTGCTTTAGACGGTCTACGTCTTGTTTTACTTGTATTCTTGTTTGCCATGCTTCTATTATACCATATTTCATGAACTTTTCGAGGGGTTAAAAAAATGACTGACCACTTTCGTGTTCAGTCATTTGAATCTATTGTAATTATTTTTCTAATGGTTTACGAAGGTAACCATAAACCACACCACTAACAAGTGCTCCAATCAAGACAAAGACAAGGTAAAGAAGGGCATTTGTTGTAAGGGCGATAACGAAGATTCCTCCATGTGGTGCCATGAGTTTGATATTTGCAAGACCAACAAGTCCACCTGCTACTGCTGAACCAAGGATAAAGCTTGGAATAGCACGAGCTGGGTCAGCTGCACCAAATGGAATCGCACCTTCAGTGATGAATGATAATCCCATAACGATGTTCGTCAAACCTGAGTTACGTTCTTCTTTTGTAAATTTATTTTTGAAGAGAAGTGTTGCGACAAAGATTGCAAGTGGTGGAACCATTCCTCCTGCCATAACTGCTGCCATCGCTACTGAACCACCTGTTGACACTGTTGCTGCAAGAGTACCAGTACCAAAGACATATGCTGCTTTATTGACAGGTCCACCCATATCGACAGCCATCATTCCTCCAAGAACGATACCAAGAAGGACAGCTGATCCGCCTCCAAGACCGCCAAGGAAGTCGTTCATAGCAGTGTTAATAGCTGCCATTGGGATGTTAACAGCAAGCATGACAAATCCTGTCAAGACTGTTCCAAGAAGTGGCAAGAGAAGAATTGATTTTGCACCTTCAAGTGAACGAGGAACCTTCACGTATTTCTTAACCAAGAGTACCAAGGCACCTGCGATAAATCCACCAACAAGGGCTCCAAGGAAACCTGATGATACACCTGCAAGAGCTGAAGTTGCTTCACCACCTTGAGCGTAAGGGATTTTACCAAAGGCAAAACCTTCTTTGGCGATAGCACCAGCTACAAAACCTGCTACCAAACCTGGTTTTTCAGCGATTGAGTAAGCAACATATCCTGCAAATACTGGAAGCATCAAACCAAAGGCGGCACCACCGATTTTCATGAACATAGAAGCAAGTTCATGGTAAGATCCAAGATTTCCGAGGCTATCATTTGGCACACCCATAGCACCATCAATCAAGAAGGCAAGGGCAATCATGATACCACCACCGATAACAAATGGCAACATTTGGGATACACCACTCATCAAGTGTTTGTAGAAGGCACCACCGATACTTTGTTTTTCATTAGATGCTGTTGTAGCTTTTACTCCATTAGCAGCATGATAAACTTCAGCATTTCCAGAAAGAGCAAGGTTGATCAATTCTTCAGTTTTACGGATACCGTCTGCTACTGGACGATTTACCAATGGTTTACCATCGAAACGATCCATTTCAACTGCTTTATCTGCAGCGATAATTACAGCTTTAGCCTTGCGAATATCTTCTGCTGTCAATTGGTTACCGACACCACTAGCACCGTTGGTTTCAACCTTGATACCAACACCCATTTCAGCAGCCACTTTTTGAAGAGCTTCTTGAGCCATATAAGTGTGGGCGATACCTGTTGTACAAGCAGTTACAGCAACGATAAAGTCATCAGAACTATTTGCAGGTGTTTGAACTGGCTCTTGAGCTTTTTCTGAAGCTTGGTCAAAGAGTTCAATGACTTGATCAGCTGATGTTACTTGACGAAGCTTTTCAGCAAATCCGTCTTTCATCAAATATTGTGACAATTCTGCTAAGGCAGCCAAGTGAGTATCATTGGCACCTTCTGGAGCAGCAATCATAAAGAAGAGATCAGTTGGTTGTCCATCTAGACTTTCGTAGTCAACACCCTTGTTTGACTTAGCAAAGAGAACAGTCGCTTCTTTAACTGCAGCATTTTTGCTGTGAGGCATTGCGATACCGTCACCCAAACCTGTAGAAGTCATAGCTTCACGCGCCAAGATTCCTTCTTTGAAGGTTTCGAAATCTGTCACATATCCGTGCTCTACCAAGCTATGAATCATTTCTTCGATAGCTGCTGTTTTTTTCAGTTGCTTGCAAATCAAGCAACATCACATCTTTTCTCAGTAAATCCTGAATTTTCATCTTTTTTCTACCTCAACTTTTTCATAAGTTTCTTTAATAAATGCTGCAGTTGCCAAGTCATCAGAGAAGGTAGTTGCTGTTCCACAAGCCACTCCCCATTTGAAGGCTTCTACTGCGTCCTTTGATTTGACAAACTCACCCGTAAATCCAGCAACCATAGAGTCACCAGCACCCACTGAGTTTTTCACGGTTCCCTTGATAGGTCTAGCAAAGTATGCTCCCTCTGATGTTACCAGAAGGGCTCCATCACCAGCCATAGAGATAATCACGTTTTGAGCACCTTTAGCCAGCAGTTCTCGAGCGTATTTCTCTATTTCATCAAGGCTTTCAAGCTTGACTCCAAATATAGCTCCCAGTTCATGATTATTTGGTTTGACCAAAAGTGGTTGATAATCCAAACTATCAATCAAGGTTTGACCTTCAAAGTCACAGACTACTTGAGCGCCTGTCTGACGCGTCAAAGCAATTAATTCTTTGTAAATAACATTACCCAAGTTTTTAGCACTCGAACCCGCAAATACAACTGTATCTTCTGCTGTCAGGCTTGAAAGAATGGCTTTTAACTCCTCCAGTTGATCTGCTTCAACAGTAGGACCAGTCCCATTGATTTCGGTTTCTTGGTCTGCTTTGATTTTAACGTTGATACGCGTATCTTCTGCCACTTGGACAAATTGCGTTTCAATTTGCTCTTCAGCTAAAGTATCTGTGATAAATTTTCCAGTAAAGCCTCCGATAAATCCAGTCGCTGTATTTGGAATGTCTAGACGTTTCAAGACACGGCTAACGTTGATTCCCTTACCACCAGCAAACTTATCATCACTATCCATACGATTAACATTACCAACTTCTACTTTATCCAAACGGACAATGTAGTCGATAGATGGATTGAGTGTGACTGTATAAATCATACTTCTATTACCTCCGTTTTCTCTTTGATAGCTGGCAAGAGCTCATGACCCTTGCTTGTAATGACAATAGCTCGTTTTATAGGCGCAACCTTAGCGAAACAAGACTGACCAATCTTAGATGAATCTGCCAAGACATAGGTTTGTTTGGCATTTTCTAAGATAGCTCGCTTAACCGCTCCTTCCTCCATATCCGGAGTTGTATAATAACCCTCGTCTACCCCGTTCATTCCGATAAAGGCACGATCAAAGTGTAATTGGTTAATTTGGTTAAGAGCCACCCCTCCGATACTGGCATCCGTTGTCATCTTTACGCCACCACCAATAATGACTGTCGGGATTTGCTTATCCACTAATTGTACCGCATGGTGAATGGAGTTGGTTACTACAGTAATGTCTTTTCGCTCCAATTCCATAATGAGAAAGGCTGTCGTACTTCCTGCATCCACAAAGATAACATCTTTTTCTTTGATGAGGGAAGCTGCTTTTTGCGCAATCAACTTTTTCTCTTGAAGGTTTTTGACAGATTTCTCTTGAATAGTTTCTTCTTCTTGCAAGGAGTGAGGCAACTCTGCTCCCCCGTGTACCCGACGAAGTTTATTTTCAGACTCCAATTCATCTAAATCACGTCTAACTGTGGATTCTGAAGTATCTAGCAAGCCTACTAATTTCTCTAGAGAAACGACTTTGTGTTTTCTTAGTTCTTCTAAAATTAACTTTTTCCTCTCGGTTTTTAGCACCTACTCACCTCCTGTTAACGATTACATTAATCATTCTATCACAAAAAAAATCAAAGTCAAGCATTTTTTATCATTTTCTTTCATTTTCTGTCAAAACTTCTTCAGTTTTTAAATAAATTTGCAAGAAAGTAGGCTTTGTGGTAGACTAGGTTAGTAACTATTGGAAGATTACTCAAGAGGCTTAAGAGGCCGTGTTGGAAACGCGGTAGGCGT
>ERZ772979.430-NODE-430-length-29997-cov-3.223399_pt1 | contig 29997 bp, 40 predicted proteins | sample MGYA00511130_ERZ772979 | MGnify/ENA primary metagenome ERZ772979 (study PRJEB29015, sample SAMEA2738103) | human oral metagenome | biome: human oral; feature: human-associated habitat; material: saliva | place: China | collected 2186 ... | reverse complement strand
TAGTCGGTTCTGGAACCACCTACTGTAATAGCGTCTTTGTAGCGCTTAACGTCCTCGTCCAATGTCATGTTGGACTGTCTCAAGAAATGTATTCTCCATGTCATACCGCTTTCGGTCTTGACATTTGACAATACTTTGTTATAATATTTAGTAAGCATAGGTAGGAACCTATTCAATGTCCAAGATATATCCTTGGTGATAGAGAACTTGATAACGACTGAGCTATCAGTATCATCACCGAACAGCTGACTTGATACGCCAGCACCTTGGAAGAGTTGTCGGCTTGCGTCTTTAACAGTGTCGTAAGCCTTAGCGTTTGCAGCACCTGATAAGTTAATACTATCCATGTCAAAAGGAGTAGTTACTACGTCAATACCCTCTGGGATACCGTTCTTAAGTAACTTGTTCCACTCTGCTGCGTCCTTAGCGGATACGGTAATCTTACCGTCTTTGTCTTTTGGAATCTTACCGTGAATCAAACGTACAGCGTCAACCTTGTTCTTAATGTCAATGTTGGCTTTCGCAGTTTGTAAACTGGTAATATCTTTTAAGAATGGTAACAAATGAGAAGTAGCAATACCACCGTTACTAATAACGGATTGGTCTAAACAGAAAGCAACAGCTTTCTTGTTCTTTACTAAATACCATTTGTTCTCATAGAACTCTTCTGGGTTAGTTTTGTCTTCTTTCAGTTTAGCTTCTCGAATATCTTTAGGGAAAAGAGGGTTGTCGATGATGTCTTGTTGTAACTTAGTTACGTCAATACACCACTTATAAATACCATCTTCTACCATATAGATTCTACACATACTAATTGGGAACTCCCAATAGGCAACGCCTGATGTGTTTTGCACTTCATAGAAGAAAGACATACCGTTAATCAAAGTTCTTTCGATAAAGTACGGTGCATACGTTTTGATGTCGTACTTATCTAAGTAGTTTGCAACGTCAATATAATCTTTAACAGTTGCGCTTGTTTCATAGCCACTTTTTTCGTTAGGAACCGCAAAAATGTTGTGGTTGTACGTTGGTAATGATACAATATAGTTCAACCAGTTTTTAACTTCGCCCTCTCGGAAAGCTAAGTTGATAGCTGCTTGAGCTATATTGACATAGTTAGCCAACGGGTCACGTAAGTAACCATCTAATACGGAATCAGTAACAGTTACGTTTTGTAGTCCAGACAATCTACGCTTGAAGTCTTGACCAATCTTAGCGTAAGTGTTAGTATTTAAGTTTCTACTGTACTCGGAAACATCAAACAAGGGTTTGTTTTTTCGAGATTGTCTATAATTACGTCTATTGTTGTTATTAACCATCTTCCACTCCCCTGTTTAATTAGATAAACGCAATAAAGCTACCGTAGTCGTCTTCATTGCTTTCCTCTGTAAGTAGTTTCTTTTCGATTTCAGCTGCGTAGTAGTTTGCATACGCTAAAGCTGTGTATCGGTCTTTTGTGCTCTTACCGCTTTCTTTAATTCTAACCTTACCACCGTCTACAATCTCACTCTTAAGTGATACCATTTCTGATGTCAGTAATGAGGACTGTAGGTAAGATGATAAAACTCTGATTTTTTCATACTCGCTCATAGACAGATACTTAGCAGACTCGCTACTTATCATCTGTTCTTTGCGTTCAATGTCAGAGATTGGTAATTTAATCTTGTCACGCTCAAATGCGTTTCTCAGTTCCCAAGCAATATCACTGTTAAACTGAGCATTAGCTTTAACCGTATATAGAACTGGTAAAGCAGCACTGTTCTTGTGACGTTTCTTCATAGCTTCATCGTTGATAGAGCACCATGGCATATACTCTTTGTCTCTTTCGTTATCAATCATTACGCTTGCAAGAGCGTCATAAACACCATAACCATAAGACTGAGCGTCCATTACCGCATAGTCACATTCAAAATCTTCAAATAACCGTCTGAACTTAAGTGCCAACTTGTCTGTCTCTATTGTGTCATATACTGACTCGATGTAAGCAACGTGTCGGTGGTATGAGTCTCCATGTGGGAGTAGTCTCATTAAAATAATGGCTGAGGTGTCGTTGGCTGACCCACCAGCAAGGGCAACGTCAAGAGAAATGACCCTTATCTCACCTTTAATCTTGTTAATGTTACACGTTTTCTTAGGCTTACTTAAACGTTGATTTTCTGCGTATTGTTCATCGGTCATAGGAACCATGGTTTTTTGAATGGTTCTATTTCTAACGATGTCTTCTAGTTTGAAGAAACCGCCCTCTGTATCACCAGCGAACACACCCTCATACTCAATCATGAAGTCCATGTTGGCCCCAGCTTCATCTTTAATCTTAGACATAGCTTTGACGCTTGTCAGACCATGATATACTGGTACTTGGTATGGAATTGATACTGCGAACGAACCTTTATTATCAACCATGTTACGAACGTGTTGACTGAAAGTGTTCCAAGACCAATGCGCTTTATACCAAGCAGATGATAGGTAAATGATACCAGATTGTTCTTCGTAATCTTTATATTTAGCTGCGTTGTCTAACTTAAATTGTAACTCACGCTGTCCACCAACAAGCATTGGTTCAAAAATGTTTTTAACGATACCGTTTTTCAACATACGGTATTCATCGACTACAATGATTTGGGCACGAATACCACGAGCAGAGTCGGTTGGTGCTGCGGCCCATATCACTGAACCATTTAGGAACTTGATATGTGGGTTGTCGCCACCAAGTTTAGAGTACTGAGCTGGAACCCCAAGCTCAAGTCTAACTGCTGGTGAAGCATTATATAATGCAGCAATCTTAGACTGCATTAACATACTGGATTGTTTCTGTGTACCAGATACAACCACTATACTAATGTTAGGATATAGGATTGCTAATGTTACCGTATATACTGCGATAAGCCAAGACTTACCAGCACCACGACAGGCAATAAATACAAAGCTAGGGAACTTAAACATTAAGTATATCAGTATCTTCTGATACAAGAATAGTTTAAGTGCCAAATATTCTTCTACGAACTTGTGAGGGTTGTTGCGCCATAAAGCGACACGCTTCATCAAGTTCTCTTCTTGTTGTTGCTTAATTGATTTCAAGATACGTCACCTACTCGACGTCTTGTTCATCATCTTCCTCACTTTCAACGTCATGTGAGAATGGGTCTGGGTTTGCAAGTATGTCAAGCTCTTTCTGAGACGCTTTATTGAAGTTACGTCTTAATGGCGCTAACAGCCATTTCTCGATGTACTTCTGAATACCGTCTACGTCTTGCATATCTTCTGATACTTGAGGAATAGGAGCGTGTTGTTCCCAGTTTCTAATCCTGATACCAACACCTTTAATAGCGTTCTCGTCCTCATAACTAATATCTAAACCTAAGTTTTTAGTACTTTCTTCAATCAGTTTGCTAAGCGAACTCTTTTCAGAACCTTTAATAGAGAAGTCCCTTACCATAAGTTGATAATTATATTTGTTCCAACATAAATCAATATAACTACTTGCCTCTATATTGGTAGACGGCTTCTTAATTGCAAGAAAGTCATTATACTGAGATTCTAGTGCTCTGTAAACGTTTTCATCTAAATCGTAGCCCCAACGCTTTCCGATTTCTTCTGTTACCACAAAATCACTATTGGAAGATAGCTCGCTTGATAGCGAAACATTACCACTCAAGAAATTACTAAACTGGGTTTTAGGCCCGATAGCTCTGAGGTATGCTGCAAACGCTTCATCGTCTGCCCCCTCAAATTTTTCTTTTTGGTCTAACCATAGTTCCTCGACATAAGGAATGTTTGACATTCTCAACGCCTCAACTGGGCTTCCTGTCTCTTTAGTGATTCTCTTGGCACAAGCGCTACATACACCGAAAGTCTCATACATATAAGCGTTTCTATGCTTGATAAATTCCTTTATCGGCTTTTCTTTACCGCAAATAATACAAGTCTTCTTATTAGCTTTAACCAATCATATCACCACCTATACAGGTTAGTTTTAGTGCTGGTTAGGTTATTAAGAATTTCAGTAAACTGACGCAAGTCGTTAATATCCTTAACATCGTAACTATCATTATCTGATGGGTACTTGTTAACAATTCTTTCGACTTGCGACAGTACATTGTTAATTGCGTTATTTACAGTTTCCTCAATATGAACTTTCATAACGCTAAAGCCTCACTATTATTTCAAGTGAGATTTAGCTTTTACTTGTTCTTTAGCTGGTACATCTACAAACGTAGGAGTGCTACCAAGTGTTTGAGGGTTTTGAACACGTCTTGCTGGAACAAACTTCTTAGTGAATTTAACCAAGTTTGGCAAGGTCAATACTACATCATGTTTTGCGTCAGCTTTCTTAGATTGAAGTAATTCTGTTACAGACTCTGTAAGTGCTACGATGAACTCTTTTGCGTCTTTCTTAGAGTAGCCTTTAGTTGCTAATACTTCCTCTAAATCTCTTTTACCTAAACTAATTCTTTCTCTTTTGGTTGTCATAAACACACACTCTCTCTTTTTATGATATTTTCGCCCTATATATAAAAATGGTACGAGTACAATGGGCGATATTATACCCGCACCGTCAAATGGGTTAAATAAAATCGGGTGCGATTTATTTAGAAAGGAAATAACCCTTTCACTATATAACACAGATTAAAAATGAAAATTTCCACTTTTTGAGCAAAAAGGGCTATTTTGTAACACAACTGTAATATTTGGATAATATAATAAATAAAAAATAGAGACGCATAGTACGTCTCTAATCCAAAAAACATAAATAATAATTCGGTACTTATCTGCTTAATTGTAACCAAATATCTTTTTAATCGTTTTACTTAAGTTAGATTTTGATACACCTATTTTACGAGCAATCTCTGTTTTAGATAGCCCTTGTCTTAAATAATCAACGATTTCAATATATTTGTAATTGAAGTTATCAGATGTGTACAGACCCTTATACACATCAACGATAACATCGTTTAACTTAGAGAGTAAAGATTCGTCTTTAATACTCTCTACATAGTTGTCGTAGTTAAAAACTACTCTTTCTTTTTCGTTAGCGGTAATAGGTTCGTTAAATACAGCTTCTGTCAACCACTCTATATTTAACTCTTCCTGTTCGTTATGAGCGAAATCAGCCATGTCACTTAACAGAGTGACACCAGTAGCTTCTTTGTACTCTCGTCTGTGTTTTTCTGACCGATGAAACTTATACTCTAACTTTCTTCCTGACTGAATATCTTTAGAGAATAACAGCCATGTAGATAGTATTTCAAGCTCTTTGGTACTTAACACTTCATGTTCGATAAGGTAATCAACGTACTCTTTCCGTTCGTTATATGACCGTCTATCTTTTGGGCATAGAACTCTGGACATACATTATTTTCCTTTTTTCTTAGCCTTTCTTTGTTCAGCTCTCGCAGAAGCTTCGCGTTCGGCCTTTCTAATTGCTTTTTCCCATTTAGGTTTTTCAGTAATAAACCAACTCATAATCAATCACACCTCATTTTCTAGGCTCACCCATTTTTGAGCCAATACCACCACTGGGAACCGAACCCAGTACTACCCATGATGTAAGGTGGTAAAATATATAAGGTACTACGAAGATGAAAGGAAGATTAAACGATATGAAACGTAGTAAATGGTTGCAGTACCTTAGATAATATTGGTTTGGCAAGAGTCGAACTTGCTACGCCTTGAATTTCACTCAAGCGCTCTACCGTTGAGCTACAAACCAATGATAGTCTTGGACATCGACTTTCAATGTGACCATTTTTCGGGAGATTATTTGTTCCTACCCTTATCCACGTTGTCCCCAACGTAATGGTCGTACAGAGTTGATATAGTCAACTAATCTTTAAGTATCAAAACTACTCGGCTCTTTTCGATTCGTGATATAGGAGCTACCTACACCATTGCACTACTCATGTGAACCAAACTACTTTGTCTTGCGGACTCCATAGCCCTGTATTGTATTGCTACTACAGGCTTTCTGTACTTACGTTTGATACTGACAAAGACTTTTGCAAAGTAATAAGTATCAAAATATTCTGCGTTGATACCTCATAAACAAACCAGTTTACAAGATGTATAGTGGAGACATAGGGCTTTGCCTAGAGCTACATGGACTTTTGGCCCACACAATACTCTCCTATGCCTGTTGAGTGTTCACCCGCTAAGGCTACTATGTTCTCTCAGTATATAACCCAATGATAGTGTTCTTGTCTTCTACCACCAAATCATATACTAGCTACAGCAATCACCCGCTAAAATGAGTACCATAACCTTGTATCGCTATCAAACAGCTTTATGCTTTCACAACAGTGCCCTGTTTACGGGTTGCTTCTTCACCTCACCGATTAGCTCTGGTATAGCGAAAACATATCACGTTCTAGGTCGCCCAACTCCATTCCAGAAGTTTAGAAATACAGTGCTTGGTCAGCAAGGTTAAAACCTTGGACTGGGTTTCCAAACCAGCCTATCCTAGTATCGCTACTAGTTATCCTAAAGAACCCAAGCGTCCCATAAATTCATATCAATCAACTTTATGAACTAAGTATATCACAAGTTTTCAATCTTGTCAAGTACTTTTGTCATTTATTTTTGAAAAATATTTTTTAGCTAGCAATCTAGCTACAAGAACACTAGGACTCGAACCTAGAACAATGGAGTTGGAGTCCACCGTTTTACCAATTAAACTATGTTCTTACTTGATGTCCAAAACACTGGTAATACATTATATTCTAGCACATCTTCAAGAAAACTAATTCTCTTATCTTAGTATTGCTTCGGTACATAAGATAAGATACAGCCAATGGTGGAATCGAACCACCGCAAACTCAAGTTGTTATCTTTCACTAACGGCTTGCCCCTTCCTTTTGGCTAACTGACACGACTGGACTCGAACCAGTGACCCTCTGATTAACAGTCAGGCGCTCTACCAACTGAGCTACGCGTCAATAATAAAGTTGTGGGTTTGATAGTTTGTTGAAAAATCGTTATAGTGTTTGGTTCTCACAACTAGCCTAGAGTTGGCTGTCTTGGCTAGCTGTGAGCTTTTACTAGAGCCACAACTTTAATACCTTATTCACGACACCAAATGATGTTAGAAGATGTCGCTATGGGAAGTAGAGGATTTGAACCTCTGAACAATTAAGGACAGGTTTACAGTCTGTTGCGTTTAACCACTTCGCTAACTTCCCTTAATATAGCGTCAGACTCGCTTGTTATGGTAATGCTTAGCGCTCAGCATAACAGGTATTCAATACCCGTTCCGTAACTCACATTCTTTCGCTATATCTATTGCGAGAGTCTGGAATCGAACCAGAGACTATGGCTTATGAGACCATCGAGATACCGCTTCTCCACTCCGCTATGATGTCAGGTAGAAGGAATCACCTGACAACAATCAAATTTAGAAAGGAACTAACCAATGACGCAATACAGGAAGTTCAGAACCTATATTGCTAAAGATATGGTGGGAGTCGAACCCACATATAGCTACCATTCCATTAGCTATGTTTTCCGTAAACTACATATCTCATGCAAATTGTATCTTCACAACTTATTGTACGCACGATAAAATATAACCGTTAAGTTGTAGTGCTTTTGCTATGATGTTCCTGTTTCACTTATCTCACGACAAGCTATAAGAACGGTAGGAGTCGAACCTACACCTCAGTCCACCATACGACTGCGCTGTTTCCAATTAGCTACGTTCTTACACGAGTACTCTTTTCTAAAATATGAGGGCAAGCCTCGCAATAGTCGCTATTGTTGAAAACTTAATTTCATCGTCAGTAACCATATCTTAGAATTAGCAACCACTGGAATAAGAGTAACGGTCGCTATCAATTCATACTTTCACACAGGCTTATTCCAATCCCGAAATAGGTTGTATGATACCTTACACTCCCACTAGGAATCGAACCTAGATAGACGGCTTAGAAGGCCGTTGCATTATCCGTTATGCTATGAGAGCAAGAGGCGGTCTCAATGTATGGTTAGCTATTCCATACGCCGCCAATATGTCATAAAAGATATACCTTACTGACTTATTAGCGTCCTAACAAATCAGCGTAATCATGATTACAAAATATACTATAACATACTTTTTAAGTTTTGTCAAGTACTTTTGACACATTTCTTTTATGTGATGAAATTTAGTTAATTATCGGCATTTCTTAACTATGAACCTATCATACCACATGATTTAGATTTTGTCAATACCTTTTGTCATTTTTCTGGATAAATTCCAATGACTGTCAAATTATCAATCTTGAACAAGAGAGATTTATACATATACTGAGCAAACTCTTTAGTGGAGAGATAGGTAATCATGTTCTTAGCACCTTTTACACTAGCTCTTACACGAACAATAATACCACGTTTAACCAATTCGTCAATATACTTACCAACCGTAACACGCCCCATATTGATGTAAGAACCAATATTCTCATTGGTACGGTAATTGATACAATGTTTATAAGGGTCAACATACTGCTCTTTGGCCCCACTAATCTTTTTAGGTTGGTAAATACCACCAACAATCGTTACATAAACAGCAAGTAAAGAAATAGTCTGGCTATCAACACTACCACTTCTAATAATGGAATAGTATCCGTCAATAGGTAAAACAGAAAAACGTTCTTTGTCTTCTAATACTAAAGCATAATCACAATAGCTTTTCTCTTTACACTGAGAACAACTAATAAGGTTCAAATCTAATAACTTCTTAATAGAAGCATTAACTTTAGCAAGGTTCTTACCGTTAGAATGGTTAGTCATACCAATCAAGCTAAGGATATGCTTTGCGTTAGAACTGTAAAAAACATAAGAACCGTTAGTATATACACTGTGTACTGCAATAGTAGCAAACACAACTAAGTCTAAAGCACTAATATCGTCAACCTCAAAAATACCCTTGGGTAAATAAGCAAACCTACTAGAGCTTGTGATACCCTTAAAGTGTTTCTTGACGAACTGCTTCATATCATTATCGCCATAAATCATAAGGTCTGGTTTCCTTTCTTGTTAATCTTAAAGACATCATACCACACATTCCGAAATCTGTCAACCCCTTTATGACACCCCACTACTTTCCCCGAATGTAATTCATTTTATTATTCCTCTCTGTTTATTATTCCTTGTGTGCACTCACGGGCGTATATCTCTACTTCTGTTGAACTCTGAAAAATCAACAGAGGTAGAGAATCACACCCTATTTTGTTTTTGGATATTGAACCAAGTTCAGTTTTTGGGGTATATATCTACCTCTACTGAACATTGAAGATAGTATTAAAAACCTCAGTGTTTTAGCGAGTTTCGTTTTTAACGGTGTCAAAATCGGGTTGGAAATATCTACCATTCTGAACACCTTAATTTTGCCAATAAGACTTGACAAAATTCCAGTGATATGCTATAATAAACGTAGATTAGATTGCAGAAAGGAAATGTTTATGAAATTTACAAAAAGCCAGAAAGAGGCAATTAAGGCTACAGACGGAATTTACCTTGTAAACTCTGGTGCTGGTAGTGGGAAGACTACAGTATTTACTATGCGTATTGCTAGTCTTGTTCAGAATGGAGTTGACCCTAGTTCCATTTTAGGTTTGACCTTTACTAAGAACGCTGCTGACAATATGAGAAAGCGATTGGTTAAGTACCTTACTAAAGACGAAGTGTTGGATATTCAGTTATCTACATTCCATAGTTTCGCTCGAAAGGTTCTGTTTGACAATTACCCTCGAGAGTATATTGGGACTGACGTTCCTAAAGCTTGGTGGAAAATGCAGACCGCTAATGCGATTGTGGGAGAAGAATCTAAATACAACCCTCATGGATTGAATATGGATATTTCGGTTGGTGACTTTCTAACCTTTGTATCTTATCAGAAATCTCTTGGGGTGGCTAGAGGCGACAGTATTGTATACGATAAGAAAGCTCAACACTACGGTGGTAAGAGTTTATTACAAAAAGGGTTTGATAAGTATTGTGAGTTAGCTTATAACGCTAAGGCGGTTGATTATGATGATATGCTACTTGACTTCTACGTTAAACTTAAGACGGATAAAGAGTTACTAGAGAAGCTACAGACTCAGTATCGTTACATTTCGGTCGATGAATTTCAAGATACGAGTGACATCAACTTGAAGATTATTAAGCTGTTGTGTACTGGGAACCTGTTTGTAGTGGGTGACTTTAGACAGTCTATCATGTCCTTTAACAACTCTGACATCAATAACATTTTGAAGTTTCAAGAGACCTTTAAGGACGTTCAGTTGATTGAACTGTGCGAGAACTTCCGTTCTACTAAACGGATTGTAGATATTGCCAACGACTTGATTGATGCTTCATCTATTCAGGAGTATAAGAAGTTTGATAAACAGGTTGCGGGTCGTGATATTCTAGGTAAAGAGGTTATGATTAGCGTTTATAACGATGGTTTTGAAGAAGTAGAGAGTGTATCGAATAAGGCTTTAGAGGCTGTGCGTATCTATGGTATGAATTACAGTGACGTGGCTATCTTGTGTCGGACTAATGCTGAGTTAGCTCTATACGAACAAGTGTTCGCTGATAAAGAGATTCCTGTTCGATTGAGTTCTCAAGGTTCATTCTTTGACCGTAAGGAGATTGCTGACCTGTTGGCGTATTTGAAACATATCGCTAATCGTGATGATGATATGAGCTTTAGACAGATTGTCAATGTGCCTACTCGATATATCACAAACGCTTCGATGATTGAGTTAGACGGTTATGCTAAGTCTCATGATTTGAGTCTAGAGAAAGCTGTAGAGGATTATGTAGGGTTTAAGCACCGTAAGAGTTACTATCGCTTGATTAACTTGTTTGATGAATTTGAAGATGAACGGTTGAGTAAACCTAATCGTATTCTGAATAAGCTGATTCATAAGTTAGACTATCGGAACTACATTGAGACTAAGAGCAATACTACTCAGGACGCATTTAATAGATTAGAAGCGTTGGATAGATTGCTTGAGATTAGTCGGAAGTATCCTACCATTGACGCTTTCTTAGCTCAGATTGATATTATTAAGGCTAACAGTCAGACTAAGGGTGACGCTATTAACATTATGACGGTTCATGCTTCTAAAGGATTAGAGTTCCAAGATGTGTTTGTGACTGGTGTGACTGAGGCTCACTATCCACATCAGATGTGTATTGGGGATATTGAGGAAGAGAGACGGTTACTGTATGTGGCAATGACTAGAGCTGTGAGTCGATTACATATTAGCTATGGGGTCATTGAGGGTAAGAATACGGTTGGAGTGAGTCCGTTCCTTGAGGATATTGCGAAACATGAATTAAAGAGTGCTAGACAGGCTGTAATGGGTGGAGTACCTAAGGTTGAGTTTGGCTATAAGGTAGAGAGGTCTTTATAAGGCCTCTTTTTTTGTTTTGGGTTGGGTGTGTATGTAGTGGGTTTGGGTGGTGAGAGCGAATTTGAGCAAAATAAGCCCCTCTGAGACGTTCTGAGAGTCAGGTAGGTATTCATATTAGTTTTGGGCTAGAGTGTCTGAGACGTGAGTTATTTGAGTCTGAGGTGGGTGTAAGCGGTTTAGTATATGTGGAGTTGTGTTTATGAGGTTGGCGAGAGGGTGTGTATGGGTCTGTATGGAGCCTGTAGGGGTTAAAGTTATGCACAGATAGATTTTTTGACCTGTGGATAAGTCTGTGGATAACTAGGGTGAGTTGTGGATAAGTCTGTTGATAAGTGAAATAGCGATAAAAGCAGAGGTGTGTGATTTAGATGGGTGAGTTTGTGAGGTTTTTAGAAAGGTGTTTTTGCAACCATTTTGAGGTATAGATGTGTGATAGTGGGGAAATTGGGGTGATTTTTTGGTGTGAATTTTGTTGATTTTAGAGAAATTTTGGGAGATTTGGGAGATTTTTGATTGAAAATAGTGGAATTTATGGGGAAAATGGGTGGTTTTTGGAAAAAGTGTAGATAAAAGCGTGGGAAAGGGTGAGAGTGTGGGTGAGATTGGGGAGTTTGTGGAGAATTTTTGAGGTGGAGATTGAGGTGGAGTTATTTTCTTGGGGAATTTGGGGTGGGGAAGTGTGGGATAGTGTGTGGGTGGGGAGATTTTTGAGGAGTGGGAGTTGTGAGGAATGGCTTTGGGGTGGGGTTTTTGGGTGATGTAGCGAAAGGTAAGTACTCCGCTCGTGAAAGCGCTTTCATAAATTCATTCCGAGAAAATAAGCCCCCCATTCTGATAGAGATTCTAAGATAGTAGCGGTTACGATTAACTAGCCCCGATATTCTACACCTGTCTTTTTACAACCACTCTATCACTATATTGTATATCCAATTTTTTGATATTCTTTTAGTCTAAATTTATCACAATATTGCCCCATGATAACCCTAGTAATCAAGGGGAACAGATGTTCTGGTACAGCTCGAAAATGAAAATTGTAATACGTTACTATTTATATGGAATTGTGAAAAGCTGGTTTAAGTCTGTATTAGTACAGTTATTAGAATGGTTATAGTACAGATGTTCGCTTTTGTCTAAAGGTGTACAGCGTTTTATCTATCTAGTATCTTTTGTAAACTAGCTATATTTTTTATACTAGGCGGTTAAAGTTGTCTATTTTTTATTACAGCACCTTGTTATACTATGCGTTACATAGTATTATGTAATGCAAAGTATAGCGGTATAAAACACTTACCACTATTTACAGTAACCATAACCAAGTACCAAGCAACCCTTAAACCTTCTCATTTTCCCCTAATAATTCTCATTAAACTTTAACTACTAATCTTATACCTTTTATAGTATACTATTGTTATAAAGATATACTAATACAGTAACCAAGCACCACCACAAATAACACAAGTAACTAAACAACTTAAAAAACTTTCAACTTTTTAAGTGTTTTCTCTTGTATTGTTGGTCTGAGTGTTGTATAATTATATCATAAGGTAAAGCTAAAGCTGTAACCAAGCTAAACAATAGCTTACAGCACAATAGCTAAGCCTTAAAAATACCACAAAAGAAAAGCACAAAATGCTTGACTACTAACCTTAAAACGTGGTATAATTAAAGGGGCTGTATACCTAAGTCCCTAGCTATCAAAAAGATTGCTAAAATCAAAAGATAATGCTTGACTAGCATATCTAAAACATGGTATAATTAAAAGGCCTATATACTAAATTCAAGGCGACCGCAACCAATCAAAAAGATTGTAAAAAGTAAGGCTAAACGCTTTACATGGTAATCCGCTTATAGTATAATGGTAATATAAGGAATAGGTTTTACAGGTAAGTTAGTAACTACTAACTTATCAGTAAAGCTAAATCCTAAAAGCACCTTGAAAACTAAATAGGCGGTAAGTCCTGAATACGGTAGCGCCTTAAAACGTTGTGAAACGTGTTAAGCGTGAATGGTATTATAAAACCGCAATATAAATAGTAGCTAGATAACTAATCAGTTAACTAGTTACATAAAGGATACTGAAGCTAAAGTGAAAACCTTTAGCGTAAAGGCGGATAGAACGCTATAAGCAAGTGGGAAACGTTAACAAGTCTATAATAGCTGTAAGCACCTACATTAAGCTATTACAGGCAACACAAGCTAGACTAGTAACTAAATCAGTTAACTAATCGACTAACTAGCAACCTTAAAAAGTTAGTTAGTAAAACTTATCTGTAAACCAAGACAACAGACAAAAAGACAATAGAAGTGAGGTAATTAAAAATGACAAAAGAACAAGTATTAAACGCCCTAAAACAAGGTAACTATAAAAAGTATCAAGGCGTTATAGAATATTATGACGAAAGCGAAAACTGTACAGGTATTAAAGCATGGTCTGACCTGTACGAGGTTTCAGGCGTAATAGTTTTAGCGGAACCATACAGCCTAGACCTTAACGGGTCTAAATGGTATTACAATAGAGAATGGAACCTTTCAGACTCTGACGGGTTCCGAGTGGTTGACTTAGTAGAAAGTGAGATAATCTAAAATGCAATTACCAAAAATTACTATAAGCGGTCAAACATACACGACCGCTATATCTCTTAAAGATACTGTTCAATTTTTGAAAGAAAACTTTCAGAATGAAGCTTTTTCGATATCTGAATTAGTTTCAGATTTAGAAGACTATCAAGCAATACAAACGGTTATCAAGCTTGACAATTCAAACAACACTTATTGCTTGACGTTCTCAGGTAGTAAAGATGAATTTTCACTAATCAATGGCCGTTTACTTACTCTTGATATGATAACCAACGAGGGTATTTATTACACCTTAAAAGGTATCATTAAAGACTTAAAAGGGTCGGGCATTAGTTATTGGTCTAGCGGGTTAGATTGGTTTTTAGGAAAAGAACCCGAAACCGTTTTTGACAAGTAAACAAAACAAAAAGAAAAGGAATGATTAAAATGACTAAAACAACCTATTATAGCAAACCTAAAACATACGGCGGGCGCCTATTCATCATGGTTGACGATGAAACCCGTACCTTTTGTCAGGGGGATAGTAATTCATGCTTTGGTTACTATCAATCTTCACAAAACGAGATAGAAGACTTGTCACAAAAGGCATTAAAGCAACAAGCGCAAGCCTTAATTAAGGCGGGCTATAAAGAGTTAAGCAACGAGGACTATTATAATATTATCCTGAAAGATGAATTATCTAAGCCTAGTATTGACTTAAAAACTATTAGCTTAGAATCAAACAACCGAAAAGAATTGTATTCTAATCTAAAAGATTTTTGTATCGAAAATGCTAATAAAGGCTTGAATTTTGGTAAGTACGGTTTACCCGTCACAACCTATAATCGTTATGGTAAACCTAACGATGCTAATATTATGTTAGGCTTGAAACGACTAGGTGTAGACGTTGATAGTGTAACCGTATCAGAAAATACTCAATACATGACAAGCTCGATTGAGATTTTGATTAAATGGTAACCAATCAATAGAAAACTTGCCCTATTCACAACACAATAGGGCAAGTATAAAAAGAGAATAAATCAAAATAGAAAAGGAATGATACAATATGGAAACTAAAGAATTTATGAACAAAATCGAGGAATTAAAACAAGATATTAAAGTACAACTTAAACAAGTAACTAATCAAGGGCGAATCAATGCAAAACTATATGACGTTAGTTTTGTAGGAAAAGATAAAGCTTTCGATGGCGAATATAGTCCGTTCTATGAGTTTTGCCGTAATGAATGGGACTTTTTCACTGAGTTTCTAAATGAAAACGGGCTAGAAACTAAACAATATGCCCGAACATCTTCATTCTATATCGTTTCTAACGATTATAGCGATGTTAGAAACTTTATCGACTACAATAATTTATCCGAGGTTTCAGAATCAGTTTTAGAAAAAGCGGTTATCGACTTTATGGATAATCACTTATACTATGAACAACGGAACGATAAAGACTTATCTTTCAATGACGTTGATTATCTGATTGGTTACTTTATGAACCAATATGAATTGACGCTAGAAGAAAGTTTTGACTACATTCAAGAATCGGTGATAGATAGTATCGACGATGAATTAAGTGAGTTAGAAGAGTACATCAAGACACTAGAAGCGGTAAACGAGGGTTATGACTACCTTAATCAATTTAAAGAAAATCAAGTGTATAACTTTATCTCATATATTCAAGACGAATTGGAAAACGGTTATCTTGATGGTTTCTTGGTTGATTATATCGACCTAGAAACCGTAAAAGAAAAATATCCCGAACAATACGATATGTTCTTAAAAGATACTGGCTTTACTAACGAGCAATTACTAAATGAACCGCAAGTAGCGCAACTTACCGAGGAATTAGAAGACGTTCGTAACGAGTTGAAAGAACTTGAAGCAAAACTAAATCAAGACTCAATCAATGTAGCCCACGATTTAATCAAGGGTGCTACACCGTATGAAGCTATTGCAAGACTTACTCAATTAGTAGATATTTTCCAACAAAAGCAATCTGAATTGATTGTAGCGGAAAACGAGCTAATGAACCAACTACTAGAATTGAAAGGAACTAACTAAAATGAATATCACTGAATTATATCAACAACTATCACAATACATGAGAAAAACATTTACCCGCAAGGTCATGATTTTCTTAGACGGTCAGGGGCGCTTAGTCCCTGACTACCAATGCCAACAAGGTCAATACATTACCACAATCGAGCTAGTTGATATTTTAGACGGGCTAGATTGTTTTGAATGGATAGTAGAAAAGGCTTTAGAAAAACGTTTTGGAAAGGCGGTATAACACAATGGACAATATCTTCTACACCCTATTAAACCTAATCAACAACACTTTCAACCATGGTTCAGATATGAACCTAGGCTTTGAATTGGTATGGTTATCAACCGTATTGATTTACGCCTTACCGTTCTATTTAACAATTTACTTAATCAGTAAAAAGTTTTCGCAAAAGCGAAACAAAAGTGTTGACAAGTAAAAACGAGTCAAGTATAATAAAGGTATAATCAATCGAAAGGAATGAATCACAATGAAAGCAACTTTAGAATTAACAACAATCGGACAACACGTTGATAAATTTATTACACCTAGCGGTTGTGAATGGTTAAATATTCATGTATCTCTTATTAAAGATACCATTAAGGAATATATGTACGGAATGAAAGTTATCGAGGTTGAAAAAGATAAGTTTCAGGTAGAAACTAACAACGCTATTAACTTTACCGAGCTAATGGAACAATACGAGTTAGAAACTTCACTGAATGGTCAGGTTGAATTTTTCCTAGAAAGATTATTGACCATGCTTGACGATTGGCTTGAAGACGAACCAAGCGAATATGACGACTTTAGAAAGTCTCATGATATTATCTATGAATATATCAATGTTAACGAGCTAAAGAAAGTTTGCCCTGACAAGTATTACATTGTTGCACAATGGATTGCAGACAAAATTGAAGACGGTTATTAAGAAAGGAATGTATGAACATGACAACAATTATCCTTAAATCAGAATATGATAACAAGCCTATCGAGCTTGAGTTAACCTTACCGCTTTTAGATTTACGAGAAGATTTAGAAGATATGGCTTTTGACTATGTAGAAGATAATAGTTTTGATGCGGAAGATATTGTTAACTACTTGTATAATAACGATAACTTAGTATCGTTAGAATATCATATTAGTGACGAGCCAGTTTTTACAACCCTGAAAAACTTAGACTTAAACAAGTACGATTGGTTAAATGTACTTAAGTTTATCAATAGTATCGAAAGTAAATTAGAAGATATGTATGACCCTGTAATTGAGATGTTGACAGACCTTGAAAAACATGATAAAGTCTTTACTAACCTAAAAGAATTTATCTTGAAAGCTCATGATAAAAAATACCTTGCGGACACTTTTGTAAACCCGCAAACGATTTTAGACACTTGGTTTGACGTAACCAAGAAACACGAGCTAGAAAAGCTATCCCGTAAATCTAACTAATTAAAAGAAAGTTTCCTAGGCCCTGAAAAGGGCTTAGGAATAATATGAAAGGAATGAATTAAGATGGAAAAGAAAGAGTATAAATTATTAGACGTTGCTATTGAGTTTGAACTAGGCATTAGACAGGCTATGAGAGATAAGTATACTGACAGTTATGATACCATTCATGTATACTATAGCTTTAATAATAGCTTATTCTATGTTGCGGAACGACCATTATTAGATAATAGCATGGAATTGTTGTCATGCTACTATGACGAGTTAAACGAGCCAACAACATTTAACCAACTAATCAACAACCTAAAAGAGTTTGATATTACCTTTAAGACGTTCAGTGAACCAGCGGTACACTATTCTTTAGAAGACGATATGGAATACATTTATTAAGAGAAAGGAAGATAACCATGAAACATATGTATACATTAGAACAAATCAAAGATATGATTGATGTTATTGAATTAGAATTAGATATTCTTGAATATGTAAAGGATATGTACGAACATTCTTTTGCAGAAGATATGACGTTTGAAGAATTTTTGAAAGAGCCAATGGACGTACTGATTGACGAGGATAACGAATATATTCTTGTCGCTAGTGGCGAGTGGCATGACGACGCTATTGAGAAAATTGCGCAAGTCGATATTGACGGTGTGAATGTATATTAGAAAGGAACGAGAACAATGAAAGTGGAATTAACATTATTTAACAACAAGGCAATTTTAGACTTACCAACTTATGCGCCTATGGAATTAGCTATTGCACGAGCTTTCCAAGTGTGTTGTGACAGTGACGTTTATAAAGAGTTGACGGTAAACGGTCATTATGATAAAGTAAAGGTAAAACTTGTGCAAGACGGGCCTATCCCGCAATGTAACGAACTAGTAGAAAAATACGGGTTGTCAGGACTATACATGGCTAATCCAGTATTAGAGCATTTTGAAAATCTAAGTGAAGACGAACTGAGATATGAGATTGTCAACTATAGCGTTCCTATTAGCGCAAAGACTAAAGGTGTTAGTCGAGAATGGTTTGAATATACTAAAAAGGACAAGTTGCATTTATATCCAACTGGTAGCTTGGTTGACGCAGACGATGTATGGTACTTAGACGAACTGGGGTTAGGCGAAAATGCCTAGCCCTTATATTAAAAAAATCAAAATAAAGGAGTTGTAAACATGGGATATTTAGGAGACAAAATGAGCGTAAACGCTATGAAAGCATTGACAAAAGGTCAAAAGCCAATTAGTAACTGGGATAAAGAAAGTTTGATTATGGCTATTTCTGACCGATACAGTTTAGATTTAGAGGTAATTGAAAAATACCCGTTAAGTGTATTACGTGAGACTATTCTTGCGTATTGCGGTAGCCACCATATCGGTAAACGGTTTAAGTATGTACGTTTCTACCGCCCTAAAACGTTAGATGGAATCACAATGGAAGACTTCAAACGCAACTATGAAGCTATGAAAGAACGTGTTGCAAAGTATCAAGAACGAAAAAGTATGGAACAAGCTGAAATTTATGCTTGACAAAATGGAATAGGTATGATATACTGATAGTATGATGTAATAGAAAGGAAGAAGAATATGCTGGCCGAAAAACAATTGAAGAAGAACGTAACGACAATTTGTCGTAATGCGTCAAAAGAAAAATACAACCTCACGAAAAGTGAAATGCTTAAATGGGAGAAAGAATTTACTGAATTTGCTAAGATTTACATGATGGAAAATTTTGGTGTTCAGTTGCGTATACCTATTAAAGTAAGTAATCGGTTAAAATCAACGTGCGGATATTTTCGTTACAGCAATCATTACACGCTTCATAAAATGCGTAAAGGCGCTATTGAGATTGTTATTTCTGCTGACATGATTGCTAAAGCCATGCAAGACCCTGACCGAGAAATGGGTATGTATAATATCTATGATACGCTTAAGCATGAGCTAATTCATTACGGAACATACATGGCTCACAAAAATTTTCATGACGGAGATTTTGATTTTGAAGATACCTTGCGACAATTAAAAGTGTCTTCAAGTGGTTCAACTAATATTGGCAAACGACTAAATGATGTACCATATTCTTATTATCACCAAGAGTACAAAAATGGTGGTTATGAATTGGTTCGCCACGATTATGTATATGAATAGAGAGGACTAGACAACATGAAATTTTATGTAAACAAAAACAAGATGAAGAATAAAGGTATTCAACATCAGCTTATCGAGTTGCGTAATAACGAGTTTTATGAAGCTGAGAACTATCAAGAGTTATGGTATTCTCTATATTACTTAGATAAGGAACCGTTTCACTGGTACGCTCATTTAGATATGTATTTATCTAGCACAAATAAGAATGAAGAAGACTTAACTGAGGAAGATTATCAGTCGATTGTAGAAAGTTTTGACCATGAGAATTACATTCAGTTTGACGCAGAAAAGGAATATAACGACCTGTCATGTTACTATGAAGCTAACCTTGTAAAAGAATACTTACAGAAGTTAAGTCCAGAGGAACATGATGTAGTCGTAACAAACTACATTCTGAACCATGGTAGCTTATGGCAATGGTGGGACGATTTATACTTAGATATTAAAGCAGAGTCAGTAGATAACGAGGTGTACTATGATTAGTAAGGTAGAAAAAGGAAACTGGATTGACATTGGTAACGGTGTGTCAGTTCGTTTAGTAGTAAGTAATGAGAAACCGTTTGATAGTCATTACGAAGTAAAGCGTGAGTCTTATAGTCCGTTTGGCTTTAAGGAATATATTTCTCATAGCTTAGTTTATGGTGTTCTAGTATTCTTAGGAGTACTTGTTTTGAATCGTACACCTTTATCTGAGGTAGTCAATGATACGTTAGCTATGTTCTCAGGGGCCTTGTTTGGTGTACTCTCATTCTTAGGGTATTATTATGCAGACAAGTTTAATCATGACAGAAATGTTCGTTGGTTAAATCATTGGTTCGCTACACATAAACATGTTGAATATAACGAGCAAGACTAAATGAGTTAAAGAAAGTTTCTGTAGGTACGAATGGAATTATCGTGCTTACAGAAACGATTTAATATGGAAAGGAGTAAGGTATGGTTAAACTGTATGTAATGTCAGGAGTAGCTGGCTCAGGCAAGTCTACCATTGCAGAAACTATCGCTAAAGACGGTGCTATTATCGTATCGAGTGATAAAATCAGAGAAAATCTTTTTGCAACCTTGGACGAATCTGTTCAAAATAAAGAGTGTAACCGAAAAGTATTTGAAGAACTCTATAAACAGGTACAAGAAAACCTAGAGAAACAGCGTGATGTTATCATTGACGCTACAAACCTTTCGCAAAAGAAGCGAATGTATATCTACGAGCGCTTCAAAGATATGGTTGATGAAACTACGATTTTATCCACTTTTGAAAACCTAGATACATTATACGAGCGTAATAGAAATCGTCCGTTAAACAAAATTGTTCCAGACGAAGTTGTGTATCGACAATATCTATCCATGCAACCACCACGCAAAGGTATTGACTGCGACAACTATGTTGTGTATGGGAAGCGTAAGTCTGTTATGGAAGAGGTTGAGAAGTATCGCTTTATCAATGGCAAGCATGACTCTATCCATCATTTAGAGACTATTAGAGAGCATATTGATATGGTGTATTATTTGAATATCATATATTCATCACCAAAATTATTTAGTAATCAACTATCTCCTAAGCAATACAAATCTCTAAGAAGAGTAGCATATCTTCACGACTTAGGTAAGTTTGTATCAAAGCAAGTTAAGAAAGATAAAAATGGTAATACTTACTGCTCATTTGCTGGCCACGAAAATGTGTCAGCAATGTACGCTTTAGTGTTTGGTAATAATGACGATTCTATAACGCTTATTCAACATCACATGAAAGCGCATAACCTTTCAGAGAAAACAATTAACAGATACAAGTTGCATGATTATGTTGAACTGTTAAACATTTTTTCTCGATTAGATAATCTTGGACGTGTTAATGGTAACTTAGATAATTTACTTACACGTTTAATGAAGAACGATAAAGAGATTATTTACCTTATCAATAAAGCGTATATCAACTTACGATTTAAGCACCGAGGTATTGACTTTACAAATCAAGAGAACCGACTAGCACGAGGCCTCTTAATGGACACTCAGGGCAACATTATTGTTCGTTCATTTGAGAAGTTCTTTAACTACTGCGAATTAGATAGTCGAGGTAAAGAATATCAAGAGTTAGCTAAATGCTATAAGGTGGATAATGAGAAAGAAGTAATTGCTTATCCTAAATTAGACGGAACCATGGTGGCTATCTCATATCATGACGGTGGTTTAATTGGAACAACCTCAACTAGTATGCAGACAGACTGGGTTAAAATTGTTATTGAGAAATTATCAGATAACGAAAAACTAATCGAGTATCTCAAGTCTAGTGGAACGTCTTTAATTTTTGAATACACTGCGCCTGATAATACGATTGTAGTTAAGTACGACAAGGAAGAAATCACCCTATTAGCGGAAGTGGAAAACAAACCTGACGCTATTGTTAATATCTCACGACTAGACCATTTAGAGAAGTTAGGGCTTAAGGTTATCAAACCAATTAAAACTAGCCTGAAAGAACTTTTGCAATGGCAGAAAGAAAAAGAGAATGTAGAGGGTTGGGTTGTTCAGAACAAGTTAGGTTACTTGATTAAATTCAAGACCGATTGGTGGTTCGAGAACAATATTGAACCGATTGAATTTACCAAGAAAGGTATTCAGTATGTCATTCAGTTATGTTTAGAGGATAAGATTGATGATGTTATCGCTTTAATCAATCAGCGTGAGAACAAGAAAGAGCAATGGGTTCACGAGGTAGCTAAGTTTGTTGACGACATTATTCGTAACGCTTACAGTTATGCTACAGAATATTCTACCACGAGAGAAATTGCAGAACTAGATACTGACCAAGCGACTAAATCGTTAGCTATTATTATCCTAAAAGGAAACAAAGACATTGCTAATGATAATATGGTAAGAAGTATTTATAAGGTAGTCAAAGAAAACTTTAAGGAAGATTAGCAAAAGTACTTGACAAATACAGTACTTTATGGTATAGTATACTTGTAAGTTAATTAAATAAGAAAGGAATTTTTAATGAAAGAGTTATTAAAACGATTTGCTAAGTCGAAATACTTTGACTTAATTGGTGTTGCTTTAGTAGTTGGTATCGCTATTGCGTCAGGCTACTTACGAACACGACTAGATAAATTTGTTGACTGGGGTCCTTGGACTGCATTAGTTCCGTTAGGAATTATTTCAGTAGCGAACGTTGGTATTTCAATGCTATCAACACGCTTTACAGGTCAGTTAAGCAAGGCGGGTAACTACCTAGGTATTATCAATACAGTTCTGTCAGGAGCGATTGATTACATCTTAGGTAATAAAGCGGCTATTATTACTTATCCTGTAACGTTTATCATTTATACAGTTGCTATTAAGAAATGGGAAGAGTCACAAAAAGGTAAACCTAATAAAGTCTCAGAGAAGCAATTAAAAATTATTGTTCCATTCATTGTGTTTGGAGCCATGGCGTTCTCTTATGTTACTAACTACATTGGTTATGGCGGTAATATGAATACATTAGCATATATTACAACGGTAGCATTTGGGTTATCTCTTGTAGCTAACGGATTAAACGCATTGAAGTTAACGACCCAATGGAGTTTTTGGTTAGTATATAACTTGGTTCAGTTTGCTAAAGCATTGACGCAAGGAAATTTCGCCAACGTTGGGAAGTATGTCTTCTATACATTTAATGCAGTAGGCGCATTGTTTGTTTGGAAAGATGAAGAGTAGAAAATTTAGGTTCCACCCTGTTGTGTAAGTTGCAACAGGGTTTGGAACAAAAGGAAAGATAGTTATGATTGTACTATTAACATTTTTAGGAGTATCTGTATTATCGTTTGTAGGTCTTATTGCTTACCTAGTACATGACGCTAATAAACGAATGAACCAAGAGTAGAAAGGTAGATTAACATGATGTATTCAATCCCACTATTTGTAGCCAAATATATTAACGACATCAAAAGTTTCCATAATGATTTGTTTTTCTCAATTAAAAATGTAAACAACAAAGCTGTTAAAAATTGGCTCAAGGAAGATTCTGAACATACGCTTATTTTCTGTCAATATTTTATGGACTCAGACAGTGTTATTGTAGATAAAGATTGGCGGTACATGATTAAATGTCCAAGTAATTGGACTAGATATAAAGAAACGTTATTTGTCAGATATGTTGACGAAAATACTGAATTTGTGGAAAAAGAGTACGCTACAATCTTTACAAAGCAAGGTGTAGAAGATTTCATGAAGAGTTCTAATATTAACTGGGAACTATCGGAGATTGAAGATTAAGAGGTGTATTGGTGTTTGGTATGAATAAAGAAAATAAGTTATCAGTGTATTGGGTATTGCAATTAGTTAAAAACCGTTCTATGAACAGTATGTTATGTGCTTTATCTTTATTGCTTTTGTTAGTATCTTTACTGTTATCAATTATTAAACTTGACCTTATATCAGTTATTTCTGAGCTAATGCTTTACTACATTATGTTTATCGCTCTGTATACCTTAAATACAGTAAGAGTGTTGACTGGAAACTTTGACTTAAAAGAGTTCCATGACGCTCAGGACGAATTGTATTTTGTAGTTGGGTTTACAGATGAAGATGATATGGTATTGTCTGCATACGTGTCAGGGTTTGAGTCTAAAATCTTATTCATGATGAACGAATTTGGTTGGCTTAAAGTACATGACAAAACAGTTGTTAGGTTAGATGTGTTTGATGCAAAAGATTTAGAAGACAGCGAGACAGATTTTTATAGTGAGCGTGAAAATCGTGTAGCTCATGATATTGTATATCATGCGTTATTATCGTCTGAGCATGGACATTACTTGAATGAGAATGTAAAGTATTGCAACTTCAAACCAAAGCAACAAGAAAATAACATTGAAGAATAAAATAATGGTTTTATAGGAGACCTGTATGGCTAAAAAGATTTATATTAAAGAGTTTGTTAAGAATATTACTGATACAGTAACCAAGTCTTACAAACAAGACGAAACCACAGATATTAAAAACGCAAAAGAGCTAATTGCTAAAGTTGTATATAGTGACGGAACAGCAGAAGAGTTTGTATTTAATAACAGAACTTTGTTAGATGATTTTGATACTATCTTAACTCTAAAAGATATGAGTAACAGTCATAAAGAAGCGTCTGAAAAAGATATTAAAGGGTTTGTAAAAATGTCATATTACAGAGCTACAAACTCAGCCCCAGAGCGAATCAATTCTTATGAGATTATTGGTGCATATATCGCTTGGCATGAAGATGAAATTAAACTGTGTTCAGACGTTCTTTTGCCAACTAAAGAGTACCAACGAGTTTACTATAAAAACATCAAGGACTTAATTGAACAAGTAGAAAAAATATAAGGTGACACTAATGAGTGATAAAGAGTTATATTTACATCAGTTTGTTATCAGACATAAAGACCATGGAGATATGCTTAGAACTGAGGTTCGTAATGTGTTTATCTCAGGTAAAGAGTTTTTAATTGATGAATTTAAGGAGTTCTGCAAATACAATCATCAGTATTGTTTTTGTAGATACTATCGCCAACTGAACGGTAGATTAGAAAGCAAAGTTAAACGTGACCTTATCGCTCACCTTGTAATGCACCCTGATTTCAACATCGGCAAAACTGATTCTTTAGCAAAACGTTATGTCGCAAACTCTGGTAAAGATACCGTAACTAGAAAGTGGCTATTTGATTTTGATAGTGACGATAGAAGACTATTAGACAAGTTTGAAAAAGACTTGAAGAAATACTATACAGGAGATTACTCTGTATATGCAACGGTTAATGGATACCATATCGTTACTGAGCATGGGTTTAAGGACGTTGACGATTTGGTCGATGATTACAAAGAGTTCGTAGAGTTCAAAGGAACGGACGGGTTTATCCTAGTAACAACTAGTCGAGAAGTACATAAGAAAGAAAGGTCTGAACGTAAACATGGCAAGTATTAAGGAAATGATTTACTCAATCACTCATTATGACGATAACCTTATGGCGATTGTTTTTAATGATGGACGCACATTTGAATTTTTCGCAGACAGCAATATTAAACATTGCCATCTTCACATGGCGGGATTGTTAGGCAATGTGGAATACAACGAAGACTATAATATTACAAAGGAGCTTATCAAGGCTTCGTATGAGGTTATTGAGTCTAACCTAGTTGGGCTTAAATTAGATGATGAAAATGAGATTATCAACATTTTTCCTCAATACGAAAATGGGAAAGTTGTTTATTCTGTATGGATTGAAAGCAGACAATATCTTTTTTATACTATTACGAGTGAATTAAACCTTGAGAATATTCAATCGGCAATTAAAGAAGACGATGAAGAAGAACTGATTGGTTTACGGTGCGATAATTGGGAAGTTACAGGAGTTAGCTTTGTAAGTAAATTAGATTTCAAATACAAAGTATATTGCGAGTCTAGTGATGGTAGAGAAGCTGTCACTTACTTAAAGACATTAGATAAAATGTCTATTTTAGAAAAGCTCAAAGAGCTAAATCAAGAGGTTTAATAAATGAACGACAGCATGGGAGTACCTTTGGAGCCAAAGGTAGCAAAAATAATTGGCCACGATTACCAAGGCGATGAAATCTATGAGTTTGATACTTATTATGTCATGCCTAATGGGGACATGATTCTTGAGGGTTGCGAGAAAGAGTATATCAATGACGTAGCCAACAAAATTCATGGAGATTTCGGTGAAGAGGTGCAGTTTGGTAAAGAGTAAGTATTACACTTTTAATAAACTGTACTTCATGACCGCAAGTAAATATGTTAACGACTATTTTAGAGTAGACGCTAATAGTGGTCAGATTATTGAAAGTACAGCCGAAGAACCATACAACCTAACATTCCAATTTAGTAATGATTCTATTCAGCTACCAATGGTGGCAAATAAGCGAGTCTTGCAGAATATCATTTATGACATTGGTTATGTTAAACGTAAAAAGATTGGTGTAGATGATACATACAATCTAACAGTAGAAGATTTTAAGTATATCGTAAGCCAAGGTGTTAAGTATACCGAGGCAACAATTAACTCACTTATCCCTGACGAGTTTGAAGATTGGGAAGGTAGTAAGAGAGCTTTGACTTTAGCAAATGGTATGATTGTATGGTGGTGCAACATTGACAGTGAGAATTTCTATCACAATGTCAAAGAGCGCAAGCCACTGTATAAGCTAAGAGTTCGTTTTATTGCTAAAGACTGCAAATCAATCAGTCATGCTGATGACAAGAGATATATTTGTGACGATAAAGTGTTGAAATGGTTCTTAGACGAAATTAAAACTTGGCAAATAACATAAAATAATTTGAGAAAAGGGCTTGACAAAAAGCCCTTTTTGTGTTATTATAATACTGTAAGTTAAATGAGAGGAAAGGAGATAACTTCAATGTCACTTATCAATTATGGTAACTGGGAAGACTTAGAAAAGTTACTGGTTGGCAAGCGTATTACCTACTGGTCAGATGATTATATCGAACTTGATGATGATATAATCGTTGAGATTGAAGAAAGCGAACAGTCGTGTTGTGCGAGAGCAGAGGGCGAATGGTATGATGTCGAGTTAGACGCAGTTATTACAGCGGTTAAGATTGAAGACGAGAAAACATATCACAGAGCGGATAGAGGCAAACATAAGTTCGCTACTGTAATGGTGTACCATAACCAAAATGTAATTGCAAGAGCTAATTGTAACGCTCATAATGGTAATGGCGGTTGGTATTACAGCGTATGCTCTCTTGTAGTGAAAGATGTTCATTACAAGGTAGTAGAGTGCTAAATGATAAAACAATGATTTTATGAACAGGAATGATAGTTATGAAAGAAAAACAACCAGTGAAAGTCCCATCGTATGTAGCTAAATTTCTTGACGATGTGCACCATCATTGTTATGGAATGTTAGAGATTCTGAATAGATTGTTAGAAATTCATGAAGAGTACCTTAATGAAGAGGTTTACAACCAAACAGACTATCTTTATGTCAAAGTTGCTTCATGGGTAGAAAAAGTTAAGGGTAATGATGGCACACACGATGATTTGTTCTTATTACTTTCGGATATTCATAGAAATGGTTATGAGCCAGTTGAAGTAAAGAAAAAGTTTGTTGTTTATGATGTAGATAACGATTATTTTCTGGACAAAGATAGTGATTTTGTATCAATGATTGACGCTGCTAAATTCAAGACTAAAGAAGACGCTATAAAGTTTATCATTGGAAACTATGAAATCTTGGAGATTTATGCAGATGAAGACTAACAAACGAAGAAAAAGAAAATTCAAAGGATACAGGTTTGAATGGAGAGCAGTATATTTTACAAGAATAATTGAAGCGTTAAAAGAATGTGGATTGTACGAAAGAGTAATGCAATTAGGATATGAAAACCATGAAGACTAAAGGTTTTAGACCTCACAAAGCCATAACTGAACGACTGAAACTTATGAAGAATGACAATTTTCATCAGTCAATGATTGCGTTTTATATGAGCGAATCAGATATTACTCTTGAAGAGGCAACTTGGTTTCAGTTACAAATGAGTTTATCAGCAGATTGGGCGGTTAAAGAGGTAGTAAAGAAATATGGCGTTGCAAAACGTAAAGGAGCTCAGTAAATAGATATATGACAAATTCAAGTTATAGATTTTGGTTAGAAGACAAACAGCTTATGATGTATAGTGACAGCTTTACTGTTTCTTTTGTGGATATGGATACCATGGAAGCTAGATACATTGGTAAAGGTACAAACTATATCCCAAAAAGCGGTATTAAAATGGATTATACTGGTTTTAATGACGTTAATGGTAAGCCTATTTATTTTGGAGATATTGTTTCTAAAACAAATAAGTGGTCAGAAGACGTTTCTTTAATTTCATCGTTTAATGGAGAGCCCTTTTTGAATCGTATTTATGATGGAACATGGCCACTAGACAAATTTGTTGAGTGTTATGTTGTAGGGAATAAATACGAAGACAATTTGTTATTTGAAAAGTATCTTAATATGAAAGTTGAGAAATTAAAAGGCACAACAAATAAATATCAAGTGAAAGAATATAGTTTAGCAGTAGAACCTACGACTTATACTAGACAGCGTGGTTATACATATTTCAAACCAGAAGATTCGGAAGACAATGCTACTTTATCTTTAGTATTCAAAAACAATAACAGGTATAAAATTGGTAAAGTCAATTACGATGTAGCAGAAGAGTCTGCCGATATGATGGAAAAGATTTTGATGTTAGAAAACGATGAAGAAACCATTTCAGAATATGGCTTATCTAACATCTTATACCAAATCTGTAACGGTTATTATAACCTTATCGAGAAACATATCAAAGAAGAATACAAAGATTACATCATTGTACTTAATAATGTTTGGTATACCTTGATGTTCGATGATAAAGATAATAACACTATCCTGAAAGCCAAATTTACACCTTACTCTGGAGAGGTATTCAAACGATACAAAGATGGTTTAGCTATTATGGAGTGTAAGATTGAGAGCTTTGATGAAAGTCAAAACAAAACCATTTACCTAGACAACAAAGGTATTGCAGAAACTATTGAGACCATCAATTCAATTTTAGATGAATACAAAGATAAAGGTGGAAACGTATGAGTGGTTTAGCAAGTTTACTATCCAAGGTTCATGTCAATAAAGAGTATCGTCATGTGAAAACTGGTAATCGGTATATCGTTGTCGGTGTAGCTTATGAAGAAGCTACACTGACACCTCTAGTGGTATATCGTGAGTGGGGCAATGCTTATCCGATGTACTGGACAAGGCCAGCTACGGAGTTTTTAGACGGGCGATTTGAGTATGTAGGTGAGTAGAATGGTATATTTATCGCTTGTTTTACCTTTTGTTTTAATGTTTTGGTTTGCGTGGTCAATATTTAAGGACGAACGTAAAGTTTCGTTGTCAGATATTTCTAACAATGCTCTTATTGATTATGATGGTGCACAAAAGTTAATTACTTTAATGCTTGAGTATAGCAAAGATGGTAAAAAGAGTGTTAAATTTATAAAGTCGTATCCGAACCAAATCGCTTATAAGAAAAATATTGAATATATTAAAGTAATAATTGAAGACAATTTTATAGACGATATTAAGGTTGATGTAAAAGCGTTGGAATACGACGGAACTGTCGAAGCTACCATCACTACGTCTTGGGAGTAGGTGAGCAGAATGTGGTGTGTACTATTTATTGTAATAGTTTTACTTATTGTAAAAATACTGTTTGATATTAGTCAAATGCCATTGTCAGGTATGTATATTGATTCTGCTGTTGACTATGAAGATTTGTACGAAATAGTAAAATCAATGTATAACGCTAGTTCGTCTGGTAAAAAGAGTATATGTATAGAAAGAGTATATTCAAACCAACACTGTTACATTAAAAATATCCAGTGTATTAAAGAGTTGCTTGAAGAT
>ERZ772979.423-NODE-423-length-30238-cov-19.882119_pt1 | contig 30238 bp, 8 predicted proteins | sample MGYA00511130_ERZ772979 | MGnify/ENA primary metagenome ERZ772979 (study PRJEB29015, sample SAMEA2738103) | human oral metagenome | biome: human oral; feature: human-associated habitat; material: saliva | place: China | collected 2186 ... | reverse complement strand
CGCGAACCTATAAAGTCACAGGGTTTTCTCAGGTTGCCTCGGGGCTCCCACAAGGTTGGCCTCCTAGAGTAGACGTCATTACAAGGGAATACGGCACGGGCCAATCGGGTCCGGGAGATGCCGACGAGAATCGTTGTGAGGAGTCATTTGGGAGAACGTGCACTGTGTTGATGGGATACGCCGTGGGGCCGACCGCAGGGTCGGCCCCACGGCGTATCTGCGCCCGCGGTGAGGCATCCCGTTAGAGGTGACGATCGGATGCAAGTAAGAGTGGTCAGAGTCCGCATTGCTTGGGGTGGTCGCACGTGGGTGTCGTGGCGCGGCGAGAGAGGTGTGAGCGATTTGTTGTTGGTGGCGAATGGTACTGTGGGTGGGGTGCGCACTTCGGTGATTGCCGCATCGTGAGAAGGATTGGCGTCACAAGCGGGTGACGTTAGTGTGCGGAGTAATGTGTGATGCGCGTTCGTGTCGCATGGTCCGAACCGCCGTTTACCGAATTGTCAACACAGGGAGCATAGTCATGTCTCATCGACACATGGCGGCGCTTGCAGTAGCGCTGACCGGGGTTGTTTCTTTCTCTACGGTCAGCGTTCCTGCAGCGTTCGCGGCCGACTCTGGGGCGGTGTCGCACTCCAGCGTTGTCGCGCCGGCCGCGCAGCCCAATCCGTCCGAAGATTTCGAGATCGACAAGAACGGTGTTCTCACCGCCTACACGGGAACCGCCAGGGAGGTCACGATCCCCGACGGTGTCACCGAGATCAGCTCTGAGGCGTTCGATAACGCGCAGCTGACGAAGTTGTGGATCCCCGCGAGCGTACGTGTCATCGGCGATGATGCCTTCGTGAGTCAGGAGCTGAAGGAGCTCACCTTCCAGGATGACAAGGAGCATCCCTCCCAGCTCACCACGATTGGGGATCGTGCGTTCCAGTCAACGACTCTGAAGACCTTGACGCTGCCGGGCTCCGTGGTGACGATCGGCTACAACGCGTTTGCGGGGATGAGTGGGCTCACGTCGATCCGCCTGGGAGCCAATGTTGGTGCGGACCAGCTGGTGGCGGCCTTTGTGGGAACAAGCGCGCTCACTTCCATCGAGGTCGATGCTGCCAACACAAACTACGCGAGCGTCGACGGTGTCTTGTATTCGAAGGATCATTCGCACCTGATTGCCTATCCGCAGGCAAAGAATAGGGGAGGGGCCTACGCAGTCGTTGGTGGGGTCACGCAGATCGATGACTACGCGTTCGCGGGTGCGACCATTGCGACGGTGACGCTGCCTTCCTCGGCGCGCACGATCGGTGACTACGCGTTTGAAAGCTCTCGGCTCACGTCTGTGACCCTGCCGGATTCGCTTGAGACGATCGGTTCCTGGGCGTTCTCGAACGCCTCGAGTCTCACTCGGGTGGACTTGGGTGGCACGACCACGGTGTCGGATAACGCCTTCCTGAATGATCGTGCGTTGACCGAGGTGAACATGCGTCCTGAGCTGGGAAGGCTCACGGCGGTCGGTGACGATGCGTTCGGCGGCTGCACGAAGCTGACCAGCTTGGTTGTTCCTGCGTCCGTCACCTCGTTCGAAGGCGTGTCGAATACCGGCGTGGACACGCTCGAGCTGGGGGATCGGGTCAGCAATCTGCGCATGGTCACGCGCGGCGTCCGCAACGTCCGCCACATTGTCGTACGCGGCGGCGTGGACGGCGAGTTCTACTCCGAGGGCCGTGCCTCGAACGGCCGCCCGGAGAGCGCATTCTTCGGCGAGGGGATGACGACGTTCTCCTTCTGGAGCGAGACACCGCGCGTCATTGTGTTGCCTTCGACCGTGACCTCGCTGCAACTTGACGAAGAAGCCGACGCCGACACGAAGGCGAACACGACCATCTACGTTGCTGGGGCCAAGGGATCGCAGGCCTGGAAGACAGTCAAGGCAGCGATGGAGAGTGCCGGATACAAAACGGCGAACCTGTTGGAATACTCCGCGCCCACGCTCGCTCTGTCGGGCACTGGCATCGCCGAGGCCGGGGAGGGGTACGCGCTGAACGCTGGCCTGGGTGGGCCGACGACGGTGACCGTCACCGCTACCGGCGGTACCCAGGACGTGCGCGAGGTGCGCTTCGTTCAGGTCGGGCCGGGCCATGCCGAAACCGTCCTCCAGGATTGGAGCGCCCTTGCGTCTCGCACGGCATCCTTCGTGTGGACCCCGACCAGTGCGACTGTGGGCCTGCGTGTCGACGTGCGCGACGCCTCCTATGCCCTGCATTCGACGAGGCTGAGTGTCGGTTCTTCTCCGGCTCCCGAGCCGCAGACCGGTGGATGGAAACAGGACGCTCGCGGCTGGTGGTATGTCAACGCAGACGGCTCCTATCCGAAGGATCAGGCGCTGACGATTGACGGAACCGTGTACCGATTCGATGCCTCTGGATACATGCGCACGGGCTGGGTGAAGGACGGCGGATCGTGGTACTACCACACCGGCTCGGGTGCTCAGGCGAGCGGTTGGGTAAAGGATGGTTCATCCTGGTACTACCTGGACCCGGCGACCGGACAGATGGTGACGGGTTGGGTGCAGGTGGGCTCGACCTGGTACTACCTCAATGGTGCCGGTGCCATGGCGACCGGCTGGCTTAAGGATGGCGCCTCCTGGTATTACCTGGATCCCTCCAGTGGTGCCATGGCGACCGGCTGGCTCAAGGACGGTGGCTCCTGGTACTACCTGGATCCGTCCAATGGGGCCATGGCAACCGGGTGGCTCCAGATCTCGGGAACGTGGTACCACTTCTCGACGAGTGGCCAGCTGATCGGCTAGCCCGACGACAAACACGACGCCCTCAATCCCTGCGCCCCCGGAAGAAATTTCGGGGGCGCAGGTCTGTCTTCGCGCGTCAGTGCCGCCCAGCGCGGTGTTGGCTCTGGGCTATTGTGGGGGAGCGTGGGCTGGGAATGAGAGAAAGACGCGATTCCTCATACGTGAGGTGACAATGCTAGACATTGCTCCACATGTCCTGAAAATGCGGGAAACACCTGTTTGATAGATGGTGCGATAGATTCGTGAAAACTGCTGTGGTCCTCCCTCGATAGGGTTACTCTTGTTCAGTGGAGCTGCACGTGTGTGCACGCCGATTTGTCACTCGTTAAGAAAGTGGGCACAGATGTTCCATCGAAGACTGTCAGCGGTGGCGTTGGTTGCCGTCGGCGCTCTCGCCGTGACGACCATGAGCGCGCCGTCCTCCGTCGCGGCGGAGGCGGACCACGCCGAGGCCTCGTCGACGAACCGAGACACGGGCGAGTACTGGGCCACGGTCATCGTCCAGCTTGAGGAGGGTGGCGGCGACCATGCCTCCCGCTACGCCGACGTCAAGAAGCGTATCGGTGAGGCCGTTGCCCAGGTCAGTCCCGGCGCGACCATCCAGGACGTGCGCGACTACCATCACGTGTTCGAGGGCTTCGCGATCAAGGTGCCGGCCGGTAGTCACGACTACAGGCTCGAGGTGCCTGCCGCTACGATGGCGGCCATCAAGGGCGTGCAGGGAGTCAAGGGCGCCTTCGTCGAGGGGCGCCACGAGCCGGTCACAGACCCCGACTTCTGGGACATGCGCGACCACTCCACCGACAGCTCCCCCGATCTGGGCACAGCCTCACGCATGACGGGCGCCGCGGCGGCCTCCCAGAGGGGTCAGGGGCAGGTCATCGAGGTCATCGACGTCGGAGTCGACACCTCGCACGAGGCTTTCGCCGGCTCCCTGGATGCTGCTTCGGCGCGCCTCACGCGCCAGGCCATGACGTCACTTGCCCCCAGCCTCGGCGCAGGCAAGGACGGCGCGTGGGTTAGTGACAAGATCCCCTTCGCGTACGATTACGGGGACGGGGATACGGACGCGACGACAGGTAACGCGAGCAGCCGAGCGTCGGAGCAGGGCACACACGTCGCGTCCCTTGCGACCGCGAACGGCACCTCCTTCACGGGGGCCGCGCCGGGAGCTCAGCTCGTCGTCGCGAAGGCCACCAGCGACGGCACGTACACGGCCTACGACACTGCGCTCCTGGCGGCCCTCGATGACGCGGCGGTCATCAAGCCCGACGCCCTCACCGTCTCCTTTGCGACGCTCGAGGGGATGAGCGCCGACTCCGTGGCCCTGTACTCGCAGGTGTACCAGAAGCTGAGCGAGGCCGGGGTCGTGGTCAGCGCGCCCGCCGGCAACGATGGCACTTCCAGCTTTGGCACCAACCCGGATACGGGCCTCCTCGGCTTCCCGGCGTTCTACCCCTCGACCCTGGCCGTCGCCTCCGTGAACGAGCAGGACGCGCCGGACCTGGGCACGGGGGCGATCACCGTCTCCGATTTCTCCGGCACGGGTGCGACCTACGACCTGCGCCTCAAGCCCGAGGTCGCGGCTCCCGGCGGCGAGGTGATGGCGGCCAGCCCCGGCAACTACTACGGTCGCCAGTCGGGCACGGCCCAGGCCTCGGCCCAGGTTGCCGGAATCTCCGCCCTCGTGCGCGAGCGGATCGCGACCGACCCGGCCTTCGCGGCCTTGAGCACCGCCGAGAAGGACGCGCTCGTCGGTAACTTCGTGATGGGCACGGCCCACCCGATCGCAGACGCGACACGTAACGACGGCACCTACTACTCGCCGCGTCGCGTCGGCGCGGGAATGGTGGACGCGGTCGGGGCCACGGCCTCGCCCGTGTACCCGACCGTCGTGGGTGCCCCGGATCCCTCGCGCCCCAAGGCCGACCTGGGTGACGGCACGAACGGCTGGACCTTCCAGGTGCGCCTGACCAACGTCTCCGACGCCGCCCACACCTACACGCTCGGCGGCCAGGCCCTGTCCGAAGACGTCCAGAGCACGCTCTTCACCGGCCACTCAACCAACTGGGCGGGGCGGGGAATCGACCTGACCTTCTCGTCCGAGTCGGTGACCGTGCCCGCCGCCTCCAGCGCCACCGTGACCGTCACCGTGACCCCGCAGGCAGCCTTCGCCTCGCACGCGACGGCCAACACGCCCAACGGAACGTTCGTCGACGGCGCCGTGACCTTCACGAGCGCTGACGGGCAGCCGAACCTCACGGTTCCCTACATGGGCTTCTACGGTTCCTGGGGCACCCCGGCAATCTTCGACGAGCAGGCCCCGAACAACCACAACGTCGGCTACGGGTCGACGCTCATGAGCGGCAACCTGCCTTTCGGACAGTTCAACCCCTTCGAGATGGAAGACGAGCGCGCGCTGCACGGCTTCTACCCCGATCGTTTTGTCATCACGCGCAACGGTTCTCGTACAAGCGTCACTCCGGGCACGATCCTGCTGCGCGCCGTCCCCTCGCTGACCTACACGGTCACGAACGAGGCCGGGGCAACCGTGCGCACCTACACCTGCGATCGCGCGGACAAGGGCTTCTACGACGACCACTGGCGCGGCGTGCACAACGCCGAGTTCATGTCCCCAGGATGCGACCCGAGCTTTGATAGCTACGACGCGGACGGCAATGAGCTGCCCGACGGCCGCTACACGGTCACGATCGAGGCCGCCACCTACGGCCCCTCGTCGGCGACCCAGCACACCAGCTACAGCTTCGCGGTGGACACGGTCTCGCCCGTCGTCTCGAACGTCACCGTTTCCGGTGAGGGGGAGGAACGCATGCTCTCCTTCGACGTGACCGACGCCTCACCGATCGCCGGCTACGGATTTAAGACGGATCCGGACGGAGCGCTGACCCTGTGGAGCGTCAACAGTTATCCGAGCTCCCGCTCAGACGACGGACTCTACCACGAGCACTTCGAAGCCAAGCTCCCGAGCGTCCTGAGCCAACTCGGCGGCAACCCTGCGACCATCCAGCTGGTGGTGTGGGACTGGGTTGAAAACAGGGCGACATCGTCGGTTTCCCTCAAGGCCGATGACACGCCCGCCCCCACGCCGAAGGTGGGGGAGTGGAAGTGGGCTGGTCGTGGCTGGTGGTACCGCTACGAGGATGGTTCGTTCCCCGCTGATGCGGTCCTGGTGATCGATGGTGTCACGTACCGTTTTGACGCTGCCGGTTATATGCGTACCGGGTGGGTATTCGAGGGCGGTCAGTGGTTCTATCACGCTGCTTCGGGTGCTCAGGTGAGCGGTTGGGTGCTGTCGGGCGTGAGTTGGTACTACCTGGAGCCCGCGACCGGGGCTATGGCCACGGGCTGGGTGCAGGTGGGCTCCACCTGGTACTACCTGAGCCCGGCTACTGGTGCGATGCACACGGGTTGGCTGAGTGAGGGTGGTCACTGGTATTACCTTCAGTCCGGTAGTGGCGCGATGGCGACCGGTTGGCTGCGTATTTGGGGTACCTGGTACCACTTCGCCGACAATGGCCAGTTGATCAGCTAAGCGCCTGGCTCCAGGCTTACGCCTGACCTCATCGGCCCGCGTCCCCCGGTCAGTTTCCCGGGAGGCGCGGGCCTGTGTCTGCGCCGTTGCGCGGGATGAAGAGGGGCGCTGTCAGACTCTGTGACGGGCGTTGAGGGGGACGCGCTGTGGGAGAGAGGAGGCTCCCCACGCTATTTCCGCAAAAAGTCGGGAAACAAGTAATTCTGTGCGAGGAATAGGGGCGACTGTCTGTTGACAATGGTGAGAAAATGTCGAGAAAACTCTACTCCGGCGCCTGAGAGGGGTTACTCTTAAACGCAGGGATTGGTGCAACGATGTGCCCGCCCATCAACCAGCTGTCAAGAGAGTGAGCCGCAGATGTTTCACCGTCGATTGTCGGCACTGGCGCTAGCTGTGACCAGTGCCCTTGCTATCACCACCATGACCATGCCCCATGCGCTTGCGACCGATACGGACCATGCCGAGACCGCGTCGAGTGAACAGGGGAAGCCGGATGGGAGGAGTACTTTCATCGTGAGCGTCGAGGAGGTCGGCGGCGACCAGGACGCCAGGCTCGCCGATGTGAAGACGCGCGTCAGAGAGGCCATCACCCAGGCCCAGCCGGGGGCGAGCGTCGAGGACGTGGCGGAGTACCGCCATGTCTTCGAGGGGTTTGCGATCAAGGCGCCAGAATCCGCGCTTGAGGCTATCAAGGGCGTGCGGGGCGTGAAGACCGCCGTCGTTGACGCTGGGCGCACGCCGGTCTTCTACGCGGAATTTCGCCGGGGCGACGGTGAGGAAATCAAGAATCCGGCTGCGCTGACCCGCGCCGACCAGGCGTCAGGCCAAGGCAAGGGACAGGTTGTCGAGGTTCTCGACATGGGTTTTGACGCCACACACGAGGCCTTTGCTGGGACGATGGATACCGCCTCCCTGCGCTTCAAGCAGGCCGATATGGCGTCCGTGACCTCCCAGCTCGGTGTCGGCCGGGGTGGCGCGTGGGTCAGCGAGAAGATTCCGTTCGCCTACGACTACGCAGATCGTGACACGGACCTGTACGAGGAGTACTTCTACGGGCCGGAAGACTTTACGCAGCACGCGCACAGCACTCGCGTGGCGGCCCTCGCGGCTGCGAATGGGGCCACCTATCGGGGTGCCGCGCCTGAGGCTCAGCTTGTCGTCGCCAAGGTTGTCTCCAGTTATTCTCAATACGCCTTCGACAGTAACCTCCTGGCGGCCCTGGATGATGCGATGGTGCTCAAGCCAGACACCCTCATTGTGTCCTTCTTGGCGAATCGTTCCATCAGCGGCGATGCGGCGCTCCTGTACGGGCAGGCCTATGACAGGCTCGCCAACGCAGGAACGACGGTGGTTGCGCCAGTGGGAGACTCCGGCCGCTCGTCGCGGCGCGCGGACCAGCCTGATGGGGGCATGATCGGTGAACCCGCCGCGAACTCGCAGATACTGTCCGTCACCGCTCTGAGCGGCTCCGGCGCGGAAGTAGGCTCCGAACTGTACCCGTGGAGTGACTCCTCGTGGGGAGTGACCCCTGATCTGAGGCTTAAACCGGAGATCGCAGCGCCCGGAGATGAAGTCAACTCCGCTATTCCGGACCGGCCTCGCCTCTATCAATCAATGGAAGGAACGGGCGAGGCTGCGGCTCAGGTTGCGGGCATTGCCGCGCTCGTACGTCAGCGCGTGGACACCGACTCCGCTTTCGCGGGGATGTCCGAGCAGGAAAAGTCCGGGGTTGTCACCAAGCTTCTCATGGGCACCGCTCACCCGGTCGTGGACGCGAGCCAGGCGAATGGAACCTTCTGGTCTCCTCGCCGAGTTGGCGCTGGAATGGTGGACGCGCTCGCTGCCACGACCTCGCCCGTGTATCCGACCGTGGTGGGAGCCGCAAACCCGACGCGTCCCAAGGCAGACCTGGGTGACGGCACCGACGGCTGGAGCTTCCAGGTGCAGCTGACCAACGTCTCTGATGAGGCCCGCACCTACACCCTCGGCGGCCAGGCCCTCTCCGAGAACGTGATCGACTTGCTCTTCCGAGCCAACTCCACGAACTGGGCCGGAGCGGGCATCGACCTGATCTTCTCGGCCGACTCTGTGACCGTTCCTGCCGCCTCCAGCGCCACCGTGACCGTCACGGTGACCCCGAAGGCCGAGTTCGCCTCGTGGGCGAAGGAGAACACCCCGCAGGGCACGTTCATCGACGGAGCGGTGACCTTCACGAGCGCCGACGGCGCCCCCGACCTCACGGTCCCCTACATGGGATTCTACGGTTCCTGGGGTGACTCGACGGTCTTCGACAGCCCCGTGTACGGCGAGTCGAAGCTCCACACGTCAACGATGACCTTCCATGGGTTGCCCCTCGGGCAGCTCAATCCTTTCGCGGAGGAAGACGGGATGGCGATCCACACCAATGACCGCCAGTACTACATCATTTCGCGTTCGACGGAAAAGGCGGCCAGGACGTACGCCACCCCGGCAACGGTGCTCCTTCGCGACGTCGCGTCGCTGAGGTACACCTACACCAACGAGGCCGGTCAGGTCGTGCGCTCCTACGAGTACGCAAGCGTGTCCAAGAGCGTGGCCAGTGGATTCGGACGCTTCCACGAGGTGTCCACCGCGGAAGATTCTTTTGACAACGAGCCCTGGTTTGATGGCTATGACGCGCAGGGTAACGAGCTGCCGGACGGGACCTACACGCTCACCATTGAGGGCACGACTGGTGGTCCGTCACCCGTAACCCAGCAGCTGACCCACCCGATTCGCGTGGATACTCACGCGCCCGTTTTCTCGAACGTTGCGATCACGGGCGAGGGGGATGAGCGCGTGCTCTCGTACGACATCGTCGATTCCTCGCCGATCGCCAGCTGCGGTTTCTCGTGGAGCGCGGACGGTAATTCCTTCATGGAATGCGAGCGGCGCTACGTGGGTCGGCAAGGAGAAGAAGGCTTGATTGTCTACCACGTTGAGGTCAAGCTCTCGGAGCTCGCACAGCATTCGGGGACAGACCGTACGGTCGTGTACCTGCAGGCGTGGGACTGGCCGGTCAATAAGGCGGTGATGGAGGTTCCTGTGACCTCGCAGCCCTTGACGAAGGTGTCTCTGTCGCCTGAGTCGTCATCGCTGGTGGTGGGGGAGTCTGTGACGCTGAGCGTCACCCGCGAGCCTGCCGACGCGGAGGAGGTCAACCTCGTGTGGTCCTCGTCGGACGAGGCCGTGGCGACGGTTTCGGATACTGGCGTGGTGACGGCGGTTGGTGCGGGTGATGCGACGATCAGTGTTGCGGATCCGACGCAGCCGTCCGTCGTGTCGGCGAGCGCCGTGGTTCACGTGGAGGCGCCCGCTCCTACGCCGAAGGCTGGCGTGTGGAAGTGGGATGGTCGTGGCTGGTGGTATCGCTACGAGGATGGTTCGTATCCGGCTGATGCGACCCTGGTGATCGATGGTGTCACGTACCGCTTTGACGAGTCCGGTTACATGCGTACTGGGTGGGTGAAGGACCGGGGCGTCTGGTACTACCACAATGCCTCCGGTGCTCAGGTGAGCGGTTGGGTGCTTTCGGGCGTGAGTTGGTATTACCTGGATCCCGGGACCGGGGCCATGGCGATGGGCTGGGTGCAGGTGGGGTCCACCTGGTACTACCTGAGCCCGGCCACTGGTGCGATGCATACGGGCTGGCTTCAGGAAGGTGGTCACTGGTATTACCTGCAGTCCGGTAGTGGTGCGATGGTCACTGGGTGGCTGAAGATTTGGGGTACTTGGTACCACTTCGCCGACAATGGCCAGTTGATCAGCTAAGCGCCTGGTGCCAGGCTCACGCCTGACCTTATCGGCCCGCGCCCCCCGGTCAGTTTTCCGGGAGGCGCGGGCCTTTTCGTGCGTCCAGCGCTCCGCGGCGTCGCCGATGTGTGGGACTGAGTGTGCGCACACGTCGCTGCCTCGTTACGCAGTGGTCAGGGGCGTCCCCCTTCTTTTCGTTGAAATGTTGGGCAATGGGTAGGTTTGTCCGACAAATGCGTGTGAGAGCGTTTTGACAGATTGCGTGAAAATTTGAGAAAACTAGTTGTCGATGAACGGGTCTAGGTTACTCTTGAACGGAGGGATCCGAGCAACGATGCAGGCACCCATTAACCAGTTGTGAAGAAAGTGAGTCACAGATGTTACCCCGGAAACGGTTGGCGCTGACGCTTGTAGCGGCAGGTGCCCTTGCTTGTACGACCGTGAGCGCGCCGCCCTCGTTTGCGGCCGACGCGCACGAGGCCGAGGCCGCCTCGAACACCGGGGTCTCCCTGGATGCACAGCAGACGGTTATCGTCCAACTCGAGGATGGTGCTGATCGTGAGGGGGTGCGACAGCGCATCGATCAGGCGGTAGCGGCCGCCACGCCCGGTACGAGCACCGAGTATGTGCGCGACTATCACCACGTGTTTGAGGGCTTCGCCGTGAAGGCGCCCTCCTCCGCCCTCACTGCCATCAAGGGCGTGCAGGGCGTCCAGGCAGTCGTTTCCGATGGCGTGCGCGAGCCGATCATGTACCCGGAAATTGTGGGGCGGGCCAGCGATGAGATCGATGATCCGTCGGTGCTCACCCGCGCAGACCAGGCGTCTGAGCGGGGCCAGGGGCGTGTCATTGAGGTCATCGACTCGGGATTCGACACCTCGCACGAGGCCTTCTCCGGGGTCCTGGATGCCGCATCCCTGCGCGTCACCCAGGCTGACATGGCGGCGCTCACCACCCAGCTCGGTGCTGGGCGGGCCGGCGCGTGGGTCAGCGACAAGATTCCCTTCGCATACGACTACGCCGACGCTGACACGAATGTGCTGGCCGACTACGAGTATGGAATTGAGGACTACACGCGGCACGTGCATGGCACTCGCATGGCTGCCCTTGCCGGCGCCAACGGGACAACGTATCGAGGTAGCGCGCCCGGCGCTCAGCTCATCGTCGCCAAGGTCGTCTCCGATTCCTGGAACGTCGTTCGCGATAGTGTTGTGTTGGCGGCCCTGGACGACGCGATGGTGCTCAAGCCTGACGCCCTAGTCGTCTCTGTCATGGCGGCTCGCGATGTGAGCGGCGACGCCGCGAGGCTCTACGCGCGCGCCTACGACAAGTTGTCCGCGGAGGGTGTCACGGTTGATGCGCCCGCCGGAGATGATGGGCGCGCTGCGTGGAGCACGCGAGGGTCTGATCCGGGCGCGATCGGCGTGCCTGCCGAGTACTCGTCTGTCCTGTCGGTGGCGGCGCTGAGCGCGTCGGGTGCCCCCGGCCAGCCCGGCTTCAAGCCGTGGGATTCCTCCTCGTGGGGACCTGCCCCCGATCTGAGGCTCAAGCCCGAGATCGCTGCTCCTGGAGTGCTCGTCAATTCCGCCGCGCCTGGCAACGACTACGTGACCATGTCGGGCACGGCCGAGGCCTCGGCTCAGGTCGCGGGCGCGGCGACCCTCGTGCGCCAGCGCATCCAGACCGACCCGGCCTTCGCCGGAATGTCCGACGGGGACAAGAGCGCGCTTGTCACCAACTTCCTGATGGGCACCGCCCACCCGGTCGTGGACGCGAGCCAGGCGAATGGAACCTTCTGGTCTCCTCGCCGAGTCGGCGCTGGCATGGTGGACGCGGTGGCGGCCACGACCTCGTCCGTGTATCCAACCGTCGTGGGCGCCCCCAACCCGTCGCGCCCCAAGGCAGAACTGGGCACAGGCACCAGGGGGTGGACCTTCCAGGTCCAGCTGACCAACGTCTCCGGTGAGGCCCGCACCTACACCCTCGGCGGCCAAGCCCTCTCCGACAACGTGATCGACCTGCTCTTCCGAGCCAACTCCACGAACTGGGCCGGAGCGGGCATCGACCTGATCTTCTCGGCCGACTCTGTGACCGTTCCTGCCGCCTCCAGCGCCACCGTGACCGTCACGGTGACCCCGAAGGCCGAGTTCGCCTCGTGGGCGAAGGAGCACACCCCGCAGGGCACGTTCATCGACGGAGCCGTGACCTTCACGAGCGCCGACGGTGCCCCCGACCTGACCGTGCCCTACCTTGGGTTCTACGGCGAGAGCGATGAGCCGGGCATCTTCGATAGCCCCGTGTACGGCGAGTCGAAGCTCAGCCCGTCAACGATGACCTTCCACGGCCTGCCCCTCGGCCAGATCAACCCCTTCGATCCGGAAGAGTCCATGGCGATCAGCACGAATGACCGCGACCTGTACATCATCACGCGCTCGGCGGAAGAAAACGCCAGGACGTACGCCACCCCGGGCACGGTGCTGCTCCGTGATGTCGATTCGCTGACCTACACGTACACGAACGAGGCCGGGGAGATCGTGCGCTCCTACACCTACCCGGGCGCACCCAAGAGTCGCACCGTTGGCAGCGGGCGTTTTTCGGAGGTAACCACCGCCGAAAGCACCTTCGACAGCGCCCCCTTCTTCGACGGCTATGACGAGGCGGGCCGCGAACTGCCCGACGGCAACTACACGCTCACCATCGAAGGAACGAGGGGCGGGGCGAACCCGGCGACCGAGCAGCTCACCCACGTCATCCGACTGGACACGCAGGCGCCCACCATCTCGAACGTGACCATCACGGGCGAGGGGGACGACGCTGCGCTCTCCTTCGACGTCACCGACTCCTCGCCCATCGCGGGCTACGGATTCTCGATGTCGGCGAACGGCGATGCCTTCATGCAGGAGAAGGAATACGGCTGGGGCGAGCTCGGAGGCGACGGTGCACGCCACTACCACTACGACATCAAGCTCTCGGACATCGCGCAGCGCGCGGGCGCTGACCCGCAGGCTGTCTACCTGCAGGTGTGGGACTGGCCCCTGAACCGGGCTACGCTGGCTGTTTCTCTTACGGCCGATGACACGCCCGCGCCGAAGGCGGGGGAGTGGAAGCATGACGGCCGCGGCTGGTGGTACCGCTACGAGGACGGCTCCTACCCAGCTGACACGGCTGTGATGATCGACGGGACGACGTATCGTTTTGACGCCTCCGGCTACATGCGTACTGGCTGGGTGAACGAGGGTGGCCAGTGGTTCTACCACGCCTCCTCGGGTGCCCAGGTGAGCGGTTGGGTGTACTCGGGCGTGCACTGGTACTACATGATCCCCGCGACCGGGGCCATGGCCACGGGGTGGGTGCAGGTGGGCTCCACCTGGTACTACCTGAGCCCGGCTAGTGGTGCGATGCATTCGGGCTGGCTTCAGGAAGGCGGGCACTGGTACTACCTGGATCGCTCCTCCGGGGCCATGGTGACCGGCTGGGTCAAGATCTACTGGAAGTGGTACCACTTCGCCGACAACGGCCAGCTGATCGACTAAGTACGTGAGTCGATTCGCGCTCACCCGCGCCCGCGCCCCCGGTCAGACGTCCGGGGGCGCGGGCCTATGTCTGCGTGACGTGCAACGATGACTCGACACTCGACAGTCGCGCGTCATGCTCCCTCATAATGATGGTCAAATTCTGAACACGCTGGCAGGCAATGTGGCCCAAGAGTTCGCTTGTATGTTTGTCAAAACTAATACAAATTGTCAAAAAAGGCTTGTCACAAATGCTGAACAGTCTACGCTTGGATGTGAGGAGCCTCGCATAGTGGCAACCTCACCATTGGTCAAACCCTCCGACAAGTGAGCCAGACATGTCCCATCGAAAACTCTTGGCACTGGCGCTGACAACCGTCGGTGCGCTCGCCGTAACAACACTCAACACACCTGCCTCCGTCGCTGACGACACCCGGTCGACGGAACCCGCCCAGGCCTCGTCCTCGGAATACTACGAGGACTACACCACGACGATCATCGTCCAGCTGGCGGACGACGCTCCCGCGCTCGCGGAGATGAAGGAGCGCGTGTCCGCCTCCGTGGCGGCGGCCGTCCCCGGGGCTAACGTGACCGGCGTGCGCGAGTACACGCACGTCCTGCGCGGCTTCGCGATCAGAGCGCCCATGTCCGCCCTCAAGGCGATCAAGGCAACGCCCGGCGTGAAGGCCGCTTTCAAGGATCGCTACAGCGCCACGGTCTACGACGAGTACGGGTCCAGCAACAGCGGCAACAAAGACAAGGACCACGACCCCGCGCACTCGGCTGCGATGGACATGACGGCGGCCGCCCAAGCTACCCACAAGGGCTCGGGGCAGGTCATCGAGGTCATCGACACCGGCTTCGACACGAGTCACACCGCCTTCGCGGGTCCCGTGGAGGGCGCGCGCCTGGCTCAATCGGACGTGGCCTCCCTGACGGCCGGACTCGGTGACGGGCGGGGCGGCGGCTGGGTAAGCGCGAAGATCCCCTTCGCCTACGACTACGCCGACGGTGACGCGGACGTGAGCTACCCAGATCCCGGTCAGTTCCCCGACCAAACCAGCGATGCTCGATACACGCACGGCACCCACGTGGCGGCGCTCGCGGCCGCCAACGGCTCGGAGTTCCGGGGTGCTGCGCCCGACGCGCAGCTCGTGATGGCGAAGGTTCTTGGCGACGATGATCAGGAGATCAACGATTCCGTTTTGCTGGCCGCCCTCGACGACGCGGCTATCCTCAAGCCCGACGTCCTCATCGTGTCCGTCGGTGACGACGCCGGGCAAAACGGCGATGCCTTGGCCACCTATGCCGACGTTTACGCCGCCCTGACCGCCCAGGGTATTGCGATTAATGCGCCCGCCGGCGACTATACGTCCTCCGCGTGGGGCAACTGGAATAGGGGGGACCAGCCCTTTGCCACTGACGCCGACTACGGCGCGATCAGCTGGCCCGCGCTCGACTCGAACGCCCTGGCGGTCGCATCCCTCGACGAGATCGACAAGAGCGACGGTCAGCCCCTTGCGGATCCTTCCCCGTCTCGCTTCTCCTCCTGGGGCGTGACACCGGACCTGCGTCTCAAGCCTGAAATCGCCGCCCCCGGCGGCGACGTCATGTCCGCGCTGCCTGCGGGCTCCTACGGTCGCAGGGCTGGTACGGCCGAGGCCTCGGCTCAGGTTGCGGGTATCGCCGCCCTCGTGCGCCAGCGCGTCGCCACCGATCCGATGTTCTCAGGCCTGAGCGTTGAGGAGAAAAACGCTGTGGTCACGAACCTGCTGATGGGCACCGCCCACCCGGTCGTGGACACGACGCGAGGGGGACATACCTTCTACTCCCCGCGCAAGGTCGGCGCAGGCATGGTGGACGCAGTGGCAGCCACGACCTCGTCCGTGTACCCCACCGTCGTGGGTGCCCCGGATCCCTCGCGCCCCAAGGCCGATCTAGGTGACGGCACCGACGGGTGGACCTTCCAGGTGCAATTGACCAACGTCTCCGATACCGCCCACACGTACACCCTCGGCGGCCAGGCTCTCTCGCCGACCATTGAGGGGAACTCCTTCACGTTCGGCTCCACCGACTGGACGGGTACTGGGATCGACCTGGTCTTCTCGGCGGACTCCGTGACCGTCCCCGCCGAGTCACGCGCCACCGTGACCGTCACCGTGACCCCGCAGGCCGCCTTTGCCTCGTACGCGAACACGAATGCGCCCTCCGGCACCTACGTTGACGGCGTCGTGACCTTCACGAGCGCTGACGGGCAGCCGGGCCTCACGGTCCCCTACATGGGGTTCTACGGCTCCTGGGGTGCTTCACCCGTCTTCGATGGCAAGTGGGATGGCAGTGAGAATGCCGGCGTGCACCTGTACGGATCCACCTTTAAGAACCTGATGTCGGGCATGCCGCTGGGCGACGTCAACCCGCTCTACAATCACAATGACATCCGTGAATTGCAGCAGTCGGACCCCGCCCTGTTCTACGTCTCCCGGTCCGACGAGTTCCTGGCCCCCTCGCACGTTGGTCCTTCGACGTACACGCTGCGCCCCATCGACACCCTGACCTACAGCTACCTCAACGACGCAGGACAGGTCGTGCGCTCCTACACCCGCTCGCACCGACGCGCGTCCCTGCATGACCACGAAATCCCCTACGGTTTGTTGGGGGCCAACGTCGAAGACTGGGGAGACGAACCCGTGTTCGACGGCTACGACGAGGCAGGCAACCCCCTACCCGACGGGGTCTACACGCTGATCATCGAGGCCGAGACCTACGCTCCTTCCAGTACGAAGCAGCAGATGACGTGGTCCTTCACGCTGGACACGCAGGCGCCGGTCGTCTCCAACATGACGATCGTGCCCACGGGCGAGAATACCTACTCGCTGTCCTTCGACGTCACTGACTCCGCGCCTATCGCCGGATGCGGTCTCTTCCCGGACTCGGGCAAGGACTATATCCAGCGCGAGTACGAGGAGGAACCCGCTGCGCGAGGTGAGGACGGGCTCTTCCATGCCCACTACGACCTCAAGGACGTGCCGCTCACCGCGACCACGGGCGCGGGTGACGACCCGTCGACGCTGTCCCTGCATGTGTGGGACTGGGCCAAGAACAAGGGAACGACGAAGCTGCCCTCGTCCCTCGTGCGCATGACGTCGCTGGCGGTCTCGCCTGCCTCGGCGTCGCTGGTGGCGGGAGAGTCCGTGACGTTGAGCGTCACCCGCGAGCCTGCGGATGCGACCGTGACCTCCGTGGTGTGGTCCTCGTCGGACGAGGCCGTGGCGACGGTTTCGGATACTGGCGTGGTGACGGCGGTTGGTGCGGGTGATGCGACGATCAGTGTTGCGGATCCGACGCAGCCGTCCGTCGTGTCGGCGAGCGCCGTGGTTCACGTGGAGGCGCCCGCTCCTACGCCGAAGGCTGGCGTGTGGAAGTGGGATGGTCGTGGCTGGTGGTACCGCTACGAGGATGGTTCGTTCCCGGCTGATGCGGCTCTCGTGATCGATGGTGTTACGTACCGCTTTGATGCTGCCGGTTATATGCGTACCGGGTGGGTGAAGGATCAGGGTGCCTGGTACTACCACTCCTCATCGGGTGCTCAGACGACGGGTTGGGTGCTTTCCGGTGCGCGTTGGTACTACCTGAGTCCTGACAGCGGCGTGATGGTGACGGGGTGGGTGCAGGTGGGGTCCACCTGGTACTACCTGAATCCCTCTGATGGGGCCATGGTCACCGGGTGGCTTCAGGAAGGTGGTCACTGGTATTACCTGCAGCCCGGTAGTGGCGCGATGGCTACGGGGTGGCTGAAGATTTGGGGTACTTGGTACCACTTCGCCGACAATGGCCAGTTGATTAGCTAAGCGCCTGGCTCCAGGCTCACGCCTGACCTCATCGGCCCGCGCCTCCCGGTCAGTTTCCCCGGGGGCGCGGGCCTCGTTGTGCGCCTGCGTATGGGGTAAGTGCGGCAGTCAACAGTTCCGCGATTTTCGTTGTTATCGCTGGTGTGCGCATACTTCATTTGGATATGAGTGCCCTGCGAAAACGGTGAGAATAAACCTTCCAGCAGGTACGCGGTAATACTTCCTGGGATCATGTTTGACGGAAAACTGTGCGTATGGCTGCGCAGTCGTTCTTCACATGCTTGTCGACACAGGGAGTTATGGTGTCCCATCGAACACACGTGGCGCTGTCATTTGCGCTGGCCGGCGCCCTCGCCGTGATCGCGCTCGGCGTCCCCGGTACCCGCGCGGTCGCGGCTGACATGGCCGCCCAGCAGGGCAGTGCGCAGTCCGGCGAACTCGCTGGATCGAACCGCGACACCGACACGGCCGTCCTGCGCCTGTGGCCTGGGAGCACGGCTCTCGTGCCCGGGCAGAGTGTCGCTTACACGGTTGAGTACGACACCGCGCCCGCCGTCCTGCCCGACCTGACGTGGGCTTCATCCGACACGTCGGTGTTGACCGTGGACGACAAGGGGACCGTGAGCGCGGTTGGCCCGGGCGAGGCGACGCTGTCCGTGCGTGATCGCTCAGATCCTTCCCTCAATACGGCCGTGCCCATCATCGTTCGCGCTGTCACGGAGGAACGCGGGATCGAGCTGTCCGCCGCGTCCCTGGTCTCCATCGCCGGGGAGCCCTTCTTCCTGAACGCGCTCCTGGCCCCCTCGCTGCACGGCGGTCACGTCCAGTGGACGCTGAGCCCGTCCACGCTGGGCACCATCGCTCCCGACGAAGGCGCGCCGACAGCCGTCTTCCACCCCGCCGGGAGCGCGGGAACCGGCACCCTCACCGCTCGCGTGACGACCCCGGCTGGTCAGAGTAAGACGATAACGATCCCCGTTGAGGTCCTGGCCGACGCTTCGGGCGACTTCGTCATGGACGGCAGTGGCGAACTGATCTCCTATCGGGGGACCGACATGGACGTGAGCATCCCCGAGGGCGTCACAGCGATCGGGGATCGCGCCTTCTCCGAGGCCACCGTCAGGACGGTTCACATCCCCGCGAGTGTCCGCCGCATCGGCAACGAGGCCTTCTATGGCAGCGGCCTTGAGGCCGTCACCTTCCAGGACGACGCGGACGTGCCCTCCCAGCTTGTCGAGCTGGGAAGCCGAGTTTTCAGCCACACGAGTGTGTCCGCGCTGACGCTGCCCCGCTCACTGACCACGATCGACACCGACGCCTTCGTCGACATGGCGAACCTGGCCTCGATCGACCTAGGCCCGTCCGTCGAGCGGGGCCAGCTGGTGGGGGCCTTTGCCTCCACTCCCGCGCTGGGTAGCATCCGTGTCGACGCGGGCAACCCGCACTACGAGAGCATCGACGGCGTTCTCTACTCCGAAGACCGCTCGCACCTGATTGCCTTCCCCGCCGCGAAGAACACGGGCGGCTCCTACGAGGTCGTCTCGGGGACCACAGACGTTGACGACCTGGCGTTCCTGGGCGCGCAGGTCAGCTCCGTGACCTTCCCCGACACGCTGCGCCGCGTGGGCGAGCAGGCCTTTGAGGGCGCTGCCCTGACGTCGCTCACACTGCCCGACGCGTTTGAGACGATGGGGGCCTCCGCTTTCTGGCAGATGCCGAACCTGGCCCGCGTCGACCTGGGCGGCGCGACCGCCGTCTCCTCCAACGCATTCCGCTACGACGCCGCCCTCAGCGACGTCACCTTCCGCCCCGACCTGGGCACCCTGCGGTCCGTGGACGAAGGCGCTTTCGTCGGAATCTCCGATCCTTCGATCACCTTACCGGACACGGTGTCAACCGTGGGCGTGGAGGCCTTCTCCCAGAACGGCGCCCTGGCCTCGTTCCACGTGGGGGCATCCCTGTCCTCGATGGGCGACTACGCGCTGGGCGGCGACGACGCCCTGGCGACCCTGAGTGTCAGCCCCGCGAACTCCTCGTTCTTCGTCGAGGGCGGCGGCCTCTATCACACGGGCTCCTCGTCCCAGGCCCTGGTCCGATTCGCCCCCGCCACCCCCGCGAGCGCGGCCACGGTTGCACCGGGCACGGCGACGATCGGGGCGGGAGCCTTCGAGAACAGTGCCAGGCTTGAACGCGTCACGCTGCCCGACGGCCTGATCACCATCGACGACGACGCGTTCAGCGGCTGCGACAAGCTGACAGACATGCCCATCCCGGACTCGGTGCAGGTCGCCCGAGGCCTGGTCGGCACCGGCCTGGACACCATCGACATGGGCGCGCAGGTGCGCGAACTGTCGATGGTCGCCCACGGCCAGCGCTTCGCGCGCCACATCATCGTTCGTGGCGGTGTCAACGGTTCCTTCCATTCCGCCGGCAAGAACACGGGGGATCGCCCGGACAGCGCCTTCTTCGGCGACGGGATGACGTCATTCTCCTTCCAGCAGGAGGTGCCGCGCGTCCTCGTTCTGCCTTCCAGCGCCGAGGAGGTCACGCTCGCCGCGAGCATGGACGAGGCCCTCAAGGCAGACACGACCATCTACGTGGCCGCCGTCGAGGGCTCTTCGGCGTGGACGGTCACGCAATCCGCGATGGAGGCCGCCGGCTACGACGCCTCGCGCCTGGTGTCGCTCGAGAGTCCCACCTTGTCCCTGTCGGGCACCGGCATTGCCGAGGCCGGGGAGGGGTACGTGCTCACCGCGTCCCTCGGTGCGTCGGTGAGCGTCGATATCGCCGTGAGTGGAGGCGTGCCCACCGGGCGTGAGGTCCGCGTCGTTCGCGTCGGCGAGGATGGCGGCGAGACGGTCTTGCAGGACTGGAGCGCGATGGTGGCAAGCGCGGATGGGCGCTTCGCTACCGCGTCCTACGCGTGGACTCCGGCCCCCGAGGATGCCTTGGTGCGCGTCGACGCCCGCGACGCCACCGGCCTGATTCGATCGGTGCCGATGACAGTTGTCGTCACCCACGTTCTGCCGCCCATTGCGCTTCCGGTGCCCAACGAGGAGCCCGATCCTGCGAACGAGGCGAAGCCCGCCCCGGCCTTCGACGACGAGCCCAGCCCCGTACCGAGCCCTGAGCCGACGACGAGCCCCGAGCTCGCGCCCCACATGGGGGAGTGGGTGTGGGGCGCTCGCGGCTGGTGGTATCGCTATTCAGACGGCTCCTACCCGGCCGGTGCGGCCGTGACGATCGCTGGCCAGATTTACCGCTTCGACGCCGAGGGGTACATGCGTATCGGGTGGGTCTTCGAGCGTGGCGCCTGGTACTTCCACCAGTCCTCGGGTGCCCAGGCGACCGGCTGGATCCTCGATGGCGTCTCCTGGTACTACCTTGCCCCGCGCACGGGTGCGATGGTGACGGGCTGGCTCCAGGAGGGTGGCTCCTGGTACTACCTGAGTGAGACGGGTGGCGCGATGGTGACCGGGTGGAGTAAGCAGGGCGCCTCCTGGTACTACCTGACGCCCGGGTCCGGCACAATGGCTACCGGCTGGGTGCTCTCCGGTGTGACGTGGTATCGATTCTCAGAATCCGGCCAGTGGGTCGAATAAAACGTCGAATGCGACGTGGGCGGGGTTGACCGTATGGTCGGCCCGGCCCTCCTTGTCGGAGTGAGGCCTGCACTGGTGTGTTGTGACAATCCCGCAAGGGCACTTGTTAAGCCGCTTGTGACGGCGTGATGGATTGTTATCAGCTGGGCGAAAAATGCTGAATTTAAACGCATCACATGTTTGACACATGCTGAGAAAATGTCTCATTATCGTGCCCGTTTGAGGGGAAGCCATACTAGTGTTAAACGAGGATTTCGCCACAAAGCAGCGCGCGTTTTCCTTCATCCATTAGTTAACTCAGTGAGGTCCAGATGTCCCATCGAAAGTTCTGCGCGGTGGCGCTGACGGCTGTCGGCGCCCTGGCGCTGACGGTGCTCGGCGTATCCCCAGCATCCGCCGCAGGGGCTGGCGCGGCGGCCGCGACCAGCTCCCTCCAGCCCGCGACGACGCTCGCCCCCACGATCGGGGTGCCGACGACGGCGCTGTACGTATGGCCGAAGTCGACGGCCGTGGCCCTTGGCCAGTCCTTTACCTTTGATGCGTCCTACGACTCCGGCCCCGCCTATCCCAACCACGTCGTCTGGACGTCCTCGAATCCCTCGGTTGTGACCGTGGATCAGGAGGGCCACGTCAGCGCTGTGGGAGTCGGTGACGCAACGATCACCGCGACCGACAAGGACGACGCAACGCTGACCTCCACGGCCGCGGTCCAGGTCCGGGAGGTCTCCGAGGATGTCGGCATCGAACTGTCCGTCCCCGAGATGACGATGATCTTCAACCACGTCGAGTCCGTCAACGCGCTCCTGGCTCCCTCCCTCCACGACGGCGACATCACGTGGAGCTTCACCCCGTCCTCGCTGGGAAGGATCGACGAGGCCAAGAGCCCGACGGCTATCGATCTGGTGGCCTACGAGCAGCCCGGCACCGGCACGCTCACCGCGAAAGTGACGAACTCGTCGGGGCAGACGAAGACTGCGACGATTTCCGTGACCGTCCAGCCCGATCCTCGCGGCGACTTCATCACGGACGACAACGGCGTGCTCACCTCCTACAAGGGTAAGGACAAGAACGTCGTCATCCCCGAGGGCGTAACTGGTATCGGCCCTGATTTCTCTTCCATATCGCTCGACACGGTGTGGGTTCCCGCCAGCGTGCGCTCGATCGACGATAGGGCCTTCTATGGCAGCGGCCTGAAGGAGATCACCTTCCAGGATGACGAGCAACACCCCTCCCAGCTCACCGAGATCGGTGACCAGGCGTTCGGTGGAACGGCTATCGAGCACCTGACGCTGCCTCGCTCCGTGCGCACGATCTACGAGTCCTTCCAGAACATGGGAAGGGTGAAGACCATCCACCTGGGCCCCAACATTGACGAGGGCCAGCTGACCGATGCGTTCCTGGGCTCCTACCAGCTCGAGGCCATCGAGGTGGATGCGGCCAGTACGAACTACTCCAGCCATGACGGGGTCCTGTACACGAAGGATCATTCGCACCTGGTTGCCTACCCCGCTTCCAAGGCGCCCGGTGGGACCTACACGGTCCTGGATGGGACCGACACGATCGAGCGCCAGGCCTTCTATGGCGCGAAGCTGTCGACCCTCACGCTGCCCTCGTCGCTGCGTCACATCGGTGCATGGGCTTTTTCGTATGCGGAGCTGACGTCTCTGACGCTGCCCGATGGTGTTGAAAGCGCCGACACGTGGGCGTTCTCCAACATGGAGAAGCTGACCAGCCTCGACGTGGGTGGCATCAAGACCCTGCCCGACGGTGCGTTCATCTATGCGAGGAATCTGCGCGAGCTGAACCTGCGTCCTGACCTCGGCCGTCTCACGACGATCTCTCAAAACGCCTTCACGGGCGCCGCCCTGACCTCCCTCACCCTGCCCGATAGCGTCACCTCCATCGGAAGCTCCTCGTTCTCGAACAACACCTCGCTCACCGAGGTACACGTGGGAGCGGGCCTGGCCACCATTGGAAACGCGGCGCTGACTGGAAATACGGCGCTGGCCACCATCACCGTCAGCCCCGCCAATGCCTCGTTCAAGGCGGTCGACGGGGTCCTGTACGACCAGGGTGGGCAGCGCCTTGCCCTCTACCCGCCGGCCAGGCCCGGCGCCGAGTTCGAGGTCCCCGCGGGCACGAAGGAGATCGGTTCCCTGGCATTCGACGGGGCCAGCTCGCTCTCGCGCATCACCCTGCCCGAAGGGCTGACGACCATCGATTACGCGGCCTTCTACGGTTGCACGAACCTGGTGGACATGGACTTTCCCGAGTCCCTGGAGGTCGTGCGTGGCGTCCAGAACACCGGACTGGACACCGTCATCCTGGGTAAGAACACGCGAGAACTCTTCATGCCCACGCGCGAGAACCTGGCGCCCCGTCACCTCATCGTGCGCGGCGGCATCAACGGCGAGTACTACACCGATGGCGAGCCCTCCAACGGGCGCATCGAAACCGCGTTCTTCGGCGAGGGAATGACGCGCGTCGACGTGCGCAGCAAGGGCCCCAGGATCATCGTCCTGCCCTCGACCATCACCACCTTCCAGCTCGACCCCTTCTCCTCGGAGGGATACAAGACCGACGCGCAGGTCTACGTGGCCGCCGCCGAGGGATCGCCCGCCTGGGAGGTCGCGAAGGCTGAGCTGGTCAAGGAAGGTATCGACCTGTCCCACCTGCACGCCTACGTGCCCGCGTCGATCTCGCTGTCCGGCACCGGCATTGACGAGGCCGGGGACGGGGTTCGCTGGAGCGGCGCCGTGGGTGCTCCTGTGCAGATGACCGCCACCGTGAGCGGCGCCATCGCTCAGGGGCGCGAGCTGCGCGTCATCCAGGTCGGCACGGGCGGCGCCGAGACCGTCGTGCAGGACTGGACGGCGATGGGCGGCGACGGGGACGAGGCCTCGTCCCTGACCTTCTCCTGGACGCCCACCGGGGCTGCCAGGTCCCTGCGCGTTGAGGCCCGCGACGTGACCCAGGTCAGCGCCGAGGTGAGCGTGGCGGTCGAGGTGGGAGGAACCCTCGACGTCAACGCGGCCAAGGGCGTTGGCACGTGGAAGCACAACATCTTCGGATGGTGGTACGCCTACCCGGACGGCACCTGCGCCCGCAGCACCGCAGTTGTCATCGACGGCAAGATCTACCGCTTCAACGGTGACGGCTACATGCACACCGGTTGGACCTACTACTACAACCACTGGTACTACCACTCCTCCTCGGGCGAGCAGGTCACCGGCTGGGTGCAGGACAAGGACAACTGGTACTACTTGGACCCCGTCACCGGCGCAATGGTCAAGGGCTGGTTCAAGGATGGCTCTCACTGGTACTACCTGGGCGACACCACCGGAAAAATGGTGAAGGGGTGGTACCACGGTAAGGACGGTTGGTACTACTTGAACCCCGCCGACGGCATCATGGTCACCGGCTGGGTCAAGATCGGACTGACCTGGTACCACTTCTCCGACACCGGCAAGTGGATCCACTAGTGCCCCGCGCCAACGCATGATCCCAGCGTTGTCACAGGATACTCCGGTGCTCTGCACAGACTCGATCCCTACAGTAGGTGTCATGACAAGGGAATATGGCACGGGCCAATCGGGCCCGGGAGATGCCGACGAGAATCGTTGTGAGGAGTCATCTGGGAGAACGTGAACTGTGTTGATGGGATACGCCGAGGGGTCGACCGCACGGTCGACCCCTCGGCGTATCTGCGCGCTGGCCACCGGATGGGGCGATCGCGGTGGTCTTCGGGTTATAGGACACTACGTGTTGCTGGTGGGGTGACTTTTCGGTGTGGTGGTGCGGGAAAGTCGGTGTTTTAGTTGATTGGGACCAACTATGAGGATGGGCAAATCGTGTTGGTCGAACGAATTGTCGCTGGGCGGGTGGTTCTGTGCTGACTGCCTGTGTCACCTGGGCCCGAGATGTGGCAGTACTAGCCCGATGATGCGCAGCTGGGCCCTATAGGTGGAGCGTGGGCGGCCCCGCCCACGCTCCACCTATCGGGTTAACCTGCGCAGTAAAGGGGCCCAGGCATCCACCTGTACGGCCAACAGCGCCACCTTGAAGCCGGTTATGCCTGTCCGCCACGCGGGGGACTGATCTCTATAACCCTGGTTTTCCGCAACGCATACTGCACAACTGAGAGAAATTGCTGATAATTGGCCAGGCGCGTCACGCGCCTGGCTCGTATCCCACAGTCACGAACGAAGTGAGACTCACATGACCCACCGCCACGCATCGGCACTCGCGCTGATGACCGCCGGTGCCCTCGGCATGTCAACCCTCGCCGTCCCAGCTGCGCTCGCAGCGGACGGGGCAGGCCATGCATCCGTCGGTACCACCGCCTTCGCGCAACCCGCGAACCCGGCCCAGGCCTCGTCGGCCGACGAGCAGGCCACCATCATCGTCCAGCTTCAGGACGGGACCAACCGCGCCGAGGCCCACGACCGCATCGCCGCCTCCGTCGCGCAAGCTCTTCCCGGTGCCACCGTCACGACGCTTCGCGAGTACAGCCATGCGATGGACGGCTTCGCGCTCCAAGCGCCCGCCTCCACTCTCGGCGCCATCCAGGCCACCAGCGGCGTCAAAGCCGCCTTCGCCTCGCGCACCATCGCAGCCATGGCGGAAGGGGAGGAACCCGCCGGCGTCCCCGTCCTCAAGAACGCCGCCGCGCTCGAAATGACCCGCGCCAACCAGACCACCCACAAGGGTGAACACCAGGTCATCGAAGTCATCGACTCCGGACTGGACATCACCCACCCCGCTTTCTCCGGCGCCCTCGACGCCTCCGCCATCCGCATGAACCAGGCGGACGTCGCATCCCTGACGCCCAGCCTTCCCCACGGATCCGCCGGCACGTGGGTCTCCGACAAGATCCCCTTCGCCTACGACTACGCCGACAACGACGCCACCGTCGTGCCCACCTCCACCAAGGACATGTCCCACGGAACGCACGTCGCCGCCATCGCGACCGCCAACGGCGGCGAGGTGCGCGGCACCGCGCCCAACGCCCAGCTCATCGTCGCCAAAGTCGTCCACGACGCCGACGGCGCCATGTCCGACGACGCCCTGCTGGCCGCCCTCGACGACGCCCTCATCATCAAGCCCGACGTCATCAACATCTCGCTGGGCGACGACTCCGGCATGAGCAGCGAAGCCGGCTCGATCTTCGCCGACGTCTACAAGGCGCTCGCGCACGCCGGCATCACCGTCAACGCCGCGTCCGGCAACGCCTTCTCCAACGCCTACGGCAACAACTCGGGCCAGAACAAGCCCTTCGCCTCCGACCCCGACACGGGCACGCTCGGCGAACCCGCCTCCTACAAGTCCAACCTGGCCGTCGCCTCGGTCGACAGCCAAGACACCCTGCCCTACGTGCGCCTCGGCGACCACAAGATCCCCTACGCCACCGCCATCGACGGCAACGGCGAGCCCGTGCCCAGCCTGCGCGACATCCCCGAAAAGACCTACCGGATCGTCCACGCATCCTTCGGCGGAAGCGACGAAGTCCAGCGCTACTGGGGAACGAACCGCTACGACCTGTCCGACGCGATCGTCCTGGAAGACAAGGGTGGCATCGACACCCACGGCGACATCCCCATGACCGACGAGCTCAAGGCCGAGAACCTGCTCAAGGCCACCCCGCCGCCGGCCGCCCTGATGATCGCCGACACCGAGGAGTCTGGCACCCCCTACCAGGCCATCACGGGGGCAGCCCGCGACCTGCCGACGGTGACCATCACCAAGGCGAACAAGGACCTGCTCGACGAGGCGGTACGCGACGCGAAGGGCGGCGACATCTACGTCACCGTTACCCACTCGGGCATCGTCCTGGCCTCGCCCAACCCCGCCGCCTCCGAGTTCTCCGCGTGGGGCGTCTCCCCGGACCTGACCCTCAAGCCCGAGGTCGCAGCCCCCGGTGGCAACATCACCTCCGCGATCCTGGGAGGCGAGTACGCGAGCCTGTCCGGCACCTCGATGGCCTCCCCGCAGGTCGCGGGCATCTCCGCCCTCGTGCGCCAGCGCATTGCCTCTGACCCGGCCTTCGCGAGCATGAGCGCCGCAGACAAGAACGCGGTCGTCACCAACCTCATCATGGGAACCGCCCACCCGCTGGTCGACATCGAGCTCGGGGATGGCACCTTCTACTCCCCGCGCAAGGTCGGCGCAGGTGAGGTTGACGCGGTGGCAGCCACGACCTCGTCCGTCTACCCGAGCGTCGTTGGTAGCGCCAACCCCTCGCGCCCCAAGGCCGACCTGGGCGACGGCACCACGGGATGGACCTTCCAGGTGCAGCTGACGAACCTGTCCGCGCAAGCCCACACCTACACGCTCGGCGGCCAAGCCCTCTCCGAGGTCGTCGAGGAAGGCCTGTTCATGGAGCACTCGCAGAACTGGGCGGGACAGGGCATCACCCTGGCCTTTTCCTCCGACTCCGTGACGGTTCCCGCCTCCTCCAGCGCCACCGTGACCGTCACCGTGACCCCCGAAGCCGAGTTCGCCTCGTACGCGTCAGCTCATGCCCCCAAGGGGACGTTCATCGACGGGGCCATCACCTTCACGAGCGCCGATGGAGCCCCCGACCTGACGGTTCCCTACCTGGGCTTCTACGGGTCCTGGGGCGCGCCCGCGATCTTCGACGAGTCGTGGTCCGACGAGGAGACTCGCCCCGCGCACGTCTACCGTTCCGCGCTGATGGACACCGAGACCGAGATCCCGCTGGGCGGGCTCAACCCCCTGTCCGAGAAGCAGGACTACAACTCAGTCGTCACCGTTGACCCGACACGCCTGGTCGCCTCGCGCTCCAAGGCCCCGGGCGCGCCCAACACGATCGCCCCGCGCACCGGCATGCTGCGCTCCGTGCCCCGCATGAGCGCCACCTACACGAACGAGGCCGGGGTGAGCGTGCGCTCCTACGAGCTGACCCGGGTGCGCAAGTCCCTGTACGACCTGGAAACCGGCTACACCAAGCCGGGCGAGTTCACCGGCGACGACCCCGTATTCGACGGCGTGGACGAGGGAGGCAAGGAACTGCCCGACGGGCGCTACACGCTCACCCTCGAAGCTGCCACGGACGGCCCCTCGTCCACCACGCAGCAGATGCGCTACGAGTTCACGCTCGACACTCGCGCGCCCGTCATCTCCAATGCGACGGTCACCGGCGAGGAGGGGGCGCGCACCCTCTCCTTCGACGTCACCGACGCCTCGCCGCTGGCCGGCATCGAGCTGCGCGCTGACGCCGACGGCGCGTGGTACTACCGCCAGCTCCTTGAGGGCGACGGCGAGATCCAGGCCGACGGCTCCCGCCGCTACCACGTCGACGTGCCCGTCGCCGACCTGAACCGTGCCTGGGCCGAGAAGGGCAACGAGGGCGCGGCCCCCGTGTCCTCTCACCTGATCGCCTGGGACTGGGGCCTGAACCCCGCCCAGCGCGAGGTGACCCTGGACGGCTCGCCGATGCCCGAGCCGGAGCCCGCTCCCGAACCCGCGCCGAATCCCACCGTGCCCGTCGGCACGTGGGTGAGCGACGCGCAGGGCTGGTGGTACAGATACGCCGATAGCTCCTACCCGAAGGGCGTCACGCTGGCGATCGACGGCGCCACCTATCGCTTCGATAGCTCCGGTTACATGCGTACCGGCTGGGTCAAGGAAGCTGGTTCCTGGTTCTACCACACCTCCTCGGGCGCCCAGGCCACCGGTTGGGCCTCAGTTGGAGGCACCTGGTACTACCTGGACGCGACCACCGGCGCCATGAGGACCGGCTGGTACTACGACCGTGGATCCTGGTACTACCTGCGCCCCGCCGACGGCGCGATGGCAACAGGCTGGGTGCGCGACGGGGCCGCGTGGTACTACCTGACCCCCGGCCGCGGCACGCTCGCCACGGGCTGGTTGTTCGCCGGTGGATCCTGGTATCACACGGATCCGGTCAGCGGCGCGATGACCACCGGATGGCTGGTCGATCGCGGAAGCTGGTACTACCTGCATCCGGCCAGCGGCGCAATGGCGTCCGGCTGGGCCAAGGTGGGCGACGACTGGTTCTACTTCAACCCGGTGCGCGGCACTATGACGACGGGGTGGATGCAGATCAACGGCACGTGGTACTACTTCTCTGACTCCGGTCAGTGGCAGCGCTCAGTGAGCTAACCCCACAGGCCGCCTGCAAGGCTCGCGCCCCCGGACAGTAGTGCCCGGGGGCGATCGTCGTCACTGTCATGGCTGGTCGAAATTGTCGCCTCGGGCAATAGTTTGTCAATGTGATACCGCTCCCGCGTGGTGCCCCTCGAAAAGCCTTGTAAATTGGAGGAGGTGTCAGTTTGTTGGGAAGCGAAGCGGGCGTGACTATATGGCAATCTGTGTGCCTAAACGTTGTCGGAAGGCGTGTCTAGATCCTTCTTCAAGCCCATCATGTCAAGCATTATCACTTATCGAATAAGCTCATAGGTCCTATGATTGACATGCGAGAATCGCATTGGCGCGATCCTCGCATCCATCCAATTGTCGACCAAGTGAGCCACAGATGTCCCGACGAAAAGTCTCGGCACTGGCGCTGATAGCGGCAGGTGCCCTCGTATTTACCCCGGTCACAATCCCAACAACACACGCAGCAACCGTCAACGAAGACGCAACGCATCACCACAACTTCGCCCTGCGCGACGACGCGCAGTCCGGCGACAACCCACAGTCCGGCAACCCGCAGGACGCCACCACAGCCTCGGACGTTGACGAACACGCCAACGACGACACCCCAACCACAATCATCGTCCAACTCGAGGACGGCGACGTCGGCATCCCCTGGGACCAGCGCGTCTTCGGCCTGAGCACGGACACCAAACACAAAGAAATGCAGGCGCGCATCGAGGCATCGGTGACCCAAGCCGTACCCGACGCGACCGTCACCGTCCAGCGCGAGTACAGCCACGCCCTCGACGGCTTCGCACTCCAAGCCTCGGCCTCGTCCCTGCAAGCTATTCGCAACACCGAGGGCGTTAAAACCGCCTTCGTTGAGCAGACGTACGACCCAGCGCCGATCAACGAGGAACGCGATGATGCCGAGGCGATGACCGCAGCCCTGAGAGCCGCCGACCCGACCCTGCGCAACTCCTCCTCGCTCGAGATGATCCGAGCCAACGAAACCGCCTACAAGGGCGACC
>ERZ772979.418-NODE-418-length-30401-cov-11.204640_pt1 | contig 30401 bp, 24 predicted proteins | sample MGYA00511130_ERZ772979 | MGnify/ENA primary metagenome ERZ772979 (study PRJEB29015, sample SAMEA2738103) | human oral metagenome | biome: human oral; feature: human-associated habitat; material: saliva | place: China | collected 2186 ... | reverse complement strand
TTAAAAGCTCGGCTTTTTTCATAGATATGGTAAGAATATAATCATTTATAAATCATAATTTTACTTACTTTATCTCCTTTGTGTTCAAATAGTATGCCGTTCATCATATCAGTTCTATATTGTAATAATCCATAAGACCAACGATCATCATAATCAATGTAATCTGGGCGCCCATAAACTTTTAAGACTTTTCTCATAGAGTCTCCCACAGCTATTCCTCTATAAGTTACCGCATCACGATTCGTAATCGATATATACGTAACAGTATTATCCATACCTCCCAATACAGTATTACCAAAAGTTACCCCACCATAGGATAAGCCATATCTAGTTTCCTTTGTTGGTTGGCCTAGACTGGCTTTCACCGCATCAAAAGTACTACCTAATGGAACTCCAAGCACCATAAGTTCTTCTTGTGGCAATCTCTCACCTACATACTGACCAATACTATAATGTCTATATTGTTCGGCTTTTGGCCAATCATAAGACTGCTTCGCTGCATTTGTTTCAAGGCGGTCCCAAGTTTTACTCAGCCAACTTGCATCCGATTCATAACTATAACCACTTACCAATTGCAGGCCTATAACAAGCCCTGTAATCAAATATTTTCTTTTCATGATCTCTCTCCTGAACTATTTTATAAACAACTCAAACCACTTATTTTATACATAATCTTATTGAGTTAATATTTTAATCCATTCCATATACCACGGATTAAAGATTGGATCCGTATCAAGCTTCTTTTTATGGCTATCACTTATACGCCATTGAGGTGCCTTTCGTAAACTTTCAACATTATCAAAATCTACATACTCAATCATATCGCGCAATTGTTTATGCTTATACGAAGATTTGCTTTCATCATAATCAATGCGATAACTATAATAATATTCAGAATCCTTTGTAAAATGGCGTAAATAGGATCCCCCATTAGATTTATAGCGATCAACTAGGAAGCCTGGAAGACCATTATTCCAAACTGTTGCATACTGTGTAGGCGCCTCAAGGTCACCATATTTATTCAAAAATGCAAAAATTTGTTTTTTTGCCAAACTTTTATCAACAACATTAGGGTCTATTTGAAAGCGTAACACACGGATCTTAATGCCTGCATCTTCATAAGTACGAACCTCATATTTGTTATCTTCCATAGCCTCGCTCACTAACTTAGCCTTTTTAGGAATACGATAACTGAAATTGTCCCAATGTTTAACATGGCTATAATTATCCAGCCTAGATAGAGATTCAATAGATGGAATAATATAATTACTCATTACCACTTCAGCTATTTTATCTTGGTATGGTTCCTTCACATCACCACCGCCAAGATATGTAATACCATAGGTAGTGTTCGTGTTCTTAGGCGTAAACTCTGTATACATTACATGTGTCTTGGCTTTAAGGATTTTCCAAGATGCATTTTCTAAGCCCGGATAGCTATAGACACCTTCATTGTGCATATGTTTACTAAATTCTTTACCATGTGGTGGCCCCACCATCAAAATACTTGTAAAACCACGAACCACAAATAAAGGACCGTCACTCGATTTAGATTCAACCGTGTCTCCACGCAAGCTAATATTTGGAACAGCTAAATGGATATTATTCTTTTCATCATGAAGTAAGATGACAGTAGATTGTGAGTACTCCCCCAGCTTAACTGCTTTAGCCAATCCAGATTTCTCTTTAAAAACCTTTTCTATCGCAATGCTAGGTTTGTCTACGGTCTTCTGTACTTTGGCACTAAATCCCTCTGCTTCTTGTATCGCCTTTTCATTAATATGGGAATAATTTTCATACGCATTAGTAGGAATACTCGCATCCGCCCCAGGCATAGGTGGCTGCCCTTTTGGCACTTCGATCTGTACAGCACTTACATTTATGGTGAAAGCAGTCACTAGTGCCATCATAATCAAACTTTTACGTATCATAGTACCCTCTCTCAATTTTTATAAAATAAATAAGCACAACCTTGTTAGCATAAGTATACTATGCAAATAAGTCTGTGCCTATGATTAATAATTTTATAATTTAGTATATAGGATTTACCTATATTCATATTTATAAGGTTTATCTTAATTTGACGATATAAATCTTTATCCCTATAATATAGGTAGATAGTCAGATGAGTAGTGACGTCAGGCGCATCTCTAATAACATATGAACATGTAGAAATGGCCTTTTCGTTTTATCTAATTTCCGAAGAAACGAAGGGCTATTTTGCTATTTCTAGACAAATAAGCGCCACAAGTGCTCCACTAATAAAAGCCAAGCTATTTTTAAATATGAATAGCTTGGCTTTTGCATTGTGTAAATAAGTTAAGAATATATCAGAAATCCAATATGAGTGTTTAGGAGCTTTTAAGAGCTAATGAAGAATCAGTCCAGTAATAATCAGAACCGGAGCCAAGTAAGAGACACAAAAATAACAATAGCTAAAACAATAAGAGTGCCATACATTAATAGCCCTAGCTTTATAACAAAATCTATACTATAAAAGATAGATGCTCCCACTAAAGATCGCTCTTTCAGAGAAATGTACCAGGCTTTTACTCTATAATATATATTAGGTTTATCAAATGCGGGATAAATCTTTTCATACCATAAAATAATCCCCGGCAAAATACAAATATTCCCAAAGGTAAATATCAATACTGGAAGATAATCCCTCAATGGATATGCTTCTAATACATATCGATCATACAGCAGATTACTAAAGCCCCAAAGAGAGAGCCCCCAAATAAGCAAAAGTATAAGTTTTAACAAGAGTCCAAAAACAAGTTTAATTATCCACCTAAGTCTATCCACTGCTTGAACCATTCTCGTATTGTTCATAACCTATCACGGCTCATCATCATAGGCCACTCCATAGGCCTTCTGATAGATTATGTTTGCTATTGTATACCGTTCCATTCCAAATTGAGGTGGTAATATCATCGCTTCTAAATGTTCTTTTTGAAGTCGTTGACGGCGTGTTTCACCTTCATTATTAAAAGCAATGCCACCGTTAACGGTCCCTATAATACCGGAATTTTCCTGTTTTGCACGCCAAATAGAGATATACGGCGTATTAGCGCCTTGTTGTAATCCGCTGTCATGAATAGTGATCAAATGACGTAAGGATCGCTCTAAGTCGTAATCATATTGCAGTTGAATGCCTTGAATGAGATTTGATGCAGGCATTAAGACGTAAATAGACGCCTCCACACGTCGATGACCATCGGGTGCATCCACAGCTTTAATGGAACTGAGGTCCAAGTATTTGCCATCTCCTCGGCCAGAATCAACAGTTGAGTCGATATGCTGATAATGCTGCGGATTTAGTAACTCAGCTTGTGATACGGCTTGACCTTGTATCGGTAATACGAGGCAGACTAGTAACCATAGTGAAAATAAATATATGCGTTTCATCGTCCACCTCACTGTACCACAATATCATCAAAATGCTGCTGATAGGCAGCCATAAACATTGCATCAGCTAAATCATACATAAGAATATTCTTTCGATGAATTGGAAGATTTCTAGTATTTTTTAAAGACGGAGTCCTTTTAAGCGCACCATCTAATGTATAAATCGCACTGTCTGTACTAGACATAAATAACCCAGACTTACTTTCACTAGCCTCAATCAAAGCCAACATAGATGGACTAGGATTCATCATATTAGATGATTTAATCAAAGTCGCCAATGAATAGTTTGCATCATAATTAACAGTAAGCTTATTTTCCATAATCTCAGCCTGATAGTGCGACGTGTGTACCACATAATAAATAGCACTTAATGTATACTGTGGTGGCGCATACTTTTGAACCTCCACAGAATAGGTATTTAAATACACATACATACCACCACCATCATTAACAATAGCACTCGATTTCTCATACTCATGCTGATGAACCAACTTAAACTGTGATAATGTCTTCAGATCCTGAAATGTAATTGCCTCTGTAGGCATGGTGAAAGCCAGCAACACAAGAGCTAGCATCAAAATACGTTGAATCATAAAAACCTCTCTCAAAAAATGAATCTTGTCTCTCAATAAAATAAGCACAGCCTTATTAGCATAAGTATACTATGCAAATAAGGCTGTGCCTATGATTAATAATTTTATAATTTAGTATATAGGATTTACCTATATTGATATTTATAAGATTTATCTCAATTTGACGATATATATCTTTATTCATATAATATAGGTAGATAGTCAGACGAGTCGTAACGTCAGGCTCATCTCTAAATCAGTAAAACATTAGGAAATAGCCTTTCAGTTATCTAGTTACACTAGACAACGGAGGGCTATTTGCTTTTTGTAAGGCAAAACGAAGAGAGGTCCAACCTTATCTGACTATCCTAAGTCTATTATAGGACGAAACTAATATACGACATAATAAGGAACGAATAATAGTGATATACAGATAAATAAATAAAAAAGCCCGTTAATAACGGGCTTTTTTATTTCCTAATATATATACATTCTCCATCACTCAAAGAAACTCCTCTTTGTATTTTCCCCAGTTTTTATGGATAATTAAACTATACTTGATATATGCACCGCAAGTAGTAAGGGTGATTTAGTATGAATCTCTAGATAGTGTAAATTTTTGGAGGTGTCATATGGATTCTCTGACTATTATTTGGGTTATTGTTTGCGCCTATTTATTACTGAATTTATTAGTCGGCGTGTATTGTCATATTCGTGTAAAAGATAGTACTGACTATCTACTCGCAGGTCGTCGTATTGGGGTTCTTATGACGGCAGGCACATTAGCGGCTACGGAAATCGGTGGTGGGAGCACCGTAGGTGTAGCAGCAAAAGCGTATGGTTCTTGGGGTTTATCTGCAGGTTGGTATGTCGTATCTGCAGGGATTGGTGTTATTCTCGTTGCTTTCATCGCACCACTCTTGCGGCGTGCCATGGCAACAACAGTACCAGAGATCATCGGCCGTCGTTTCGGCGCGTCTAGCCATCTCATTACTTCTATTCTGTCCATGCTGGCAACGATTACACTAGCAGGCGTACAGATTACAGCAACTGCAACCATTATTAGCGTTCTCACCGGACTTTCAACAGAACTCGCCATCCTCATCTGCGGTGCGGTACTCGTAATTTACACCATGTCCGGCGGTATGTGGAGCGTAACAATGACAGACATTATCCATTTCTTCGTTCTCGTTGGGGGCTTCTCCCTCGCGGTGCCGTTTGTGTTGCACAATGTAGGTGGCTGGGAATCGGTAGTGACAAAATTGCCACCTGAACAGCTGGGCTTCACAAAGGTTGGCTGGAAAACCATCATCGGCCTTATCATCATGTACTTCATGACCTTCTCCACTGGGCAAGAGTCAGTTCAACGGTACTTCGCAGCGAAAAATGAAAGAACGGCCGTTCTCGGTTCTATCATTTGCGGGATTATTATGGCTCTATTCGCCTTTGTTCCTGCCGTATTAGGCCTTGTAGCATTAGCTGAATTCCCCGGAATTGAAGCCAACAATGCAGTGGCAACGGTAGCACTTAACCTCATGCCTCCAGTAATGGCAGGCTTCGTTATGGCCGCCGTCGTATCGGCCACACTTTCATCAGGCGCAGGCGACCTCTTAGGTGCCGCAACAGTATTTACCAAGGATATTGTGGAACATCATTTTGGTAAAAGCCTCACTGATGCTCAACTCACGAGATATAGCCGTCTATGTGTGCTATTCCTCGGCATTATCGCCATCATTATCTCCCTCGTAAGCAAAGCCATCATTCCAATGCTCGTATTTGCTTTCACAATGAGATCCGCTGGCCCATTCGCCGCATTCCTATTGGGCCTCACTTGGAAAAATGCAACCGCTGGCGCTGGCATTTGGTCCATCGTGCTCGGCTCCATCGCAGGCGTGTACTGGGAATTCGTTGGCAACCCATATGGCATCATGTCTATCATCTTTGGTTCCATCGTCAGCCTCATCGTTTTTGTCGCTGTGGTATTTATTGAAAGATCCATGGGTAAACCACCGGCTCCACCGGCTATACCTGATGATGTAAAAGAAATATAATCAATTTATTATAATCTGTAACTTAATAATAGACTTAAAAGTGCTATAAAATTACAATTATAAAACCAAAAACTCCTATCGGTGAAACCCAATAGGAGTTTTTCTTATTTTACAACGACATCATCAAACTATGTGCCATATACATGTTCATCATAATTTGACGATATATCATAACCTTACTATAATATAAGAAGATAGTCAGACGAGTCGTAACGTCAGGCGCATCTCGAAATTGAAAAAAGATTAGGAAATGGCCTTTCAGTTATCTAGTTACACTAGGCAACGGAGGGCTATTTGCTTTTTGTAAGGCGTTTTTAGTTATCCTATACAACGATTTATCTATATAGATAAATCATATGTATATTGAAGTACTCTTTATACTCGTCAATAGTGGAGAATTTCCCTTTATTCTCCTGTATAACAGCTCCAAAATCTGGTTTGATTACGTCTACAACAGGTTTCATTTCAGTTGCTACTGTTTTTGTTTCAATTGTTGATGGTTGAGTTCCGTTCCAGAGGCTACTATATTTGCTTTCATAGTAAGCCCAGCTAGCTTGTGTATAGGCATGTGTAACATAGGCTTTATCATAGTTATCTTGCGCTGAGTCTAAATTATCAAGGGCTTCGTCAATTTGAGCCATCGTATAGAATGCAAAGGTAGACCATCCATAGTCACTTGGTACGGGCTCATGCCAATGTCTTGCCCTATCAAAGCTTGTATGTAAATTCTGCTTAAAGTGCTCTGCTTGTTCTCTATCTCCTATATAAACAGCTAGGTAAGTCATATACTTAGCACATAAGCATTCTGCGTAATAGTCTTGGAAATTTCGTTTACCATACATAGACCATAATCGGAGCAACGCTTTCCATAGATTTTGGTCTAACTGATCTAGGTAGAAACGATGGATGGCTTTCAAGAGAACTAAAAAATATACAATATCATTACTATTGAGTTCAGTTTCTATGTCTAGCAAGTTGTGTATTTGCCCATATGCCTTGAAAGGCATCTTGAAGTATGGATGATCGATAGACTGAACACGGTGCTCGTAGCTTTCACGATTATCTGTTTCAATATCATGATGCAACAATAAATACCGCAAACATTCCAAATTAAAGACATTGTCCTGACAGCTTACATCACAGATATAGTTATTGAAATAAGGCTCATGAACCAACGGCGCTTGCTCTTGTGCTGTAATGAGGTCTTGCAATAAATTCCAATAGATATTATTTCCTGTGAAAGCATTCCCTAGCATGCGGTACCATTTAGATAATCGAGATACTCGCTGCACATACTCAGCCTGCCAAGAGTCAGGAGATTCGATATCTACCTCACCTATAGTTGCATCCAAAGTATCAACTATAGGCACAAGCGCTTCATAGTTTTGATATCGTCGAATAGCCTCATAACAAGCATCTAGAAGGCAATATATACGTTCCAATACCGTCAACTGAGTTTCTACATGAGACAATAGTCCTGCACAGGCATTCTCAGTACTAGTTATATCGCTCGTACAATCATCTTCTTTAATACCTATATGTATAAGCATTTTCTTTGCATTGCTCGTATAGGGCACCAAAAAATTAAAATACTCTGTAGCTTTATCCAAGCCAGGATATAAATCGACACGTAGCTTTTCCTGAGATAGTTCTCTAACAAGATCATCCGCCAAAGGGCTTAGTATACGATATCTCACATAACCAAGTACGCCTTCATTTCCTTCCTCCCAGTAGTCGAGTCCCTCGCTGAATCTATCATACAGATTATAAATATAATCATGTAATAAACTATCAGCCCAGTCGTTGCTTTCATCATATACAGAAATGATAGCATCATTGGTCAAGTTCCTATAAAACCGATGAACAGGTTCACAAATTTTGCGGAAAAATGGATCTTTGGACAATGTATCTAACTGCTCAGATTCGGTCAGACCATGCATGGTCTGCACCATATAAGCCCCCAATGCATCAGCAATGAGTAGAAACTCAGACCGGTTTGATTTATCCATAGAATAGGTATTATCTAAGGCTTGAACTGCAATCAACTCAGGTAAATAATATCTATCAATGCGATTTATTGCTTGATGAATGGTATAACACCGCAAAGGAGTGGTAATACGCTGTGCTCCTGCTGCCATTCCAAAAATTCCACTCCTACCATATAAAGACTCTATTAAATATCCCACCATATGGTCAGATAAGTAAAGCATCCCATTCGTATTTCCATAATTGCGTTGGAATAGTAAATCTCGTCCTCGCACGCTCTTATACAAGGCATGGACATTGTAACGCCCTCTTCTCTTTGCTGAAAGTAGCTCCTCACCTTTATAGGTACCATCTAGCATAAACTCAGGCAAAGCCTTTACGAACTCATCTCGTAATTCGTTATACGGTTTACCATGTTCTGCGCAAAGAGCGATTATAAAGGCTCGAATCCGTTCATGCTCTAGCTCAATCTCAGGTCCATTATCCGTAATATCATCGCCCTCTTCAAAAGGCAAAATATCATCCGTACTATACTCCAAAGCATTTATAAACGTAATCCCTTCCTTGCCCTCTACAAGAGGAAACAAAGAAGGACGAATCTCATTAAAAATGCCTGTCGTTGTAATTGTTACATTATACATACAACATCCTTTTATTATAAAACTATATACACACTAAGAATGATACGTAATCTATACCCATTGTAACATTAAACATTAGAAATGATAATTTAATGGTTTATAGATAAAGGCTCTACCTCAAAATAAGGTAGAGCCTTTATCTATTTTCTTATTTATTTATAAATTACCAACTTCAAATTAGTGAATAATCCAAATAGCAATTGTACTTGTAATGAAGGTAACAATTACAGGTACGCTTGTACGTTTTACAAGATCGAAACTAGAGATATTTGCAATACCAGCTACAGCAATCATAACAGCACTAATTGGGCTGAGTAGGCGGCCTACGCTCGCTGCATTTTGCATACCGAGAAGGATTGTTGTCGCATTACCACCTAGGTCAGCTGCAAAATTTGGAACCAATGGAGCAAATGCAAACATAGATGCAACGCCAGAGCCCATTACGATACTTAAACCTGTAATAATTGTAGATACAATAACACCTACTACATCAGCAGAAATAGCAAGGCCTTGAATAGCAGCAACGAATTCTTTTACGATGCCCAAAGAAGTTAATCCGAAAGCAAACGTTTCACCTGCAACGATCAATGTTACAGTGTTAGCAAATTGGTCGCCCATACCTTTGAAGAAGGTTTGGATGCTAGCCGCCATTTTACGGAAGTCGCGATGACGGATAAGTTCACAACCCATAGAGATAAACAAACTAAGGAACATCGCAAGGTTTACATTCATCTTAACACCTTGAATACCATATTCACTGAAGCCAAGGATAAAGATTAATGGCAACAATGGTAAGAATATATATGGTAATGGACCAACTTCGAGGTCATCAGATTTATGAGCCTCCACATATTCCGTAGGAACATGGCCAGACTTTTTATCCAAGTATTTTTGCCATACGAAATGAGCAATAGCAGCCATTAAACCACAGATAATATATACTTTCAACTGATAATCTACAAAGTACTCATGAACAGGCATGTTTACTGTTTTGGATACGAGCAATGTAGTGGCAGAGGCAGGACCGATGTCGAGCAAGTGACCTGTAGCAACAGCCGCTGCAGCACCTACAGGACTAACACCTAAGCGTACAAGAATTGGGAAGATTGTCACCATCATAAGCATTGCAAGGCCAGAAGCACTTGGAATTACAAGGGACATGAACATATTTAGAATAAATGTAAGCGCCATTACTAGGTATGCAGATTTCATTTTACCAAGTGGTTTAATGGCTGTTACAACAAGGCGAGAGCTAGCACCAATGTGGTCCATGTACTTCGCGAAACCAGTACAAGTCATGATCATGAGGCCAAGGTTCGCCGCATCTTTAGCAGTAGTAATATTAATAAATTCAAATGCATCAAAGAAAAGAACCCCTGTAGCCTTTTTTGCTTCTACAAAAGATGTTGTATAGCCAAGCAAGTACGCGGCAAACATCATAATGAGACCGCCCAATAACAATACAGTTTGTGCTTTAAACTTCTTAATAACCAGTGTTCCCGTTATGGCTATAACCAATAAACAAACTAATAAATTCATACATGTTCCCTCCATTCACAACACAATACTTAAAAGTTTTCCTTTGCTTGTTTGAAATCCTCTTGGATTTTTTCTAGCAAGCCCGGTGTTTCAAGGATTTCCTCCACGGATAAAGCTATGCCCTTCGCACCATACATGATAGCATCCTCTGCGAGTTGGCTTTTACCATTATCTAACCATTCTTGAGAATGACTGATCACACCCTTACCTACGAATTTCACACGCAAGCATGCACCTGGCACGCGGAACGTAACACTAGAGAAATCGGTGGATCCCGTCACCTTACGAGGCTCGGAAATCTCTGGGGCACCTACCTTTTCTGCATTTTTTAAAAGTATATCGTTCAAGGTCTGTACATTGACTTTGTTGTCGTACGCCTTAACCTCTTCCCATTCCATCGTAGCGCCCACCTGTAAAGCCGCACCTTGCGCCACGTCTTTCACACGAGCCACAACCTCGTCGAGACGAATGCGACTAGAGGAACGAATATACCACTGGGTACACGCATAATCAGGTACGATATTCGCGGCTTTGCCACCGTCAGTGATAATGCCGTGCATGCGAACCTCAGTCGGTACGTGCTCGCGCAAATACTCCATACCGTTAAAGAACAACAACACCGCATCTAACGCGCTGATGCCCTTCTCTGGGGCAATCGCCGCGTGAGCAGACTTACCGTGAAACTTGATATTAACGAGATTTAGCGCCAAGGACTTACCATCTACCGTCGTCGTGTCGCTACCGTGCATCATGAAAGCAAGGTCTAAATCGTCAAACACGCCTTCACGGGCCATGACGAGCTTGCCGCTCGCCGTTTCCTCTGCAGGCGTACCGTACACAACTAACGTGCAAGGTGCTTGTAACGTGCGTTTCAAAGCGATTGCCGCCGTGCAAATAGATGGACCTTGCAAATTATGACCACACGCATGCCCCAAACCTTCAAGGGCATCGTACTCACAAAGCAAGCCGATCTTAGGTCCTCCACCGTTTACATGGTATACCGCTCTAAACGCAGTCTTAAGACCACTCACCTCACGGTCTACTATGAACCCTTCCTTCTCTAATAAATTTGTCAACAACTCATGAGCTTTAAACTCTTCATTTCCGAGCTCAGGATGATCAAAAATGAAATCGTTTAACTCCTTCATGGGCTTTCTTAATGCTTCAATCTCTTGTAAAAGCTGACTCATTTCTACCTCCAACATACACACTATAAAAACATAAATTCATATAACTACAAATACAAGCCTCAAAAAACCTATATCTAATAACCTATTTTTTATCTATCTTTCTATTATTAGTCTATTAATACACTAATATTTGTTCCGCATAACGGAACGTCATTCCATAAATCAAGTAAAAAATAAATTTATAAGGTCGCTCCCATTTGTTTGGAAATGGTTTGACCTAATTCCATCATGACTGATAGATACTCTTTGACATGCTCTTCCGTGTAGTCCCCTATAGGACCAGAGATAGTCATCACCGCTTCAAGCTTATTACCAAAGGAGAAGATAGGCACTGCGACGGATGCCGCATCAGGTACTCGATTGCCGCGAGTCACCACATACCCATCATGACGAATTTGGGCGCTTTCACCAGCACTCATATCAGTATCCTTGAAGTCCGCCATATAGGCACCGAAAATCTTGCCTGCCGCCCCTTTAAAGATAGGATACACCGTACCGATCTTGATGTCGTGACGCAATGGCTTGTCCGCCGCAACACGCTCGATACAAATGCGATAATCACCCTGCGCCAAGAACAAATTCACGGACTGCTGCAACTGATCGCGGATTGCTACCATATAGGGCTGCGCAATAGCTCGCACATCCAAAGACGCAAGAAAAGACTTTGCCATCGGCAAAATGCCCCAAGACAACTGATACTTCTTGGCCCTATTAAACTCAACCCAATGATGAGCTTCAAATGTCTTGAGCAATCGATGCACAGTGGCCTTGGGCAACGCCGTCGCATTCGCCAACTCGGTCACACCAAGCGGGCCTGCCTCTAATAACTTGAGTATCTCTATACCACGCTCTATTGATTGAACCATATTCATATCCAAAGAAACATACTAGATTATTACCATTTAATACGTTTCTATATTCTAATAAAACTAATGATAAATTTAACAATATACATAATCTGTTAGATCACTTTTGATGCCTCTGAAAGACATATAGTGCAACTAAGTCATTACAAACATAACAATAACACATTCATGAAAAATTTAAAAATGACTATGTTGCATAAGTAGAGCTACCTTCAATCAAAAATAAAAAGTATGAAACAGCTTCAGCCTCATCTTCAAAATAACGTTGTTCGTATACTTCCTTACGTTCTGTCCAGTATACAGAAAGTCTATTGGAAACTCATTCTATAACAATAGTCCTAGGTGTAATGACGCTTCCATCATTATCAATGTTATATGAACTTTTAGGTACACTAATTTGGTGTAAAAATTCTTTGAGCGCTTCAATATTCATACTAACTCCCTGAACTATTCACTTCTCTTTGTTAAAAGAAAATATAATTTTTCTCATCAATATGTCACTATCAATATTTATTTTAGTTGTCCAAGTATCATCGCACCACCCATTCGAGTAAATATATTCGGCCTATTAAAATTAAAATTTCTATCTAGTTATGTCTGAAAACCTCCTTTATTCAACTCATAAAATACATACTCATAAGAAGTTCTAGAAAATATACCGTAGCTTTGCTGTATGCTCATGTTATGTCGCAGTCTATAGAGGTTTTCTTCTGGTGTCACAAATAGTAATAATTTACTATCATCGACTAACAACTGCAATACATCGAGTACTAGCTCCAACTTACAATGACTAATGTAAAGAACGTAATATAAAAGATTTTCACCATAGGTAAAAGGATGACACTCCTTATCATAGAGCACGTCGAAAAAATCGAGGTACTGATACATCGTACGCCCCTCTACCTGATGATTGAAATATAATCTGCACCTAAATAATTAGATAATTGCCCAAAGTCCTCTAGTTAGCTACAGCCATCGTGAGGTCCACGTACCTGTCAATAGTCTGCATTCATAGATGTAAATCGATACACGCACTCCCTATTTCTAGAGTTGTCCATAAGTATTTATCCATATAACTCAATATGCTCCGCGTGACACGGTCTGAGCTTATGGTATCCTACAATCCTAGAGCCCTCATAATTCCAGATTTTAGCCTTACCTTTTAAGAAAATAAACAACACCTATTGAACTCCATATTTCTGTACGTACCACACTGCTGCCTCTTACACATCCTATAAGCAATCAGTACTCCAGCAGATAAGCTCCATATTAAAAGATTCATCACCTGCATGCCCATATCGTATATATGATGACGACACCAATCACAGCTTGTCATATAAGAATAAGGCAAACTTACTACTGCTGGGGTATTAGTAGCTAAACAACATCCCCTTTCCCTATTACTAGTCAAAGGACTAGTTTGTTCCTCCGCATCAGCACCTTGCCCTACAAACTGACTAGACACAACCATCATAATTCGCTTACCAATTTAAGATGAAACAATATTATCAAGCTGAGATTTAACTAAAACGTCCATACATGCCACCTCGCTCAACAACAAACTAGGTAAAACGATAACTCTACACTTATACTCTAACAAGAAAGAGGAGGCAGATATTACGCATATAAAAATTCAAAATCCTTAAATCTTATATAAAAATACCGCTTAGCATTTAAGTTAAGCGGCTTATAAATTATTTATTCTCTTTCTCTTTTAGTGCTTTTATTGCCAATTCTAAATCTTTTTGCAAGCAATTTATATTAAAATTCATAATTGCTCCATTCTTTTTATCTTCAACTTTCTCTTTTACTATTACTAAAAGCTGTTCTAAATATTCTACATCAGCTTCAAGAATTGTATTAATATTAGAAATTTGTAAATACACCAATCTAATAATGTGTCTAAAATTATCAATATCACTTTCATTAGCTTTTAAGAAATACTTATGAATCTCCTCTATTTCCCCTAAAAATGGAGCAAATCTTCTTTCAGTATAGTATTCCTCTAAATTATCTTTTATATATTTTAAAATATCTAAACCTAAAATATTAGGATTTGATAAGCGCTTATAGAGAAATAATCGCTCTAAAGACTGCTTATAGTTTTCTTCAGCAATTTCAATTAATGGAGTACTCAAAACTTCATATATTTTATATACAGGATCTATTTTATATTGATTTAACAATATATCTTTAGTTGTTATTGAATCATCTTTTATTATTACTTTGATATCTTCAATAAATTTATCATAATCATATTCAAGCTTTGTGTAATACTTTATTGATGCTATACGCCATAAAATATTAGGTATCATAGAAACATTATATTTATTATTTATTAATTCATCTTTAAGTTTATCTAGCAATCGACAAACACACTCATCATTTAATTGTGCCCAATCAAATAATCTATTAAAAGCTAAGGATTTACTTTCATACAGCTCCAATTCATTTTTATAAGTGAGCTTTAGTAATTCTATATCTAAATATGTAGTATTAATATAAGTATCTATAAATTTAAATCCCCATATTAATTCCTTAGCATCATCATCATTATCATCTGACCTATAAATGAAGCCAAAATCATTTTTTCCCCAATTAGTCTCTATTTTTGGATTAACTTTATATTGTATAGCTCTTAAGACAATGTATTTTAAGAATTTATTATACAGTTCACTATGTTCTAGAAAAGACTTAGCTTCCAAGTTATAAATTTCTCTCAATAAATTAACTAAAACTACTAACACAAATTTTAAAGTCCTAATATTATTAGGCTGTCGTCTAAAAATTTCCTCTAATATAATTTTTTTATTACTTGATATATATTCCCTGATATCTTTTTCTTCATATTCATTTACTAACTCATCAAAAATATTAGCTATTTCATAAGAAAATGCAAGGGTACAATAAACAGCCTTCTCTTTCTCTATTTTATAATTGTCATTTTCTAAATCTTTCTCCAAAATTTTACTCTCATTTGCAACAGTAATTACAGGAATCCCCCTATTCTCTGTCAACTTATTTATAAAGCCCCATAACTCAGTAGCAGATAATTCACAACGTTCAATATCATCAAATACAAAAATACAATTCTCTAATTGTACAAGATCGCTCTTATGTATTAATTCGGCTAAATTTATCTTTACTGGTATTCCAATAGCACTCGTATCAATTGTACTAGAAACAGAATTAAATAGTCGTTCACAAATATTTTTTGTTTTTCGTGCCTTATTAGACTCTCCTAAATATTGATTAATAAAAATTTCGTCGTAGAATGAAGTTTTAAAGTCAACTAAATTATTAATCCCATATAAGGAAAATACTATATAGTTTTTATTATCTAAAATTCCATTTTTACGTAAATATTCTTTTACACTATTTTTTACAAAATAACTTTTGCCACATCCCCATTCGCCAGTAATCATCAAGGCTTGGTTAATGCTACGATTCTGAATATAATCCTTAATTACTGATAATATTTGTTGATCATTCATAGGTCTCTCCAAAAATCATAATGCTATAAATAAAAGCTCTACATAAGTATAAACTTTTATTGTAGAGCTTTTTATAATAATTAATTTTTCCAAAATATCTTATTGAGCTAGAGATTCTCTATATTCTTCTGCAGCCGCATCATAAGTCCATTGTACAGTTGCATTATGATGTTCTGTCACAACTTTTTCAATTTTATCAAGTGGAATAGAGAAAAATTCTTTTCTATGATTTACTTTATTTACCTCATATTCTCTAAAGGTGTTATGTAAAATTGATTCTAAGGTAGGTGCATCATCTGAAAAGATTAATGCATGAACATCAAATTCAAATGGGACAGATGCACTACTTAATTCCTTAATTCTATCCATAGGTTCAAGACGTCTAGTCATACCAATTTTAAAAATATTTTCCCCAAATGAGCCAATATTAGAGATAATATAAACAAAACCAGCACGTGTATTCTTTTCTCGATTTAATACATCAGATTTAACAGTTTCAAGCTCAGAAAGTTTTTCTTCACATTCTTTAATCTTATCAATGTATAAGGTCTTTTCTACTTCATTATCAGTCTTTTGTAAGTATTTCATTAGCTTAGAAATTTCATTTTTAAATTGAGTTTCATCTTTCTCAATTTTTGCTTTTTCACGTTCAATTTCACGACGGACTTTTTCTTCTTCTTTTAATTGTTCTTGTATAATTCTCTTTTGTTCTCGCTCATCCTCTAACTTTTCTTGATATGCGTGAGCTGTAATTAATTGTTGTAACTTATTTTCAAGAAAATCTTTTGTAATTTGTACTCCATCAGATTTATAAATTTTATTTAGAGTTTCATAGGATCTTAGGATTTTACTCCTCATAGTATCAATATTTTTAAGTGTAACATTCGATATAGCTAAATCACATTCAGCATTAAATGAACGTAAAATCTGACGTATTTGATTATTTACAAACTTTTTATCATCGTTAATAAGCGCATCTACAGCTGTATTATTTTTTACTAATTCAGCTTCTTCTAACTTATATTTAGATAATATATTTTTTAGTTCCTGAGATGTAGCAAGTTCAAGTCCTTCCGTATCTATATTAACTACTGTTACTAAAGGCTCTAGATTTTCAACCTCTAGCTTTTTATTTTTTAGTTCCTTTTTAACTTTTGATATTTCAGAGGACAACTGATTAAGCTCAGTACTCTTTTCACTAATACGTGCTTCAATATCATGCTCTATTTTGGCCTTTTCTCTTTCAATAGTCTCTTCCAATGTAGCCAATTTTGATTGATTGGCTTCTATATTCTGAATAAGAGTTTGATTCAAAATATGCTCTTTGTAAATTTCATTTTCAACCATCGCCCATCGATGATATCTAGCAAGTAACAATATTGCAACCCCAATAAGCATAATCGGCCAAACTACACTAATGGCAGCCATTAAGAAAACAGCAATATCTCCTACAATAAATCTTTTTTCTCCATTATTATCCATAATATTTCCCCCAAAATACCAATAAATAATACAAAATTGTAGATAAGAAGTAATCCCTGCATCAATATAATTTTATGTATATTATATCACAAATTATGCAAATAATGAAAAACATATGAAAATAGAGCCACCTTATATAAGGTAGCTCTATTGAGGTGCCATATGTAACTTATTTTCAATAATTCATCTGCTCCCGCAGTTCTATTTATTTTCTTATACGCCTATCCTCCTTTTCCAGATTTCTCTCCACCCGCCTATTTCTACTTTCACCGTCCAACGAATTATCTCGTTAGGTCTCTCCAGGCGATAAATAGTTCGGCCACGACTTGAGGGTTTTGGCTGAGTTTGATGCGGGCTAGCATTTTTCGCACGTAGTTGCAGTGTTCTAGCATCGCTTCATTCAGTTTGTGTTTGACATGACGCGGGGATTGGTACACCAAGATCGGTGCAAAGTCCGCCACATGAATATAACTCGTATCCGGTTCCGGACCTTCCGTAACGATATATTCATAGGGTATAGCCACATTAAAGAGGCCGTACACCACGTCCTTGCCGATAGGGCGGCGACATTTAATATGAGCAAAGGTTAGATGCGGACCATAGGTCTTAGGCGCGGTATAGCTACTGCGTCGACCGTCGCTAGTCATGATGTAATTGGGTCTCAGCCCTTCCTGCATCGCTAGCTCTCGCGTGATTGTGCGCATCGGCAGATGGACCATTTCTTCCCGTCCATCCACAAAATAACACTTCGTACTGTCTCCACCACTAGGTTGATAGGTAGGAATAAAACAAACAATGTGATTCTTTGGATTCGTATAGATCAAATCCAAATCTTCTCCCTTAGATAGCCGAGTGGCCATCAAATCTGTTAGTTTATCATCTATTGCCATGGAATCCTCTCCAATCTAATCAGGAACATTCCTTTCAACAATACAATGAACACGTGTTCTGTGAAAGCAGATTAGCATGCTTTAATCTGCTGCTGACTTAATTGTATATCAGCCTGTATAATTTGTAAATATATATACAAAACTATAGAAATTTATGTATATTTAAAGACTTTATGATCTTGTAAAAGTTATATATACCTTGATGTGTCATTATTTTCTCATTTAAATTGAGAATTGCATATTTTATGTATATTTGTTAATCGAGATTAAAAGAAATATGCAATATATAGGATATAAATAAGAAATTAAATTATAATAACTAATGTACGCGCACGTCTGTAAAGTCCGTACTTAAATACCTGCGCAGCTTCCGAATGGCTCGTTCGTGGCGCCGTTGGATGGCTTGACGACTGCAGTTCAGTTCTTCACTAACCGATACCAAGCTTTGGCACTCACCGTAGACACGGCGCAGTAGGTCTCGTTGATCAGGAGACAATCTACCTAAGGCCCATACGAGGCGCGCACGAAGCCTATGCTCTTCATCGGCACTCATCACCATATCCGCCACATTCTCGCCAGATGCGAAGATATCCATGCCAAAGGCGACGTCTCCATCATCGGTGGTGCGATCTGGGATGTGAATTTCACTGCGATAACGCAATCGTTCACGCTTCCAGTACCGCATGTAACCGTACATGATGCCAGCTTTCACAAAGCCTGGGAACGGTACGGCCCCGTTCAAATCAAAGCTATAAATCGATTCTATGAGGATGGCCCAAAGATAGCTCTCTACGTCCTCGCGGAACTCGCGGTTTCCCATGCGATTCGTATAGTGCAAGATGAGCGGTCGATACCTGCGACAAAGCTCGATTTGTGCCGCATCATGACGAAGCTCGTCAACGGACCAAGGCTGATACCCTACCGTCTGAATCCTCATATTTGGCTTTTGACAGATGGACACGAGACTCTTGTCCGACAAGGACGATAAGACCTGATGACCACAGACGAGGGTCTGTAATTTCAATTTCTCTGGAATACTTCGGCTAGACTCATCAGCTTTCGATAATAAAGAATGAGATGGTAATGCCTGTGTTTCTAATTTTTTTGACTGATAGTTGTCATGTTGTAAGTTTGCAGTTTTAATACATGTTCTTTGTACTAAAGGTTCTTCGTTTGTGTATAACATAAATCCCCTTTCCTGCCATGGCATAGCGCTTATGTACACAATACCGCAGAAAGAGTGTTTTGACAAATCGGCAATTCCTTGGAATTTCCCTATATTCTGTTATATTGGAGCCTTAATTTTCATCCATAGTACACCATAAGTATGAGATTCAAAGGGTAATTGCTGAAAATATATTATTACTAAAAATGACACCACATACATAATGTGGTGTCATTTTTTAGAGGAAATATATACTATCATTGGGTAATAGTATTCAATCTGAGATTATCTGATTAAATCGCAATACACGCAGCTTGGACAAAGTCATTGAGCTGCGGTTTTACATGATTATAATATACATCAGCGCCATAACCGCGCACGATGTCGCCCCAGTATTTATATACATAGCGGTACCAGAAATGGAACATACTATTCGTGAAATGGTAATCCGCATACTTCGCATTCCCACGATTACTTGCCTGAATGCGACCCACGAGCCCCATCGACATAAGATCGTTCAAACGGGATGTAAAGGTGCCACTTTTAATTTGGCTTTCTTGTAAAAGCTCCACGTAGTACGGTCTTTCCAAGCTAGCAAGACCCGTTAAAATGGCATTGGCACCGGTTATATTTTTCATATCTCGATGCAAGATATACTGTGTTTCTTCAAAGAGAGCTCCCGTTACTGAGAAGAACAAATTAATAATATTCGTATCGATGCTTTCACCATTATCAAAGTATTGTACATAGGCAGGCAAACCACCTGTTACAGCAAAGACGGTGCGCAAATCATCCTTTGCATAGTGAAGGCCCAAGGATTTCATATCCACTAAGGAAAATGGCTTCACCTCAAGATATTCGGACACGAAAGGTCCGATAAGACTGCGATTGCCAATGATGCGGCCATCGAGCTGTTCCATGCCATTCGCCATCAGAATGATATTCAAACGACTCGTATCTTTATAGGTATCTAACAAATCACGCAAGTAAATTGGGAACTGAGGTACAGCCTCCACCAAGGCAGGATAATCGTCAATCACCACAGTTTGAGGTGTTTTCACACTGCTTTCAAAAAGTCTCACAAAAGCCTGCTGCAAACTCTCTACAGGCTCGAATGTATCTTGAGCATTAGCAGGAACAAAACGTGCCTCAAGAGCTCTATTTATATCAGCCACATGGACGGATTCATTAGCCATACGCCCCGCCAAATATATCGCCTTATGACGGCGTACAAGTTGCGAAGCCACATAGGATTTACCACTGCGATGAGGACCATATACAACACATAAACTCATTTGGACCATTGCAATTCGGGACTGGATACGCTCTATAATTTCAGCACGTCCCACAAAATTCATATACTCACCTCCAACTATTTACGGAAATTATTATATCATAATTTTAAATCATTATTAAACTTTTTTTCATATAGTTAACATAGCTTTTTATTATGTTAATTTTTTTACGCATCAAATCAGAGCTTTCATGCGATACGTGTTGCCTTATCATCATAAAAGGCCTTATGATTACTTTATTTTCATATACCTTTGATATCAACATATCCTATAAGGCATGGTTATATAACTTATACATTATAAGATATACAGATTAAACTATAGATTTTAATCTATACAGTTTAATCTATATATTTTAAAAATGACGTGCTAACCAAAAGGTATAGCACGTCATTTGCATGTTAAGTATATTAAATTATTACTAAATTCTCTTATACTAAGTTTCTTAATAGTAAATATCTAACTTGTAAATATCTAATTCGTAAATTCCTAATTACAAAATCTAATATTCCTAAATATCTTATGGATCAATTTGCGTTTGCATTTTCATCAATAAAATGCGCTTAATCGATTCATTGAGACGCTCGGTCGAAATCGTTCCATCCGCCACCGCTTGCGTCAGCGCACGATGGACTTCATCGATATGAATCGTATCCGCATCAACAAGAATGAGGTCACTGCCCGCCAAAATGGAAGCCACAGCGTAATCGCCTATCTTTTGATTGGATTGCAACGCACCCACATCGATACGGTCCGTCATAACGATACCCTTATAACCGAGCTCCTTGCGAAGCCAACCGTCTATAATCGGCTTAGAGGAACTCGCCAAGTGTTCGTTATCGATAGCAGGAATCTGGATGTGACTTATCACAAGCATATAGCTATTCGCCGTCGTCTGCGCGATGAGCCGTTTAAAGACAGCTACATCATTATTGCTGAGATACGCTTTCGCCTCATTAGCTGATCCAAAGGACGCATCCCCTAAGGTCACTGCCGGAAAGTAGTTATAAGCAGACCACATATGATTAATTTGGTAACGCTCCACCATGGCAAGGTTTATATGACCTGCCCACGTGGGGTCCGATGTATAGGACATATTAGGTACACCAAGATTAGCATTAGGCCCAATAACCAAGTTAAAGCCCATATCCCGCATTTCAATAGCAGATCGCGTGGCCAAATTAATGATACGATCCATAGGCAATTGCCCCCATCGATTGGGCTTCGGCAACCGCAAGAAACTTTCATTCCCATGCAATATGCGATCACGATGTACCGCAATATAAGGTGTCACCATGCTAGAGGTTATCGCCGTTTGCATAATATCGCTGGTGAAAGTTTTCACTTGGTTTTTATTAATAAGATTTTCATTTGTTAGCATAACGCCACTGACACGATATTTTCGGATTACATCCTTTTGGGATTGTCCTATCGTACTGCCATGAAGGCTAATCATCATCAGCTGGCCTATCTTATCCTCTTGAGTCATGGCCGCAACCCAAGTGTCCACCTTTTCAGACACGGGTTTATCGGACTCCATGACGGCACGGTACGATACGGTTCGTACCGTTTCTTGTTCTGCCTGACTCTCATGTTGGCATCCAGTTGTACCAACGACAGCAACTAGTAAGGCAAGGCCACTCAGGACCCGCCGAAAAAACTGGTTCATCTCTCCTAAAAGCTCCTTAATGCTTACGCAATATTATGAATATTATGGGCTTTCTATGTTGCTCTCCCAATGCAACACCCATAAGTCCCCTCTTGATCCGTACAGTATATTTTTATATTATACACTAAATGATTCATCTTTTCCTCATAATAAAATAATTTTTTTATACTGGATTATTATAATAAAGTTATACAGTAAAAATATGTGAATTTTGAATAATTATATAAAAAAATCCTACGAATCGTTTAAAAAGTGACCGCACTGTAACAAAAGGCTACGTGAGTATCAAGTCACTCATGACCCGTAGGATTTCTATTTTATGTTGTATACCCTAAATAGCTAACGCTACTATGAGTGTATAGGCATTTGATTACTTTATAACAGCCTGCTGTTTGAGTAATCGACTATTATTAACCTTTAAATTTTTCTTTCTTTACTGGCACATAGTTAACACCAACTTGTACCATATTTAAGCAATCGGCTATCATTAGCCTTTGAATTTAGGGGATGTTGGACATGTTTCAGGTGTTACGTCTTTACGAGTACCAAGAACCGCGCTGCGGTCTGTGTAGTGTGTGTGTAAAAGTTCGTGTGCCTTATGGCCCAATGGTTCGCCTAAGAAATCTTTATACAATGTTTGGATTTCTTCATTTTCATAGGAAGCAACCCATTTGTAGTTTTCGTCAGCTTCGTAGAGACCGCCAATACGGGCTTCCTTAGTTTTAACTGCTTGCGGCAATTTAGTGCGCGGTTGACCACCGCCACCAATACAGCCACCTGGACACGCCATAACTTCGATGAAGTCGTAGTGTTTACCGCTGTCTTTCAATGCATTCAAGAAGTCACGTGTGTTTTTACCACCATGAACAACGGCAACGGATAATGTTACATCATCGCCCAATTGAACAGTTGCCTCTTTTACGCCTTCCATACCGCGAACGTCTTCGAGGTGAGTCAACGCATATGGAGGTGGCTCTTTATCAGTGATGAGCTTGTAAGCCGTACGCATCGCCGCTTCCATAACACCACCTGTGTTACCGAAGATGATGGATGCGCCAGTTTCCATACCGATTAAGTCGTCGAATTGAGATTCCTCCACTGTATTGAAGTCAATATGTTCCTCTTGAATCCAACGGATAAATTCACGAGTTGTGATGGAAATATCTGTGTCCATGCCAAGAGAGTCGTCATTGTGGTAACGAGCCGCTGCATTTTCTTCTTCCCGTTTCGTTTCTGCTTTTTTAGCCGTACATGGGTTTACAGATACGGATACGATCTTACGAGGATCGATACCTTTTTTCTCTGCAAAGTACGTTTTAATCATAGCCGCTTCCATAGCAATACAAGAACGTGTGGAAGACAAGTTAGGAATCAATTCAGGGAAATAGATTTCCGCAAAGCGTACCCACGCTGGGCAACAGCTTGTAAACTGAGGAATTTGACCGCCATTTTTAAGGCGTTCCACAAGCTCGGATGCTTCCTCCATGATGGTTAAGTCTGCACCAAAGTTAGTATCTACTACATAGTCTGCACCAAGTTTACGCAAAGCACCAACCATTTTGCCTTCCAAGAATGTACCTGGTTCATAACCAAAGCCTTCACCGATGGATACACGAACTGCTGGAGCTGTTTGGATTACGACGATTTTCTCAGGATCAGCAAGGGCTGCTTTTACCTTTTCAAGCTCGGATTTAGCATGCATGGAGTCGAATGGGCATGCTGCGGCACATTGACCGCAATGGATACATACAGGCACATCGCCGTTTGCATCAAGGTCGTAGTAATCAAGAACGCTCATTACATCCGCACAAGCGCGACGGCATAACGTACAGTTTTTACACTTGGAAATGTCGTGATAAATGGATGGATTGTCGAGTGCAATCGGCACGCGTTTATCGATAAATTCATATTGAGACATGAGGACCTCCTCTAACAAACTATAACTACCAAACCTATTGGGGCGAAATATGCCAAACTACGGAGCACTGCGCCCAAGCCATACTTCTGCATCTTACCTATAGTATACGATATGGTGAAAGTTTATACTATGTAGAATTGTTACACTTTTGCACAAAACCTCCAAAATAGTGTAATATAAATCACATTTTACCATAGAAAGATGAATAATTCATCTAAAAAACGCACGCTCTTTAAAAGAACGTGCGCAAGTGAAGCTTTCACAAAATCATTCAATCTAGACAAGCCTAAACTGATCAACAGTGTACTCGTCTGTAGGATTCAATTATTTACCGCCCCAAATAAGTTGGAATACAGCGTACGCAGGCGTACCTGGCTCAACTTTACGGCTATTTTTATTAACTTGCTCCTCTTTCACAACATAACCTTGTGGGTTATAAAGAGTCACCTTAAGATCCTTAACTTCCCGTTTTTTATGATTGAACTCTTCAGTCACAATGTAGTGGTAACCTTCATAGTCCATCGCTTTAATATCCATTACCGCTTTTTTATCGTCTTTTTTAACAGAATCGTTGTCGATAGACCAAGTAACACCATTGCTATCAGTGCCTACTGTATACCAATTAGCCGCATCAACACTACCAATACCGCCGATTAATAATGCGCCTGCTGCCAAAACAGCTGCCAATGTTTTTTTCATATTAATACCTCTCAAAGAAAATACAAAAATATACAAACTAGTATATAAGGGAAAACTAAATGTTATATGAAAACTATCTCTATCAACCCACAACATGGTAATTCATCTTCTCTTAATTTCGAAAGAAGCGATAGAAATTCGGCATAAGTTGAGTAACTAACTCTGTCGGTTCATATAGAACAAACTTCTTCACTTTTCTTGCTTTCAATAACTTTGCGTCTTTTAAAATTTGTAAGTGTCTCGATACGCTTGATTCAGTCATTAATAAAATTTGCGCTAAAGACTGTGTCGTACTTGGTTTTTCCAAAACATAATTCATAATTTGCAACCGCACTGAATCGCTCAAGGCTTTAAAAATAGTAACTAATCCCTCCGGTGTGGAGTTATAATAACTTGGTTGCTCCGCAATATCATAAGTAATAGCAATTCCTTGATTAAAAGATTCAACAAACAGATGCGGCCAAATAAAATAACTTGGTAACAACATAATAGAGTCACTGTCCTTTAAATAAACCTCTTGATTAAAAGGTTTAATAATAGCTAAAGCTCCTTTTTCCCAATGGATTCGATCAATTTGTAAATGATTAAACATCTCTATAAAACCTTTTTCCCTCAAAAATGAAGATTGCTTTTGTATTTCAATTAAAAGCTTTTGCTCAATTGATTTTTCTTTCCAAGTATCATCAAAAATTGATTTTCTATACCAATCAATAAAAGAAAAAAGTCTCCTATAAACACTTGTAGCATTTCGCTTCAAATCTTTAAGCAATTGATCATTTTCATTTAAAGAAAAATCTTTCCACTCTAGTCCTTTTGCTAATGTTGGAATAAAGGCATTTTCTCTATCATCTATTATTCTCTCCAAATACTCAATTAATTGAATAGTCGGATAATTAACCAGAAATTTCTTTAAATTTTGTATTTCCTCTTCAATCGTTGTCATATGATAACGAAAATTACAAAGTAAAATAGGAGAGACCCCCAGTTCATAAAAAAGTTGGAAATAATGAAGATTCTCATAAAATTCTTCAGTAAGTTTATCTTGTATCTCAATCACCCAATCAATATTAGTTCCATGATGGCGCGGATTTAAAAGCACATGTAAACTTCTAAAAAGTTCATTTAAAGGGGAATACACAAATTGTATTCTTTGTATTAACGTTTCATTTGTTTCCAAAGCATAATCGCTAAACCGAATTGTAATAGACATAAACATCCTCCTAAACGATTCGATATTTTTTGAATCGTTTGATTATAGACTTTAGACTTATTATATTATACTTAATAGTTTTAAAGAAAAGGAGAAATCTTTATGAATAAACAATTGCAAGATTTACTCATAACAATTGTTGCAGGTATGGGAATGTTATTATCCACTCTCGATACAGGAATTATCAATATAGCATTACCCTTTTTAAAAGAACAATTTCAAACTTCAACTGATATTGCAGCCTTCACAATAACCGGTTATACTTTAGCTTTAGCTATCTCTATCCTACCTTTAGGCGTATTAAGCGATAAATTTGGAAAATTAAAAATTTCGTATTTAGGATTCGTGCTTTTTGGTCTAAGTTCTTTATTTTGTGGCTTAATTAACAATATCAGTTTATTAATTATTGGACGAATTTTTCAAGGCATAGGAGCGGCTGCTTTACAAGCTACTTCTGCCGCACTAATTACAACTTTAGTTTCTGAAAAACGTAAAAATAGCTCTATTGGTGTCCTCGGAATTATGATTGGTTTAGGCCCTATTCTAGGGCCCTCTTTAGGCGGGATCATACTTTCGTTAAGTTTCTGGCAACTTATTTTTTTGATAAATATTCCTTTTGTAATTTTTGGAATTGCATGTAATAATTTCCTTCTCAATAAACTCTCCGAAAAAAACAACAACCGACAATTAGATATGCTTGGAATTACTATAAACACTCTCATGTTAGTTTCTCTCTTATTAGGATTATCTTTATTAAACAAATCACATCTATTTGTAGTTGGTATAATCCTGATACTATCTAGCTTGTTGCTCGGAATTATATTTTACTATGTGGAACTTAATAACAAACACGCACTTATCGATATCAAAGGATTAAAAAATAATCCTCAAGTAATCTCTTACCTTTTTCAAACAGTTACTTTTGGCTTTGCCTCTGCAATGATCTTTTTACTTCCCCCCTTCATTTTTGAACAATCATATCATCTAGAAGTGGGGCAAACTGGATTTCTTGTTCTAGGAGCTCCTACAGGGCTGGTGCTTTTTTCAAGAATATCCAGTAAAATCAATAACGGCAATAAAAATAAGCTATTTAGCCATATTGGTCTAAGTATTATTATCATATCCTTGATTTTTCTCTTACTGATCAATCCTAACTGGCCTTATCAACTCTTAACATTAGGATTATTCATCTACGGTATTGGTGGAGGATACTTTCAACCTGCTAATATTGCCAGTATTATGCAAGCCAGTCCTATGGAAATCCAAGGAAGTACAGGAGCTTTGCAACGAATGCTGCAAAATGTTGCGATTTCAATCGGTTCAGCTATTGGTGCAACTTGCTTAAATATCTGGTCAAATGATTTATTATTAGCAACTCGAATTGGATGGGGAATTACACTAATTCTGGTTATTATAAGTTTAAAAGAAGTATTTAAATTTTCCCATCATAATAGTTAATACAATCTAATCCAGAGGCTGTAATTAAAACTAAGTTTTAATTACAGCCTCTTTGTCATATCTATTCAATAACATACCTACCTAAAACAAAAACACACTCACCTTGGAATATTCTCTCTGTATGAAAAAATGAATCTGACACGATTGAATATGGATATTCGCCCTGTAAAAGTACTAATGATATAGAAAACCTCGAACTACTCTGAAAACGACTTAGGTCACTTTTTCTCCCTAGGAAGTCTAGCAAGGCCCCTTATGGGATTAAATAATCCAACGGATTTGAAAGCGGATATTCGCCCTGTAAGAGTACTAATAATATAGAAAGCCCCGAACTATTCTGAAACCGACTTAGGTCACTATGGAGGCTTTCAGGATAGTTCGGGGCTACTTATACGTTCTGAGTATCTAAATAGACAGAGCGAATATCAGCTTCTATTAAATTGTTGGATTATTTACCCCATAGGGCCTGCATAACTTCCGCCCCCATGGTATCCGGTTCAATTTTCGTAGGTTTTTGTGCTTCTTTACTGGATAGCAATGCTATACCAGCATTGCTATATACTGTTGTATCAAGTTCTGTCCATGTTTTTTCTTTGCGATCGATCCGTACTGTGTAGATATATGTAAAGCCTTCTACATTGTTAATTTTAACAAGTACTGTAGCCGCATCATCTGTTTTATATACAGAAGAGTTGTCAATAAACCATGCCGCATCGTCAGCATCAGCATCGATATAGTACCAGTCAGTAGCACTAGCTTGACCAAAGCCACCTACAAAGAAAACTCCTGCTGCAAACATAGCAGCTAGCCATTTTTTCATTTTTAAACTCCTCAACACTAGAGGCGACCATCTAAGATGATCGCCCATGGTTACTTAATAGTTATATAGTGTTTTATATTATTCTACTTCTTCTTCGATTTCAGCGCCTGGAATAACAGCAATACTAGCTACCTTATCACCTTCGTCGAGGTTTTGTGTTTTCACACCAGAAATAGCTTTGCCCTTCTTCACAGCGATGTCATTCATATTGAAGCGGATGATTTTGCCTTGCTCAGAAATAAGCATGACTTCGTCATCGTTATGAACAACTTCTACGGCTACTACATCGCCGGTTTTGTTCGTAATCTTGAAGTTCTTAGAGCCTTTACCACCGCGTTTTTGCAATGTGTAAGCTTCCGCATCATTGCGTTTACCAAAACCTTCTTCAGAGATAGTAAACACTTGTGCTTCACTTTCATCAGTATTAAGAACACCAGCGCCTACAACTACGTCGCCTGCATTGAGTTTAATGCCGCGCACGCCGTGAGCCGCCCGTTTCATGAGGCGCACATCGTGCTCGCTGAAGCGAATAGCGATACCCAACTTAGTGCCAATCAAGATATCTTGGTTGCCAGTCGTTACATTAACGGAAATCAAACGATCGCCTTCGTCGAGGTTAATTGCATTGAGGCCAGAACGACGGATATTGCGGTATTCTTCAATAGCTGTACGTTTTACAACGCCGAACTCAGTGACCATGAATAAATTTACATCTTCATGGACCCGTTCAAGGTCGATCATAGTCGTAACAGATTCGCCTACCGCGAGTGGCAATACGTTAACCATAGCGGTACCACGAGAGTTGCGGGAGCCTGCTTCCGGCACTTCGTACGCCTTGAGGCGATATGCACGGCCTGCAGATGTGAAGAATAACAATGTATTATGGGTCCGCACATGCATAATTTGCGTTACATAATCATCTTCCTTCGTCTTCATACCAATAACGCCAGCGCCGCCTTTATGTTGGTTGCGATATACGTTCGCATTCATGCGTTTGATATAGCCTTGTTTAGTCAAGGTAATAACCATCTCTTCGTCAGCGATGAGGTCTTCTACATCAAGGTCGGACGTATCGATGGTGATTTCAGAACGACGAGGGTCGCCATATTTCTTCTTCATATCATCGAGTTCGTCTTTGATAATTTGACGTTGACGTGCTTCACTAGCCAAGATAGCTTTCAAATCTTCAATCAATGCCAATAATTCCTTGTATTCCTCTTCGATTTTCTCGCGTTCCAAGCCTGTTAAACGGCGTAAACGCATGTCGAGGATGGCTACCGCTTGTTTTTCTGAAAGCCCGAATTTTTGCATTAATGCGTTACGTGCAATTTCGTCAGTTTGAGAACTGCGGATTGTAGCGATTACTTCATCGATGTGGTCGAGGGCAATCAACAAGCCTTCCAAGATATGAGCACGCGCTTCTGCTTTGTTAAGCTCGAATTGAGTGCGGCGTACGATTACATCTAGACGGTGATCTAAGTAATAACCCAATACTTCTTTCAAATTCAATACGCGAGGATGTCCGTCCACGAGGGCTAGCATAATCACGCCGAATGTTTCTTGAAGTTGAGTGTGTTTATATAATTTGTTAAGTACGATATCTGGTTGCACATCAGCCCGCAATTCGATAACGATGCGCATACCTTGGCGGTCAGATTCATCGCGAAGTGCTGTAATGCCATCGATGACCTTATCACGGCTCAAGTTCGCAATGGTTTCAATGACGCGAGCCTTATTCACTTGGTACGGAATCTCAGTCACTACGATCTTATGCTTGCCCTTAGACATCTCTTCGATGGTCGCACGAGCACGCATTTTAACGCTACCACGACCTGTGGAATACGCTTTTTTGATGCCTTCTCGACCCAAAATGAGTGCTCCAGTCGGAAAGTCTGGACCCTTAATAGCAGTCATCAATTCATCTACAGTCACATCCGGATTGTCGATGAGCATCGCTAGGCCATTACATACCTCGTTGAGGTTATGTGGTGGAATATTTGTCGCCATCCCTACGGCGATACCGCTGGAACCATTGATGAGAAGAT
>ERZ772979.415-NODE-415-length-30468-cov-17.808339_pt1 | contig 30468 bp, 27 predicted proteins | sample MGYA00511130_ERZ772979 | MGnify/ENA primary metagenome ERZ772979 (study PRJEB29015, sample SAMEA2738103) | human oral metagenome | biome: human oral; feature: human-associated habitat; material: saliva | place: China | collected 2186 ... | reverse complement strand
CAATCACGCTGTTGCCCAAATCGCGCAGGCGTTTGAGGGTGGCGAGCAGGCGGTCGTTGTCGCGCTGGTGCAGGCCGATGGAGGGTTCGTCCAAAACGTACATCACGCCGGTCAGGCCGCTGCCGATTTGGCTGGCGAGGCGGATGCGCTGGGCTTCGCCGCCGGAAAGGGTTTCGGCGGAGCGGGAAAGATTGAGGTAATCCAGCCCGACGTTAATCAAAAAGCCGAGCCGCTCGGTGATTTCTTTGAGGATTTTTTCGGCGATTTGTTTTTTGTTGCCGTCCAAATCCAGCGTTTCAAAGAATTGGTGGGTTTTGGTCAGCGGCCAGGCGGAGACTTCGTGCAGCGGTTCGCCGCTGACGTAAACGTAGCGGGCTTCTTTGCGCAAACGTGCGCCGCCGCAGCTTGGGCAGGCGCGGTGGTTTTGGTATTCGCGCAGTTTTTCGCGCACGGTTTCGCTGTCGGTTTCGCGGTAGCGGCGTTCGAGATTGGGGATGATGCCTTCGAAGGCGTGGCTGCGGTTGAAGGTGGTGCCGCGTTCGGACAGGTAAGTGAAATCAATGACTTCTTTGCCTGAACCGTGCAACACGACTTTTTTCACTTTTTCAGGTAGCGTTTCCCAAGCAGCCTGCACATCGAAACCGTAATGCCGCGCCAGCGATTGAATCATTTGAAAATAGAATTGGTTGCGCTTGTCCCAGCCGTCAATCGCGCCCGTTGCCAGCGACAATTCGGGATGGGCGACCACTTTTTCAGGGTCGAAGAAATTGGTGTTGCCCAAGCCGTCGCAAGTCGGGCAGGAACCCATCGGGTTGTTGAACGAAAAGAGGCGCGGCTCTAACTCGGGCAGGCTATACGAACACACGGGGCAGGCGAAACGCGCGGAAAACCAATGCTCTTCGCCGCTGTCCATCTCCATCGCCAGCGCGCGCTCGTTGCCGTGGCGCAGCGCGGTTTCAAAACTTTCTGCCAGCCGCTGCTTGATGTCCGCCTTCACTTTCACGCGGTCGATGACTACGTCGATATTGTGCTTGATGTTTTTTTCCAGCTTCGGCACTTCGTCCAACTGATAGACCTCGCCGTCCACGCGCACCCGCGCAAAACCCTGCGCCTGCAAGTCGGCAAAGAAATCGACAAATTCGCCCTTACGCTCGCGCACCGCCGGCGCCAGAATCATCACGCGCGTGTCTTCCGGCAGCTTCAACACGGCATCGACCATCTGCGATACGGTCTGGCTCGACAGCGGCAGATTGTGTTCGGGGCAATACGGCGTACCGACTCGGGCGTACAAAAGGCGCAGGTAATCATGGATTTCCGTAACCGTGCCGACAGTGGAACGCGGGTTGTGGCTGGTGGATTTCTGCTCGATGGAAATTGCAGGCGACAGGCCTTCGATCAAATCGACATCGGGTTTGTCCATCATCTGCAAAAACTGCCGCGCATAGGCGGACAGGCTCTCGACATAACGCCGCTGCCCTTCTGCATACAGCGTGTCAAACGCCAGCGACGACTTGCCGCTGCCCGACAGCCCCGTGACCACCACCAGCTTGTGGCGCGGAATGTCCAAATCGACGTTTTTCAAATTATGCGTGCGCGCGCCGCGGATGCGGATGGTGTCGTTGTCGCGGGCTTCTGAGTGGGGAGTTTTGCTGTCGTTTTGATGATGGTGGTTACACATGGTTTTTTGAGGCCGTCTGAAAAATTAGGAAACCCGTCATTGTAGCACTTTTCCCACCTTCGTCTTTTGCTCCTTATAGCGAGGCTATTAAAGAGAAAGGCCGTCTGAAAACGGATTTTCAGACGGCCTCAAACCGTGTGCCTGTTTTTCAGACGGCCTTATTTTTTCGCAGCCTCGATTTGGATGTTCAACTTCACGTTTTTCGCCATGCCTGCGGAAACCAGGTAATCCGCTCCCCATTGGGTGCGGTCGATGGTGGCGGCAAAATCGCCGCCGCAGACTTCCACTTTCTTCATCGGGTTTTGGTAGCAGTTGAATTTGCTGGCTTTGAGGACAACCGGATGGGTTTGTCCGAGCAGGGTCAGGTTGCCTTGAACCGCGCTTACTTTTTTGCCGTCAAAGATGAATTTGGTGGAGGCAAAACGGATTTCGGGATATTTCTCGGCGTTGAAAATATCGGCCGATTTCAGGTGTTTGGTAAATTCGTCGCTGCTCGATTGCAGGTTGGCCAATGGCAGTACGGCTTCGACGGAACCGGTTTTCTTCGCGGGGTCGAAATGGACATTGCCGGTAACTTTGTAAATGCCGCCGACGTTGGTGCTGGTTCCGAAATGGTCGATTTCGAAGCGGGCATTGGAATGGAACGGGTCAATTTCGTATTGTGCGGCCGATGCGGCGGCAGCTGCGGCGGCCAGGGCGGCGGCAAGCAGGATTTTTTGCATGATTCCTCCGTTTGCAAAGGTTTGATTGAAAGAAAAAGCATTGTAACAAGAATTTACATATCGGCAAGCGGAAAGGGGGAAAAGTACCGTTTCTTAATAGGAAAGACAGACAAAGCCAAGCGCGGCGGGTGGCTCTGTGATAAAGTAAGCCCCCCTTTGTTTCAGGCCGTCTGAAAACAGGGTACGCCCTATTTGGAGGAAAGAATATGTTTGCCCGCAAATCCCGCTTAAAAACCATCGTATGCGCCTTGATGCTGCTGTGCGCCCCCGCGCTGTATGCCGAGGATAAAAACGATGCCCCGTCCAAGGAACAGGTTAAAAGCGAAAAAATCGAAGCAGGCCGCAACTTCAGCCGCAATCAGCAGGCAGACGAGCATCAGCGTCGGAAAAACATCATAAACCGCGCCAACGATACCTTTTCCCTGCTGGGAGCGGAGCTGGCATTGTATAAAGGCGATCCCGGCCTGGCATTGGCCACCTACATGGCCATGCTCGACCGCACGCGCGATTCCGAAGTGGCCGAACGCGCCATGGATATGGCGGTTAATCTGGGTGCATACGAGTATGCGGAAGCAGTATACCAACGATGGGTAAAACTCGAGCCGACGCCCGGACCGGCCTTGAAACGCATCAGTTGGATGCGCGATATGGTGCGCGGGGAATACGGCGATGCGCGCAACGGCTTCGATGCCGCGCTGGAAGGTGCGAATGAAGAACAGCGCAGCCGAATCTTCCTGCTGGTGGCGCAGATTGCCGCGCAGAACCCCGCCGTCGCCCAACTGATGGACGACACGGTGCACAAACGTGCCAAAAGCTATCCCGAATTGCCGGAAGCCGTGATTGCCGATGCGATTTTAAGCGCGCTGAACGACAAGGCTGCCGATTCTGTTCAGGCATTGCAGAAACTGGCGCAGCTGGACAGCGAAATCCTGCCGCCCACCCATCTGACCCTGCGCTTAATCGGCCAGCGGCGGCCGGAAATCATCAACCGCTTCTTCGCCGAAACGGATACGTCCAAACTGTCGCCCGTATGGCAGGAATTGCAGATTGAAGCATTGATTTATGCCGACAAAAAAGACGAGGCCCAGCGGTTTTTACAAAAATTGCTGGAAAAACAGCCTAATGCCGACCTTTACATTCAGGCGGCCTTATTATCCAGCAGCCGCAAGGCACCGCTTGAAGAAACAATGGACTATCTGACCAAAGCCTACCGGCATGGCACGCAGGAACAGCAGAGTAGGGCTGCCGTTATCGCCACACTCCGCAACGGTGACAACAAAAAATTTGCCGAAGCGCGCGAATGGGCGAACAAAATCCAAGCACCGGACTTCCGTTTCGACAAAACCGTTTTGATGGCTTCGCTGAATCTGGAAGAGGGCAAATGGCGGCAGGCGGCGGCCGAAATCAAACGCGCCCGCGCCATGACTTCGCGCCAAGGACGTTTCTTCGACGAAAACCACCTGTTGCAAGTCCAACTGCTGGTAATCGGCCGATATGACAATCCGCAACAGGCTTTGCAGGAATTGAACCTCCTCCACGACCAAATCGCCCGCCGGCCCAATAATGCCGAGAACTTGAGTGCCGTCCTTTATCAGCGCGCGCTGGTGTACGTCGATAAATTGAACCGGCCGGAAAAGGCGATTGCCGACCTGCGCCGTTACTTGGAATTGAACCCCGATAATCCGAACGGGCAAAACGCCCTCGGCTACACCATGCTGACCATGCCGAATCCGAAAGTGGACGAGGCATTCGAACTGATACGCGCCGCCTACGAGCAGGAGCCCGAAGAGCCCGCCATCAACGACAGCCTCGGTTGGGCTTATTTCCTGAAAGGCGATGCGGAAACGGCTTTGCCGTACCTGCAATATGCCTTTAAGATGCAAGGCGATGCCGAAGTGTCCGCGCATTTGGGCGAAGTTTTGTGGCATTTGGGCAAAAAAGAGCAGGCGGTCGAAACGTTTGAAAAAGGCTGGAAGGCGGGCGGCAACATCCGCGTCCTGCAAAACACCATACGCCGCTTGGGCGTGCCGTTGCCGGAATCGGACCAGCCTGCCGTGAAAGATAAAAAGGTATCCAAGCCTGCGGCAGTGAGAAAAAAATAAGCGGCGCATTGAGAAAAGGCCGTCTGAAAACTGAAGCTTTCCCGAAGCAAAAGTTTTCAGACGGCCTTTTTGCAACTGAAGCCATACTCCGTGCGGAAGCGGCAGTTGTTTGAAAAACCGCCTGAAATTTTCCGGTTCGGCCCATGATTCGGCGGCCTCCCGTATTTGGCGGGCAGCCGTTCAGCCCTTCAAGGCGACAAATTTTCCACTGAATACGGCGGCTTTTACGCCGTCGGAAAATATTTCCGTTTCCAGCACGATTTTGCCTTTGCCCCGCTGTTCGAACATTTCCTTCATCTTGCGCCAGTCTTCTTCTGCAGCGGCGCGGGTGATGACGGTCAGGTCGCCGTTTGCCGGATGCAGGTAGCGGGTTTCGCCCTGTTGGATGACGATGTTGCCTGCGGCTTCGGGAAACCGGCTGTGTACCATCGCCCAGCCGCCGACCGTGGCGGCAAGGGCGATGCTGCCGCCGAAAACGGTGTTTTTATGGTTGCGGTTCGGCGCGTGCGGGGCGGAGAGGATAAGGCTGTCGGGCGTGATATCGACGACGGACAGCGACAGTGCGGCCGTTGCGGGAATGTTGGCGTGGAGGAAGGCTTGCAGTTCTCGGGCGGTCATGTGGTTTTCCATGCGTGTCGGACGGCGGCGATTGTAGCGCGAAAGCGGTGGAAAGATGCAAAGGCCGTCTGAAAAACGGTTTCAGACGGCCTTCGAATAGATTGGCGGCTTATTCAGCGTTGGCGTGCCTTGAAGCGCGGGTTACTTTTGCAGATAACGTAAACGCGTCCTTTGCGGCGGACGATTTGGCAGTCGCGGTGGCGGGTTTTCGCGGTTTTGAGTGAGGATAAAACTTGCATTATTTGTCCTTTCTTAAAGAGTTCATCATGCCTTGGAAACGTTGCTGGAATTTGCTGGCGCGGCCTTCGCTGCTGAATTCGCGGCGTTTGCCGGTGTAAACCGGATGGGACGCCGACGAGGTGTCGAGCATGAATACGGGATATTCGTTGCCGTCGTGCCAAACCATGGTCTTGCCGTGGGTGTCGGCGCAGGAACGGATGAGCCAGCCTTCGTTGGCACCGCTGTCGAAAAACAATACGGTGCGGTAGTTTTCGGGATGGATATTCGGTTTCATGGAAATACTCCTTATTTGTTATATCGTAACATTATAAACGCTACGGAATGCTTTGGCAAGTATGCGGGCATGGAAAGGCCGTCTGAAAACTGTTATCTTTGCCGCCCGGAAAAATTTATCCGTTCAAACCGTGCCGCCGTTTTGCGGCGGCAGTTTTTCAGACGGCCTTTGGAATGTCTATGGAACCTATCTCGGAACGCGGCGCGTGGCGGGCGTTCAAACGGCACAGGCGCGGCTATTTCAGCCTGCTGCTGCTGGCTTTTTTGTTTTCGGCCTCGCTGCTTGCGCCTTTGTGGAGCAACGATAAACCTTTGTGGCTGTCGTATCGCGGCGAAAGCTATTTCCCGTTGCTGCACACTTACCACGACCGCGATTTCGGCGGCGATTTCGACACGCCCGCCGATTACCTCGACCCTTTAATCAGGCGCAATCTTTCTTCGGACGGCAACCGCGCGGTTTATCCGCCCAATCCTTATGCCGCCGATACGCTGAACGATTTCGATACCGTGCCCGACCCCGCCGCGCCGTCGGAAAGGCATCTGCTCGGCACGGACGACAGGGGGCGGGATGTGTTGGCGCGTTTGGTGTACGGTTTCCGCGATTCGCTGCTGTTCGCGCTGGTTTTGACGGCGGTTACGACGGTTATCGGTGTGGCCGTCGGCGCGGTGCAGGGTTATTTCGGCGGCAAGACCGACCTTGTGATGCAGCGGTTTATCGAAATCTGGGGCGGGATGCCGGAGCTGTACCTGCTGATTATCCTGTCGTCGTTTTTCAATCCCGGCCTGTTGGTCTTGCTGGCCTTGCTGTCGCTGTTCGGCTGGATGGGGCTGTCGGATTATGTGCGCGCCGAGTTTTTGAAAAACAGGCAGGCCGATTATGTGCTGGCGGCACGCGCGATGGGCGTGGGCGGCGGTGCGATTATGTGGCGGCACATCCTGCCCAACAGCCTCACGCCTGTATTGGCGTTCCTGCCTTTCCGTATTTCCGGCGCGGTGCTGGCTTTGACCAGCCTCGACTTTCTCGGACTGGGCGTTCCCGCCTCGCAGGCCAGCTTGGGCGAACTGCTGGCGCAGGGCAAGGACAACCTGAATGCCTGGTGGATAGGCCTGTCGGCTTTCGGCACACTGACGGTTATGTTGTTACTGCTGGTGATGATAGGCGAGGGGCTGCGCCATGCTTTCGACGTGCGGGCAAGGAGGGGCTGATGGAACCGTATATCCTGGAGGTTGAAAACCTGACTGCCGCATTCGGCAGCCGGGAAGTGTTGTCCGGCATCGGCTGCAAAATCCGTCGCGGGCGCAAAACCGCCGTTGTAGGCGAAAGCGGCAGCGGTAAAACCGTTTTCGCACAAAGCATCATGCGGCTCAATCCCGACCTTGCCTTGAAAGGCCGTCTGAATTTCGACGGCGAAGACGTTTTGCAGGCCGCGCCGCGCCGTTTGCGGCAGTTGCGCGGCAGCAAAATCGGCATGGTGTTCCAAGAGCCGATGACCGCGCTCAATCCTGTGATGACCGTCGGCGCGCAGATTGCCGAAGTGCTGACCCTGCACCTGGGTTTGGACAAAAAACAGGCTTGGGCGAGGGCGGTCGGGCTGTTGGCGGAAACCGGCATCGGCGAACCGGAAGCGAAGGCGGCAGCGTATCCGTTCCAGCTTTCAGGCGGCCAGAGGCAGCGGGCGATGATAGCGATGGCCGTGGCGGCCGAGCCGGAACTCCTGATTGCCGACGAACCGACCACCGCGCTGGATGTCGCCGTGCAGGCGCAGATACTCGACCTGCTTTCCCGCCTGCAGCAAACCCGCAACATGACTCTGCTGTACATCACGCACGATTTGAACCTCGTGCGCCGCTTTGCCGACGACATCATCGTCATGAAGCAGGGTCGTGTGGTGGAGCAGGGTGCGGCGGCCGAAGTGTTTGCCGCCCCGCGCCACGACTACACCAAGCTGCTGCTCGATGCCGCCCCCCGACGCGACGTGCGCCCCGTGGCCGGAGACAGCCCGTTTGTCGTCGAGGCCGACGGGATTGCCGTCTCCGTGCGCGAAAAAAGCGGCTGGTTTTCCAGTAGGCGGAAAACGCTGTTGGAGCCGTTGTCGCTTAAATTGAAGGCGGGTGAAACGCTGGGCATCATCGGCGAGAGCGGCAGCGGCAAAACCACGCTGGCCAAAGCACTGATGCGGCTGATTGAAGCGGAAGGCCGTCTGAAAATACGCGGGCGGGAATGGCGGCGCGAAATGCGGCGGGAAATACAGATGGTGTTCCAAGACCCGTTCGGCGCGTTCAACCCGCGCATGAAGGTGTCGGACATTGTATCCGAAGGCCTGCGCGTGCACGAACCCCGCTTGGACAAGGAAACCGTGCGGCAGCGCGTGGCCGAAGTGTTGCGGCAGGTCGGCCTGCCCGAAGACGCTTCCGAACGCTATCCGCACGAGTTTTCAGGCGGCCAGAGGCAGCGGCTCGCCGTCGCCCGCGCCCTGATTGTCAAACCTTCGGTACTGGTGCTGGACGAACCCACCAGCGCGTTGGACGTGCAATGGCAGCGGCAAATCCTGAAACTGCTGGCCGATTTGCAGCGGGAATACGGCTTGAGCATGGTCATCGTCAGCCATGATTTGGCGGTCATCAACGCCCTGTCGCACCGCGTGATGGTGATACGGAACGGGAAAATTGTAGAGCAGGGTGATTGCGAAACGGTTTTCAGACGGCCTCAACACGAATACACGAGGCAGTTACTGGCGCATTACGGAAACGACGGCGGCTTACAAAACTGATTCGGATGACGGCACGGCACGATGCCGTGTCCGCACGCCGCATAAGGAATAGGCCGTCTGAAAACGCAGCTTCCGCCAGGAAGCGGAGTTTTCAGACGGCCTGTCTGCCTGTCGCACGGGCATCGGGCGGTAAATCAGAAATGCAGGTGTTTGCCGTTGTGCGGATTGGCGGATTTGAGGGCGGAGAACAGGGCGGGAAAGTCGAGCGGATATTGCCGCGCCAACTGTTCAGCCCGTTTTTTCAGCGAGTCGAGATTCAGTTCCGCCGGAGTTTGCCGGAAGGCCATCACGGCAATGTTGCCGTGGCTTTCCGCCGGCACTTCCAATACTTTTCCGTCAAACGCTTCCTTCAAATCGGCAACAAAGCGCGGATAGCGTTTGTCGCCGCTCCACCAGTTGGTCATGAAAATGCCTTTGTCCGACAACGCCTGCCGGCAGTCGGCAAAAAATCCGGAGCTGACCAAATCGTCGATAATCTGTTCGCCGTCGAAACCGTCGGTCAGGATGATGTCGGTACCGCCGCGCAGGGTTTTGACGTATTGCGCGCCGTCGGCCTCGACGATTTCGAATGTTTCCCCTTCAAACGGCAGCTCGAACAGGCCGCGCGCCACGGCGATGACGTTCGGGTTGATTTCCACCGCGGTCTGGCGGCAGTCGGGCAGGCAGGCGTCTATCCAGCGGGCGAACGAACCGCCGCCCAGCCCGATTTGCGTGATGTGGACGGGCGGGTCGGCAAACAGCAGCCAGGCCATCATCGCGCGGCTGTACGATAAAACCAGCTCGGTCGGATTGTCGAGGTTCATCGAACTTTGGATGGTGTCGCTGCCCAGATGGAGGGAGCGGATGTTGCCGGTTTCGGAAATGCCGACTTCGGGCATGGCGGGGCGCGCGGGGCGCAGGCGGTGGTAGGGATGGCGGGCCATAAATTCGGAATCAGGTTGCGTAAGGGCGGCATTTTAACCCATTTGCCCGCAGGGTCGGGAATTTCCCCGCCCGCTCCGCCGTGTCGAAAAACGGCGTTATCCGCTATATAATCGCCGCTTTTTCCCACAGGCCGTCTGAAAGACATGAAACTCAACCGCACGCTGATTGTTTCCGTTTTCGTCGTCGCAAGCTGCGGTTTGGCTTACGAGCTGATTATGGCCGCGCTGGCCAGCTATCTGCTCGGCGACAGCATTTTGCAGTTTTCCTCGATTATTGGCCTTTATCTGTTCGCCATGGGCATCGGGGCGCATCTGACCAAATACATCAAAGACGAAGATACCCTGCGCCGCTTTATCGAAATCGAGCTGCTGGTGGGCGTTATCGGTGGCATATCGGCCTTGGCATTGTTTGTGGCCTTCGGGCTGGCCGCCGCGCCGTTCCGCACGCTGCTGTACGCGCTGGTGCTGGTGGTCGGCACGGTGGTGGGCATGGAGATTCCGCTGGTGATGCGGGTGTTGAACCGCGAAGAGGCGGACTTCAAAGAGCTGGTATCCAAGGTGCTGACTTTCGACTACCTCGGCGCGCTGGCGGTTTCGCTGCTGTTCCCGCTGGTGCTCGCCCCGCGGCTGGGCATGGCGCGTTCGGCCCTGCTGTTCGGCATATTGAATGCCGCCGTCGCGCTGCTGACTGCCCGCATTTTCAAAGGCCGTCTGAAAAATTACCGGGGGCTGCAAATCCGCGGATGGACGGTGCTGATGTTCCTGCTGCTGGCCTTTGCCTACGCCAATCGGATTACCTTCCGTGCCGAACAGAGCTATTTCGGCGATCCGGTGGTGTTTGAAAGCCACTCGCCCTACCAGCGGCTGGTGGTAACGCAGTGGAAAAACGATACGCGGCTCTACATCAACGGCAACCTGCAATTTTCTTCGCGCGACGAGGCGCGTTACCACGAAGCCCTGGTGCTGCCCGCCATGCAGATGGTGCAAAAGGCGGAAAACGTATTGATTTTGGGCGGCGGCGACGGACTGGCCGCGCGGGAAGTATTGAAATACCCGCAGGTAAAACAGCTGACGCTGGTGGATTTGGATCCCGAAATGACCAAAACCTTCCGCACGTCGGCCACACTGAGCAGCCTGAACCAAGGTTCGCTGTCGCACCCGAAGACCAAAGTCGTCAATGACGACGCGGCAAAATGGCTGGAGGAAAACGAAGGCCGTTTCGACGTCATCATCATCGACCTGCCCGACCCCTCCAACTTCTCGCTCGGCAAACTGTATTCCGTGCCGATGTACCGCCTGGTTGCCCGCCGTCTTGCGCCGCAGGGCAAAATCGTCGTCCAGTCCACCTCGCCCTATTTCGCACCCAACGCCTATTGGTCGGTGGTGGCCACGCTGGAGGCCGCAGGGCTGCATACCGCGCCGTATCACGTTTACGTCCCTTCGTTCGGCGAATGGGGCTTTGTGCTGGCCGGCCGTGAAAACCGCTTCCCCGTTCCCGCCGCGTTCTCCGTCCCCACCCGTTATCTGAACGGGAAAACCGCTGCCGAAATGTTCGACTTCCCGCCCGATATGGCGCGGCGGCCGGTGGAGGCGAATTATCTGAACAACCAAATGCTGGTTAATTATTTCGAACGCGACTGGGCGGAAGTCATCCGTTAGCGGGTATGGCGGCGCGGGCGGCGGTTGTTTTGCCCGCGTCAAGCGGGTACACTCGCGCCTGCCGAAAATGTCAGGATTCAATCATGCAGAATTTTCTCTTTATCTTTACCGCCGTTACCGTGGCCGCCTTCATCGCGGCCGGTATTTATTTCTTGATCGGTGCGATTAAAGAAGGGCGCGAAGAGCGCGAACGCAACCGCATCAACCATTAAACCATGCAGGCCGTCTGAAAACACCGGGGCACGGTTCGGCAACACCGCACCACCGTATTTTCAGACGGCCTTTCCAACGGACGACGAACGAGGGCAGACCCATGGCGAGCGACATCAGCGTACTGATTTTGGCCAGAAACGAAGAGGCAAACATCCGCGAATGTATTGAAAGCTGCACTTTTGCCGGAGAAGTCATCGTTATCGACGACTTCAGCACCGACGACACCGAAAAAATCGCCGAAGCATGCGGCGCGAGGGTCATACGCCGCGCCATGGACGGCGACTGGGGCGGACAGCAGACCTTCGCCGTCGAACAGGCGCGCTGCGGCTGGATTTTCTTCATCGATGCCGACGAACGCTGCACGCCCGAGGCGGCCGAAGAAATCGCCCGAACGGTGGAAAAAGGCGAAAAAGCCGCCTATTGGCTCAGACGGCAAAACCGCTTCCGCTACAACAAAGCCGTACACGGCGTGTTGCGGCCGGATTACGTCTGCCGCCTGATGCCGGCGGAGGGTGTGCGGGTCGAAGGCTACGTCCATCCCGCCATCCTACATCCCTACGCGGACAAAAAACTGCAACACTTCCTGCTCCACTACACCTACGACAACTGGGACCAGTATTTCAACAAATTCAACAAATACACCAAACTGTCGGCAGAGAAATACAAAGACGCGGGCAAACCGGTCGGCTTCTGGAAAGACATCGTATTGCGGCCGATTTGGGCATTTATCAAAGTCTATATTTTCGACCGCGGTTTTCTGGACGGCAAAATGGGATGGATACTGTCGGTCAACCACTATTTCTACACCATGACCAAATACGTCAAACTCTACACCCTCTATAAATCCGACGGAAAACTCTAAAATGCGCGCCAGCCTGATTGTTACCACCTACAACCGCCCCGACGCACTGCATCTGGTTTTACAGTCCGTTTTGCAGCAAACCGTACCGCCGGCGGAAATCATCGTCGCCGACGACGGCTCGGGCGCGGACACTGCGGAAACGGTCGGGCGGTTTGCAACAACCTCCCCGATACCGGTCAAACACGTTTGGCAGGAAGACCAAGGCTTCCGCGCGGCACAATCGCGCAACCGCGCACTGGCGGCGGCGCAAGGACCTTACATCGTGCTCATCGACGGGGACATGGTGCTGCATCCCGAATTTATCGCCGACCACCTGGCCGTGGCGCGGGAAGGGCGTTGGGTTCAGGGCAGCCGCGTGCTGCTGACCGAGGCCGCCACCGCCGCGTTGCTCTCTTCGCCCCTGCCCGTGCCGTTCAAGCCGCCTTTCTATTCGCAGGGCATCATGAAGAAACACGCCGCCATCCGCTGCCGCAGCCTGATGCTGCTGACGGCTTTGTCCGCAGGCAGCAGCATGAAATCGATTAAAAGCTGCAACATGGGTTTTTTCCTGAAGGATGCGGCAGCCGTAAACGGCTTCGACAACCGCTTTGTCGGCTGGGGCAGGGAAGACAGCGAGTTTGCCGCACGCCTCTATCATTCCGGCCTCGGCCGCACCAACCTGAAATTCGGCGGACTGGCCTATCATCTTTGGCATCGGGAAGAAGAGCGCGCCTCTTTGCCGAAAAACGATTTGCTGCTGCGGCAGACCCTCGACTCCCGAACCGTGCGCTGCGAAAACGGCATGAAGGAATGCTGCGGCAAGTCCGAATAACAATCCTCCCTATCGTTATTCCCGCTTGCGTTGGGATGGTGAAGCGGGCTTGTTCGGGCTAATGTATCGGAATTTAAGTGAATGGGTCATGGTTTGAACGGATAAAAGAAGCAGGCCGTCTGAAAAGATATTTCAGACGGCCTTTTTGCTGCCTATACTTTTCAGACGGCCTAAACGCTTGCGGTAACGATGTATTTCATTTCCAGATATTCGTCCATGCCGTAGCGCGATCCTTCTCGGCCCATGCCCGACTGCTTCACGCCGCCGAAGGGGGCGGCCGCGTTGGACAGCATGCCCGTGTTTACCGCCACCATGCCGTATTCCAAGGCTTCGGATACGTGGGTGATGCGGCCGATGTCTCGGCTGTACAGATACGATGCCAGGCCGTATTCGGTGTCGTTGGCCAGCCGAACGGCTTCTTCTTCGCTTTCGAAGCGGAACAGCGGGGCGACGGGGCCGAAGATTTCTTCTTCCGCCACCGCCATTTCACGCGTTGCACCGGTGATGACGGCGGGTCGGACGAATAGGCCGTCTGAAAAACCGCCGCATAAGATTTTGCCGCCTTTGGCGCGCGCGTCGTCCAACAGGCGTTCCACATGCGAGACGGCGGCTTCGTCAATCAGCGGGCCGATGTCCGTGCCTTCGTCCATGCCGTTGCCGACTTTCAGTTTTTCCACTTCCGCCGTGAGTTTGGCGGCGAACTCGTCATACACGCCGCTTTGGACGTAGAAGCGGTTGGCGCAGACGCAGGTTTGCCCCGCGTTGCGGAATTTGCTGGCCAGCGCGCCCTGTACGGCGGCGTCGATGTCGGCATCGTCGAAAACGATGAACGGCGCGTTGCCGCCCAGTTCCAGCGAGATTTTTTTCACCGTGGCGGCGCATTGGGCCATCAGTTCGCGGCCGATTTCGGTCGAGCCGGTGAAGCTGAACTTGCGTACCCGTTCGTCGCCCGTCAGCACGCCGCCGATGGCGCGGGACGAGCCGGTGATGACGTTGAACACGCCCGCGGGAATGCCGGCCTGTTGGGCGAGTTCGGCAACCGCCAGCGCGGACAGCGGCGTTTTCGATGCGGGGCGGACGATGAAGGTGCAGCCTGCCGCCAGTGCGGGCGCGGCTTTGCGGGTAATCATGGCGTTGGGGAAGTTCCACGGTGTGATGGCGGCGCACACGCCGACGGGTTGGCGGATGACGCTGATGCGTTGATCGGCACGCGGGGCGGGGATGGTGTCGCCGTAAACGCGCTTGGCTTCTTCGGCAAACCATTCGATATAGGACGCGCCGTAGGCGATTTCGCCGCGCGCTTCGGCCAGCGGCTTGCCTTGTTCGGCGGTCAGGATGCGCGCCAGATCGTCTTGGTGCGCCGTCATCAGGTCGAACCAGCGGCGCAGGATGCGGCTGCGTTCGGCGGCGGGGCGTGCCGCCCAGTCTTTTTGCGCGGCGGCTGCGGCGGCAATCGCGGCAAGGGTTTCGCCTTCGCCCATATCGGGTACGTCGGCCAAGTGCCCGCCTGTGGCGGGGTTGCGCACGGGCAGGGTGCGGCCGCTTTCGGCACGCCGCCATATGCCGTCAATCAGGCATTCGGTTTTGAATAGGGTGTTGTCGTTCAGTTTCATGCTGCTCCTCCTTTTTTGTTGCGATGCCGGATTCGTGAGGCCGTCTGAAAAGGCGGAAAATGAAATCCGGGCGTTTTGCAGGTGATGCAAAACGCCCGAAACTATACGCCTGACGGTGGGTTTTGTCTTTTCAGACGGCCTTTGGGGCAGGGCTCAGCCGTTCAGGGTGCGGGCGAAGAGGATGTTGTTTTCCAGTTCGATGTGGTCGGCCAAATCATCGGTGAATTCTTTGGCCAGGGCGTACAGCCGCTGCCATGAGCCGCAGGCGTTTTCCGGCGGGGTGAAGTCGTTGGTCAGGCTGCGCAGTTGGGCAATCGCGCCCTGATGGTCGTCGTGTTCGTGCATCATCATGCGGATGGGCATGGCCGCACCGTTGCCTGCGCCTTGGTCTATCATGGGGAACAGGATGCGTTCTTCTTTCATCATGTGGCTCAGCAATTCGTTTTGAATCGCCTGCACCAGCGGGACGAAATCTTCGGGAAAGCTGCCGGCGTGCACTTCGGCCACTTTTTCGCCCAGCTCCAGCATTTCGGCCATTTGGCTGCGGTGGGTGTCGTGATAGCGGGGGACGATGTGGGCGGTGATGTTGTTCAGCGGGGCGTTTTGCCAGATGCTCAGGTCGGTCATGGTTGTGTTCCTTTTTTATCGTGTTGTTTAAAGATGCGGATTATAGGAATGTTTTGCCGGCGGGGCAAACAAAGAGAGGCCGTCTGAAAAACGCTTCGCGGCAAAAAGCGTTTTCAGACGGCCTTTATGGTTTTATCACGGACTTATTCGCCCAACAGCCAAGCCTGCGCTTCGGCGGCCGTGTCGAAGTATTTCGGGTGGGTGCGGGTCAGCAGGTCTGAGATGTGGGTGGCGAATTTGATCCAGATGTCGTCCACCACGACGGCGATGCGGCCGAAGTCTTTGTCGTGCGCGTTGACGAATTTCAACTGCTCCCAAGCCATATCGATGGTGAAGTCTTTCAACATGCTCAAATCCAACAGAAGGTCGGGGCGGTGGACGCGTCCGACGGCTTGAAGTATGGCTTGTTCCAATTCGCGGAAATCTTCTATGGTGAATTCGTTGTAGAGCGCGACGTTCAAGCCGTAGCTTTGTTCTCGGATGGAAATCATGATTCAGCCTTTCTGTTATGGGAGTTTATTTTTTCAAACCGCTCAAAATGCCGCCGGCGATAATAATACCGATACCCAGCCATTCCTGCCAGCCGATTTGCTCGTTAAACAGGATAATGCCGGACAGTGTGGAAAAAACAACGGTCAGATAAGCGAGCGCGGCAACGGTGAATTTCCGGCCGACGGCGTAGGCGTGTGTCATGGTCAGCTGCGCCAGCATGGCGGACGCGCCGATGCCGAACAGGTAGGGCAGCGATTGCAGGGAAGGGCGGTGCCAGCCGGTAAACGTGGCCAGCACCGCGCCCATTATCATGCCGACCAGCGAGAGGTAGAACACCACCCGCCAGGCCGGTTCGCCCGCCAGGGAAAGTTCGCGCACCTGCAAATACGCCCATCCCGACAGCAGGCCGCCGCACAGGCCGACTGATGCGGCGAAAACCTGCCCGCCGCCCACCGACGGGTGCAGCAGCAGGACCACGCCGGCAAAGCCCAGCAACAGTACGCCCTGCATGTAGAGCGAAATCCGTTCGCGCAGCACGATAAACGACAAGACGGCGAGGAAAATCGAGGAGGTGTAGGAGAGGGTTACGCCGGTGGCCAGCGACAGGTGCATCACGGCATAGAAGTTGCACATCATGGCCACTGTGCCGACGACGCTGCGGTTGAGGTGGCGCGGCAGGTTCGGTGTGGAAAAGGTTTTCCCCTGCAATTTGGCCAACCCGCCCAGCACCACGGCGGCAAACAGCATGCGCCAGAAAACCAGCTCGCCGCTGCCCATGTCGAATTTCTGATGGGCGGCTTTGATGCAGAGGTTCATCAGGGTGAAAAACAGGGCGGCGGCAATCATCCAGGCCGACCCTAAAAGCTCTCGGTTGTGTGCTTTCATAGCTGGGTAAGGTAAAGGGGCCGTCTGAAACGGCTGAAAACGGGGATTATACGGGAAAGTAAGGTGCAGAGGCCGTCTGAAAGTTTGGAGCGGGCGCGGGCGGCTGTTTGGCGTAACCGCTATTGCAAGGCGGCAGTTTCGTTTTAGCTCCGCAGAAACTCCACTTCCTGACGGAAGCTTCGTTTTAGCTTCGCAGAAACTCCACTTCCTGACGGAAGCTTCGTTTTAGCTTCGCAGAAACTCCGCTTCCTGGCGGAAGCTTCGTTTTCAGACGGCCTGTTATCCAGTACAATCCCCTGCCTTTGTTGTAAGGAAACGATATGTATTTTGTAGACCGCAGTGCCGTGGTGCTGAAACCGACGCAGAAATTCCTCGATTGGCTGAAGTCCACCGATGAAAATATGCCCGAATTGACATTGGAGCAGATACGCAGCAACTGCTCGGTGTTTTTGGTGCCCGAATTCGATACGCCGGAAGCGGTGGTCGGCTATTTCGACGAACGTTACCGCCAAATTTTCGAAGCGGAAGTTTCTTCATGGGAAGTGCCGCAGAAGCATTGGCCGCAAGATATGGGCTTACAGGCTTTTTGGGAGTTTTTTGATGTCGAAATCCACGATATGGTGCTGGATATGGATGATGCCGACATCAAAATCGAGCCCGTATTCGACAATATGATGTAACGCCATGCAGCCGTTTATCGTCGAAGTCAGGCCTTCGCGGATGCTGATTGCGTCGGCCGTTGCGCTGCATGTTGCTGCCATCGCCGTCTGCGGGCTGTATTTCGAAGGATGGCGGATGGCGGCAGGTTTGGCTGCTTTGGCGTTTTCGCTTCTCTACGCCTTATATGCCGGCTGCGGTTTCGGCCGCGATTCGGTTGCCCGCATCAGCATCGATGCCAAGGGCAGGGCGGTATTGCTAATGCGACGGAACCAAACGGCTTTTGAGGCCGTGCTGCTGCCGGGCAGCATGGTTCACCGCGCGGTTTGTTTTTTACACTGGCGCGTGGGCGGGCGGGTTATCCGCCAGTGCCTGCCTGCGGATGCCGCCGGACAGCAGGCTTACCGCCGCCTGACAATATGGGCACGCTACGGCCAACCCAAACATAAGGACGGATTATGAAAAAAACATTTCCCTTATTCGCCGCCGCACTAATTCTGGCGGCTTGCAGCTCCGAGCAGAAACCTGCTTCCGAGCCTGTGGTGCAGCAAACAACCGTTACCCCCGTGCAGCAAATGCCTAAATTCGATGAGTCTGCCGCCTCCGTGTCGCTGGTGGGTTTCAACGGCAACGACAATGTGCAGCGGTTTATCGATTTTGAAGCGGCAAACGGCCGTTACAATAAAGCCGAACTCCAGGCCTTTTTCAATGGCGCGGTGTATAAACCCAATATTATCAATATTATGAATAAGCCGGGTACGTCGCGGCCGTGGTATGAATTCCAAAAAGGCAATGCGGGGGCGGCCAAAATCGCCGACGGCCGCAATTTCTATATGAAAAACCGCCAGGTCATCGACCAAGTGGCGCGAGAATACGGCGTGCCGGCGGAAGTCATTGTCGCCATCGTCGGCATCGAAACCAATTACGGCCGCAATATGGGCAGCTTCCGTTTGGCCGATTCGCTTTCCACGCTGGCTTTCGATTATCCGCGCCGTGCGGACTTCTTCCGAAAAGAGCTGCACGAACTCTTGCTGATGAGCAAAGAGGAAAATCAGGATCCGTTCTGGTTTACCGGCAGTTATGCCGGCGCGATGGGTATGCCGCAATTTATGCCTTCGAGCTACCGCAAATGGGCGGTGGATTACGACCGCGACGGGCATAGGAACATTTGGGGTAGTGTGCCCGATGTGGCCGCATCTGTGGCGAATTACCTGAAATCGCACGGGTGGAAGACGGGCGGGAAAATGGTGATTCCGGTATTGCTCACGCCGACTCCGAAGCTCGAGGCGGTTATCGAGGAAAAAACCGAGTTGAAATACACCGTCGGCCAGTTGCGCCGAATGGGGGTTGAAATCCAGGAGCCGGTGGCCGATCACGAGCGCGCGGTTTTATTCAAGCTGGAAGTTTCGCCCGGCCTTTACGAATACTATATCGGCCTGAATAATTTTTATGCGGTTTGGCAGTACAACCACAGCCGGATGTATGTAACCGCCGTGCGCGATATTGCCAACGGTGTCGGTTCGGGCGGTTTGTAGGCGGTTGGACAAAGGCCGTCTGAAAAGGCCTAACCAAACAAAATCAGGACAATGCAAAGCCGCGTTGTCCTGATTTTTGTATTTGCCGTTTCAGACGGCCCCAACGTTCCGAAGCCTTACAAATCGGCCAGACGCTCGACACTCGGCGCATAGTAATAGGCACTGCGTTTGGCGGTGGACATGTGTTTCAGCAGCAGGTCGATTTTGCCGTCTTTTTCGCCAAACATGAATTTCAGCTGTTCGTCGATGTTGTGCAGGCTGGCACAATAGGCGATGAATTGCAGGCCGTGTTCGCCGCCGACTTGGCCGAAAGGCAGGCTGCGGCGGACGATTTTCAGGCCGACGCCGTTTTCTTTGATGTTGGTACGGCCCAGATGCGAATCGGGCAGCCGCTCTTCACGGGGAAATTCGATGTTGTCTTCTTTGCTGCGGCCGACGGCCTGTTCTTGTTCGGTTACGCTGATGCTGTCCCATTTTTTCAGATCGTGCAGGTATTGCTGCAGCACCACATAGCTGCCGCCCGCGCTTTTCCCTTCGGCAATGATGCCGACGGAAGCGATTTTTTCGTCGCCGTGCGGGTTTTCCGTACCGTCTACAAAGCCGTCCAGGCCGCGCTCTTCCGGCATACGGAAGCCGTGGGTTTCGTTTTTCATTTCAACCGATTCGCCGAAGGCGGCCATCACTTTTTCCGCCAGCAGGTAGTTCAGGCCGGTATGGGTGGATTGGATGTGTATCATCAAATCGCATTGGGTGGCGGGGCACAGGCCGTTGCCCAGCGGCACGAACGGGCGGATTTCTTCGCCTTCGCCGTTGTGGTTCAGGCTGCGCCAAAAATCCGCACCGAAGGCGATGGTCATGCCCAGTTCGTGTCCGGGAAAACGGGTTTGACAGTCGGTCAGTGCGGCGAGGGCTTCGCGGCAGGCGGTTTTGATTTTCGCCGCATCGCGTACGTCGGCTTCGATGTAGATGGCGGCGGTAATGGTTTCGGGGATGATGGCGGATTGCGGGGTGCTCATGCGTGTTTCCTTTCTTTTGTTCGGCTTGAGGAGATGGAGGCCGTCTGAAAGATGGTTTTCGGTTTTTCAGACGGCCTCATTGTCTTACTCGGCCCAGTTTTTCTTCTTACTGGTTTTACCTATGCCCGGATTGAAGCTGTTGGTCGGGTCTAGTTTGCGGTAGAACTGTTTGAGCGCGGGTTTGGCCTCGTATAAATGGCCGACGTTGTGCTCGGCGGGATATTGTGCGCCGCGTTGGTCTAAGAGATGCAGCATTTCGTGTTCCAATGCCATGCAGTCGTTGCCTTTTTTGATGATGTAATCCTGATGGAAAACGTGGCACATGAAATGTCCGTAGTATAGTTTGTGGATGATTTTATTGTCGATTTCCGACGGCAGTTTTTCAAACCAGTCGCGGTCGTCGCGGCGCAGGGCGATGTCCAGCGCGACCAAGTCTTCCACTTCGTCGTCATGTACGGCGCGGTAGCGGATGGCTGCTGACGCGACGGCAAAACGGTGCAGCATGGCAGCTTGGGTTTCTTCGGCGTTGCATTCGAAAAACGCGCCGCCGTGGTGTGCAAAATACTCTTTCAGGAACGCGCGCGCTTCATCGACGCCTTTTCCGCCCATTTTCAGAATCAGATGGTGTTCGTATTTGTCGCGGTAATCGCGCATGGATTTGGGCAGGTGGTCGGGCAGGTATTTGCTGACAAACTGCATGACCTTGTCGGAAAAATGTTTGGGCAGGAAGCTGATTTTTTTGCTGAAGCGGTCAACTTTGGCTTTGAAATCAAATAATTTCGGCAGTTGGTGCGTGCCGAATTTCTTGATGACGTAGAACGTGTCTTTGCCGTACACGGCAGCAATATCAAAAGCATGACGGTGGATGTATTCGCCGGAAACAGGCAGGCTTTCAAATTCGCCCAAGGCGGCGCGGCGGATGTCAGTCAATTCATTAATATCGTTGGTGCCGATGTAAAACACGGCGGTTTGCTTCTCTTGCGGGAAGGTATCCAAGCGAACGGCGAATACCATCAGTTTGCCCGCACAACCAGACGCTTCGTAATGGCGGGCGGGGTCTGCGTTGAAACGCGCGGCGGTCGGTTCGTCAACTTGGCGCACATGGTCGCAATAGGCGTGGTCATGTCCTTTGCCCGCGTCTTGCGTGATGTCTTTTCTCTGATAATGATGGCCTTGCAGGTTGGTCAGGATTTCTTCGGGCGTGTCGCCCAAATCTATGCCCAAATGGTTGGCCAGCTCCAATTTACCCTCTTCGTTGATTTGGGCGAACAGCGCCATTTCCGTGTAGGCCGGGCCGCGCTGCACCAATGCGCCGCCAGAGTTGTTGCACACGCCGCCCAAGACGGACGCGCCGATGCAGGATGAACCGATGACCGAATGCGGTTCGCGCCCCAAAGGTTTCAGCAGCAATTCGAGTTGATTCAGGGTTGAACCGGGCAGGCAGACGACTTGTTCGTTGTTGTTGATGGTTTGGATGATGTTCATCCGCATGGTGTTCACAATCACGATGTCGCGGTCGTAATCGTTGCCGTCGGGGGTCGAGCCGCCCGTCAAACCGGTATTCGCCGCCTGCGTAATCACAATCACGTCCGCTTCGACGCAGGCCTGCAAAATTTTCCACATTTCCAGAATGGTTCCGGGGCGCACCACTGCCAACGCCCTACCCTCGCCGAAACGGTAGCCTTGGCGGTATTGTTCGGTTTTCGCGGGGTCGGTGATGATGTATTTTTCGCCGACGATGCCGGCCAGGTTTCGGGTGAGTTGCGATGCGTCCATAATTGAAGTGCCTTATTGTCTGTGATTGAGTTGAGGCCGTCTGAAAAACCTTTCAGGCGGCCTGGCGGTGCAGCAGGCATTATACTGCCGTGCTGACGGGGCGGACAAATTTAAACAGGTGCTGCAAGCGGGTTGAGGCCGTCTGAAAGCATTTGTATGGCGCGTGTTTTCGGGGAGGCGGGACAGTGCGGGTCAAGAAAGGCCGGAAAGGCCGTTTAAATACCGTATCCGTTGCTGTTTCTATGCTGCCTGCATTGTTTGAATTTTTACCTCGGGGTATTTAAACAATTGATATTACGATGCCTTATCGCGGAACGGCATGAAAAAATAAATGTTAAGGTGCTTGCATTATTGCAAAAAAGCGCAAACCAGGTGGCCGATATGCTATCTAAAACCGAAGTCGGCATGTTAAGATGGGAAATGTAAAGATTTTGAATCCACCAACCGCAAAGGATTAAACCATGAGCCGAGTATTATTAGTAGACGATGATGCCTTGTTGACCGAACTTCTGACCGAATACCTGACCGCGGAAGGCTTGGAAGTGCGCAGTGTGCCGGACGGCGAGGCCGGTGTACAGGAAATCTTGTCCGGGCAGTACGACGTGGTGGTTCTCGACTCCATGATGCCGAAAATGAACGGCTTGGACGTATTGAAAACCGTGCGGGCGCAAAGCAGCATCCCGATTATCATGCTGACGGCCAAAGGCGATGATATAGACCGCATTATCGGCTTGGAAATGGGTGCGGACGATTATGTGCCGAAACCAAGTACGCCGCGCGAATTGTTGGCGCGTATCAACGCCATTTTGCGTCGGGCGCAAAACCAGCACGATCAGGGCAATGCTTCCAACAGCCTGTCGGTCAGCAATGTTACCCTTTATCCGTCGAAGCGGCAGGCCACTATCGGCGACGGCCCGTTGGAATTGACCAGCACCGAATTCAATCTGCTGGAAGTGCTCATGCGCCATGCCGGGCAGGTTGTCAGCAAGGAAACCCTTTCCATCGAAGCACTGGATCGCAAGCTGGCCAAATTCGACCGCAGCATCGATGTGCATATTTCCAGTATCCGCCACAAATTGGGCGACGCTTCATTGATCCAAACCGTGCGCGGTTTGGGCTATCTGTTTGTCAAAAACTGATTAGAAAGCCGATGCTCAGATGAAGCTGTTCCAACGTATCTTCGCCACGTTTTGCGCCGTGATTATCTGCGCCATATTCGTGGCGAGTTTTTCATTCTGGCTGGTTCAACAGTCGCAGGCCGAAAACCATTTCAATCAACAGCGTGCGATTGACGAAATCCTGCTGGCCAATGCGGTATCCGCTTTCCGTGTGCGCGGCGAGGCGGGTGCGCGCGAAATGCTGCAGGGATGGCATGAAGGGCAGGGTCCGGAAAAAATCCTTATCATCACCGGCGACGAACAGAGCGACTTGCTCGGGCGGAAAGTAGATGCCAAGCGGATTGAGAAAGCGCGGGAGTATGCGTTGGAAAATCCGGACAGTAAAAGCGTTCATTTGGAATACGGCCGCTGGGGCGAAGAATATCTGTTTTTCATCCGCAATTGGGACAGCACGGAAATCCAGCGTCGTCCGAGTCCGCTGTATATCCCCGGCCTGCCTTTGGAGCAGACGTGGCATGAAATCATCATTCTGGGATTTATTTTCCTGGTCGGTTTGGCTTTGGCCTACATTCTGGCCAACAACATCACGCGCCCCATACGCATTCTCGGGCAAGGGATGAAGCGTTTGGCGGCCGGCGAATTGGAAACGCGCATTACCCAGCTGATGGATAACCGCGACGACGAGCTCTCCCAGCTGGCCATCCAATTCGACAAAATGGCGCAGCAATTGCAACAGCTGGTGGCCAAAGAGCGGCATTTATTGCACCATGTTTCGCATGAAATGCGTTCGCCGCTGGCGCGTATGCAGGCGATTGTTGGCCTGATACAGTCGCAGCCGCAGAAGCAGGAGCAATATTTGCAGCGTTTGGAAAGCGAACTGGTGCGGATGGACACGCTGGTGGGCGAACTGCTGACCTTGTCGCGTTTGGAAACGGCCAACGTCAAACTTGAAAAAGAGCCTTTGAAACTGGTGCCGTTTATGCGGAACCTGGTGGAAGACAGCCAGACTTTGGCGGAGAAAAACGGTCAAATCGTCGATCTAGTGATAGAAAAAATGCCCGAAGATGCCGAAATATTGGCCAATGAAAGCTACCTCTACCGCGCATTTGACAACGTAATCCGCAATGCCATGAATTACAGCCCCGAAGGCAGTACCATCAAAGTCCATATGCGGCAGGATGCGAAAAATTGGCTGATGGATGTTACCGATAACGGCCCCGGTGTGGCTGAAAACCAATTGCCGCATATTTTCACCGCTTTTTACCGTGCGGACAGCAGTGGTAACAAGCCGGGAACAGGTTTGGGACTGGCCTTGGCCAAACATATCGTCGAACAGCATTGCGGCAACATCAAGGCGGAAAATATGCAGCCGAACGGCTTGCGGGTCTGCTTTATATTTCCGAAAAAAGCCTGTAATGCCTGTATAGACCGAAATCAGAGATAGCATATGAACGGCAGGCCGTCTGAAAACTGTTAAAGTTTCAGACGGCCTTACGCTTGAACAGCCTTTTATGGCATAATCCACCGGTTTTCAGACGGCCTTTCATTCTTCAAAAAGGCCGTCTGAAAACAAGTCGGCAACTGCCGCATTATTTCCAACCGCCGCATAGTCTGAAACCCTAACACTGCGCATTACCGCCCGGCCGAGTGTGCAGTGTTAGTGTTTTAGCTTTGCGGCTTAAACCGAAAGGACTTTACATGTTCGATAAACATATCAAAACCTTCCAATACGGCAAACATACCGTTACGCTGGAAACAGGCGAAATCGCCCGCCAAGCCGCGGCAGCGGTTAAAGTATCCATGGGCGACACCGTTGTCTTGGTGGCCGTTACCGCCAACAAAGAAGTAAAAGCAGGGCAGGACTTCTTCCCGCTGACCGTCGATTATCTCGAGCGCACCTATGCCGCAGGTAAAATCCCCGGCGGTTTTTTCAAGCGCGAAGGCAAACAGAGCGAGAAAGAAATCCTGACCAGCCGCCTGATCGACCGCCCCATCCGTCCGTTGTTCCCCGAAGGCTTCTATCACGACATCCAAATCGTAGCCATGGTGGTTTCGCTTGATCCCGAAATCGATTCCGACATTCCCGCCATGATCGGCGCGTCCGCCGCATTGGTATTGAGCGGCGTACCGTTTGCCGGCCCCATCGGTGCGGCACGCGTCGGTTATGCAGACGGCGCATATCTGTTGAACCCGACCAAGTCCGAGCTGGAAAAATCCCAGTTGGATTTAGTGGTGGCCGGTACGGCAAAAGCCGTTCTGATGGTGGAATCCGAAGCGCAAATCCTGCCTGAAGACGTGATGCTCGGCGCAGTGGTGTACGGCCATGAGCAAATGCAGGCCGTCATTGCCGCCATCAACGAATTGGCCGACGAAGTCAATCCCGAAGTGTGGGATTGGAAAGCACCCGAAACAAATGAAGAATTGGTGGCCAAAGTGCGTGAAATCGCAGGCGCAACTATTGCAGAAGCCTTCAAAATCCGTTCCAAACAGGCACGCAGCGCGAAAATCGCCGAAGCATGGTCGGCCATTGAGGCTGCGCTGATCAACGAAGACACCGATACGTTGGCAACCAATGAAATCAAAGGCATCTTCAAACATCTGGAAGCCGATGTGGTCCGCGGTCAGATTCTTGACGGACAACCGCGCATCGACGGCCGCGATACCCGCACCGTCCGCCCGATCAATATTCAAACCGGCGTACTGCCGCGTACCCACGGTTCCGCCCTGTTTACGCGCGGTGAAACCCAAGCCCTTGCCGTAGCCACTTTGGGTACTTCGCGCGACGAGCAAATCATTGACGCGCTCTCCGGCGAATACACCGACCGCTTCATGCTGCATTACAACTTCCCGCCGTATTCCACCGGCGAAGTCGGCCGCATGGGTGCGCCCAAACGCCGCGAAATCGGCCACGGCCGCCTGGCGAAACGCGCATTGATTGCCGTCTTGCCCGAGCCGGAAGATTTCAGCTACACCATGCGTGTCGTATCCGAAATCACCGAATCCAACGGCTCTTCTTCCATGGCCTCCGTCTGCGGCGGCTGCTTGAGCCTGCTGTCTGCCGGTGTGCCGTTGAAAGCACACGTGGCCGGTATCGCGATGGGCTTGATTCTGGAAAACAACAAGTTTGCCGTCTTAACCGATATTCTGGGCGATGAAGACCACTTGGGCGATATGGACTTCAAAGTGGCCGGTACGACCGAAGGCGTTACCGCACTGCAAATGGACATCAAAATCCAAGGCATCACCAAAGAAATCATGCAGATTGCGTTGGAGCAGGCTAAAGAAGCCCGCCTGCACATCCTGGCGCAGATGAAAGAAGCCGTTGATGGTCCGCAGGAATTGTCGCAGCATGCCCCGCGCCTTTACACCATGAAAATCAACCCCGATAAAATTCGCGAAGTCATTGGTAAAGGCGGCGAAACCATCCGCGCCATTACTGCCGAAACCGGCACCGAAATCAATATCGAAGACGACGGCACAGTAACAATTGCCGCCACTACATCAGAAGCGGGTGAAGCAGCGAGAAAACGCATCGAAGAAATTACCGCCGAAGTGGAAGTGGGCAAGGTGTACGAAGGTACTGTGGTGAAAATCCTCGACAATAATGTCGGTGCAATCGTAACAGTGATGCCGGGCAAAGACGGTTTGGTACACATCAGCGAAATCGCTCACGAACGCGTGAAAAACGTCGGCGATTATTTGCAGGTCGGCCAAACAGTTAATGTGAAAGCTTTGGCGGTAGACGACCGCGGTCGGGTTCGTTTGTCGATGAAAGCCCTGTTGGACAAACCGGCAGCAGAGTAAAGTAGTAGAGGCCGTCTGAAAAGTTTCAGACGGCCTTCTTTCAAGACGGTTTTATATTTTTGAGTTGGATAAGATTGCAGCGTAAATCCTGCTTGTTGCGGCAGAGGTGGCAGATTCTTAAAAATTCCACTATAATCGGTCTCTCTTTATCTGGGGGCGATCTTGGTTTCGACGGGGGTTGCGAAGCAGATGCGGGCATACCGGGGTCTCAGATTTCCCGTAAAACACTGAATCTAAATAGTCGCAAACGACGAAACTTACGCACTGGCCGCTTAAGGCCTGCCGTTGCAGCAGTTGGTCAATGGGCTGTGTAGCGCAAGCTACCGCAACGTCATTTTACATTGACTGGTTTTCCGCCGGGTTACTTGGCGGGAAATAAGATTTAAGGTAACTGGTTCCTAGAAGGCCTGTCGGTCGGCATGATAGGAACGAGATTTTAAATAGACACGACTAAGTATGTAGAACGCTCTGTAGAGGACTTCCGGACGGGGGTTCAATTCCCCCCGCCTCCACCAAGATATCCGATAAGTATCCTATACTTATCTTCATTTCTGTGTTTTTTGGCACACTATTGGCACATTTCCCATCAAAAAGCTGCTCGATTTTAGACTTTTCACGTTGCTTGTCGGCCAAGTCAATCCAGCGGGAATAGTTTTCAAGTAGCATCTTCATGGTGCTGTGTCCCATCTGCCGGGCTACCCACATGGGGTTGGCTCCGGCCATGAGGTTGAGTGTGGCAAATGTATGGCGGGTGTTGTAGGGTTTCCTGTACCTTACCCCCGCTATTTTTATTGCGTGCTGCCATGGTCTCCACGGCACTTTGTCGTTCTCAAACGGGCTGCCGGTTTTCGGATTGATGAAAACGTATCCGTTTGCCAGCCCTGTTCTTTGCCATTGCCTACGTAAGGCTTCTAAGGCACGGCTATTGAGCTCGATGTCTCGATAGCTGTGGGTTTTGGTACTTTTCAGCTTGCCAGCCACGGATGCTTTGTTTACGCACACGCACTGCCTCTGGAAGTCGATGTCCTGCCAAGTGAGAGCGATGAGCTCGCTGGTACGCATACCGCTAAAAAAGGCCAGCTCGAAGTAATTGTGAAACACAGGTTCATTTTTCAGGTAGCCTAGGATGGCTTCGGCCTCTTCGAGCGTGAACGGATCAGGCGGCTCTTTCTGCACTTTGGCGTTGGCCAGATGCTGGGCGGGATTGTCTTTTATCCTGCCGTCGCGGAGCGCAAGAACAAACGGCTGCCGAATAACGGTGGCGATGTTGTTGCGAGTTTTTGCGCTGCAGTCTAAGGTAGCCAGCAGCCCGGCTAGGGTACTGTACTGGATACGGTCTATCGGCATGTCGCCAATTTTAGGCAGGACGTGGCTGTTGAGCATGCTGCGATAGCGGGATAGTGTGGAGTGGGATAGCTGGTTAACGGTGGCTAGCCAGGCTTCGGCCATCTCACGGAAGGTGGGGCTGCGCTCCGTTTCTTCCGCCCGTTTGGAGTCGGGGAAGAATTCGGCGTAGTCGAATACGCCGATGGCGATTCGGGTACACACTTCTTCCCGGAGTTTAGTAGCGTGCCGGATGTTAGCGGTGGTGGGCTTGAGCGGCAGGCTTTCCCAACATCGTTTACCCCGATACATGAACCATATTTTGATACTGCGATCGCGGATAACTACACCGGTTGGTATTCGTTTCGTTGCCATTTTTCTACCTCTTTTACGTTGATTAAGATGTGGCGGTCGGGCGCACGGTAGTAGTGGAGTCCCTCTACCCAAACGCCGGTGCTAATTTTGTCCCTTAAAGCCTTTTCTGTATAGCCTGACAATTCGGCGTAACGTTTCAACTGGATTTGGTTCAGCATATTCAATCCTCCATATGAGTAATTAGGACTTGCAGTAAGTGGTCGTAGTACCGTAGCCAACCATGTGGCGGACATCAGGCAACCTGAGTCGTCTTTCTGTTTGCATTTTTTCTCCAAATTTAAAGTTCGCCTTTCAGCGGCTTTGTTAATCCATTGTCCACGGCAGATTGTGTTCTACACTGCGTCGTGGCGGGTGATTTACCGGTGGGATAAGCAACAATGTCAGGTGCGCATCTATTGCCTATATCGGTACCAACTATATTAGCAGTAAAAAGCCCTAAAATTTTTTTAGCCTATTCTCAAAGGAGGATGAATATTGGTAAACCATATGGCGGTTTGAAACTTGGAAAAATCTTGGTTCACAGAGTGAATAACAGGTCACTTTGGATTGGCGTAGATGGTTAGGCCAAGGCCGCGCCGAGCATAAAGTGGCCGATTGCTTGCGCGGCTTCGTTTTTGTTTTCACCGTGGCCGAAGCGCTTGCCGATGGCGGCTGCGGCATACGGCGCCAACGTATTGGCCGCCAGCTGCAGATCCCCCTGGCCGCCCAATGCGCCGGTAATCAGGGTTTCGGCGGCGCTAAGCGCACGGCTTTTGCTGCCGCCTACGCCCCAGCTTCGGGCTTCTTGGTAGGCTTGGGCGTAGGCAGGGGAATGGGCCAGCATCTCCTGCTGCCGTTGTGCGTCGCTTAGGCTGAGGTAGTGTTCGTAGCTGCCGTCGTTACGCTCTTTCAGGTTGCCTTCGTGGTCGGCTTGTTGTTTTTCCAGCTCTTCGGCTGCCGCTTTGGCACGGTTGCCCCTATAGGTACCGACGGCACTGTGGATGGCGGCAGTCGATTGGGCAATGGTTTGCTGTTTGTCGAGTAGGTTTTGCAGATCGGGAACGGCTTCGGCGCTGCGGTGGGCGTTTTGCAGATCGGTTTGGATGCCGAGAGCGCGGGCGCTGGTTTTTTTGCCGCCGATGGTGATGTTGCCTTCGCTGAGCAGCGAGCGGGTATAGCCTTGGCTGTCGCCGCTTTCATGCTGCGGCAGGGTGGGGCTGTAGTTGAGGCCTTGCTTGATGTTTTGGCCGGCGGTTTGGGACGCACGGCCGAAGGCGCTTTGATTGAAGCCGTCGCTTCCTTTCAGGCTGCCGCCATAACCGGCACCGATGCCCATGCTGCTGGCGCTGTAGCTGCTTTCGTTGCGGATGTCTTCGAAGCTGAAACTGCGGGCGGTGAGTTCGTTGTGGTCTTTGTCTGCGGCAGAAGCGATGGCGCCGCCTTTGAGCCGGACGCTGTCGGCGGTGATGTGGTAGCCGCCTTCGCCGGCAAAGAGGCCGCTTTGGCTGCCGACGCTGCGGCTGTAGCCGCTGGCTTTGCTTTGGTTGTAGTTGCCGGATACGCTCCATGCGGTACCGAGCGCGACTTGGGCGCGGATGCCGCCGCCGCTTTGTTTGCTCTCCTGTTCGACAGTGTCCTGCGGGCTTTCGATATAAAGGGTGCCGCCGACATCGGCATCAATGCGTCGGGCATGGGCTTGGGCACCGTTCAGCACGGTATTGCCCTTGCTGCTGAGCTGCAGTTTGTCCGATTGCAGCAGGGTGTTTTGATGGGTTTGGCTGTCGGTGCGGTTTTTGCCTTTGCCGTAGGCGGCTTCGGCGTAGATATAGACGCCGGTTTGGGCACCAACGGAAACCCCGACGCCGACCTGTACGCCGGCATTGCGGTTTTTGCCGTCCTGATGTTGGCTGTCTTGGGCGGAGAGCAGCCGGATGTCGCGTGCGGAATCGAGGCGGATGGTGTCGCCCGCAGTAATGTTACTGCCTTGGACGGTAATGTCGCCCTCGCGGCTGCGGATATTGCTGCCGGAAACCAGTTTGCCTTCGGCGCGGTTGTCGATATGGCGGGCGGTGATGTTCAGTGCCTGAGCGCCGGCCAAACGGTGGCGGTTGCGGATGCTGCCGCCGCTTTCGATGCTGAGTTTGCGGCCGGCTTCGATGTCGCCGCTGCTGTCAAAGTCGGCGCTGAGTTTGAGGGCGGCATCACGGCCGGCGGCCAGGGTGCCGCTGCCTTCCAGCCGGTTGGCCGTCAGTTCGAGATCTTGGCCGGCCAGAATGCTGCCGCCGCTGCTGGCAATATCGCCGGCGGCCAGTTTCAGGCTGCCGGCAGTGGTGATTTCGCCTTCTCAGGCTTTTGAGTTGATGCAAAATGTCAGCGAAAGCCTGGCCGGGCGCATT
>ERZ772979.411-NODE-411-length-30709-cov-23.685751_pt1 | contig 30709 bp, 27 predicted proteins | sample MGYA00511130_ERZ772979 | MGnify/ENA primary metagenome ERZ772979 (study PRJEB29015, sample SAMEA2738103) | human oral metagenome | biome: human oral; feature: human-associated habitat; material: saliva | place: China | collected 2186 ... | reverse complement strand
AATACTGGGATGTACCAGAAATGCGCGATACAGACTACTGTATTACTACACGTGAGCTTGCAAAATGGTTACGTGCAGAAGAAATCAATTTTGATGAATTAGAAGATTCTACATTTGATCCATTGATGGGTGAAGCATCTGGTGGTGGTATCATCTTCGGTAATACTGGTGGTGTTATGGAAGCGGCTATGCGTGCGGCTTACAAATTAGCAACTGGTGAAGATGCACCTCAAACATTGATCCCATTCGAAGCCATTCGCGGTATGGATGGTGCTCGTGAAGCTGATGTAGTAATTGGAGATAAAACATTGCACGTAGCAGCAGTACATGGTACAGGCAACTTGCGTAAGTTTATCGAACGCATGCGTGCAGAAAACATCCATTATGACTTCATTGAAGTAATGGCTTGCCGTGGTGGCTGTATTGGTGGTGGTGGTCAACCACGCGTTAAATTACCGATGGCTGATAAAGCTCGTGAAGCTCGTATTGCGTCCTTGTATACTCGCGATGCAGAGGTACAAGTGAAAGCAGCTTGTGATAATCTAGATATCCAAAAATTATATGCTGAGTTCTTCGATGGCAAACCTATGAGCCATAAAGCACATCACATGTTACATACTACATTTGTGAGCCGTGCAGAAGACTTAGGTCCTAATGGTGCTTGTACGCCTGCTACATGTCCAACATCTGTGCCTAATTTGAAAAAGGCAGCAGAGGCGGCTAAAGCAGCAGCGGAAGCTAATAACTAATAGGTAAAAAATAGTAACAGGAATAATTAACCGTATTTCTAACTGTTAACTGTTGTAATTAGTTGCTATATACTATAAAAGCTCGTATGTGGCTTAAGTTAAAAGGCAGATAGTTGATAATTAATCAGCTATCTGCTTTTTTATTGTCTTTAGACTTGTATTAGATGTTATGAAGAATCATAGAACTATTCATCTTACGAGTTATTGTGAGCTAGAATGTTTAGAGAGTACACCTATGATACGTAAATACAATTATAGCTGTTTTCACGGAATGAGATACTATATATGCCATATACGCATAGGGGTTAAAATATAGAGCATGGTAAATTGTTTAGGAATTATTGTTAGTGTGCTATAATTAAATTATATTTATGGAAGCAATCAATACTGTTTCAGGAGGATCTTCATGGCTTTTAAATTAAAAGGAAAAGAAGAAAAATTTTTCAGTATTTTAGAAAATCATGCTGCTCTTACATATGAAAGTGCAGAGATGATGGAACGTGTGTTTAAAGGCGAGACTTCTAAAGAAGAGGCATTTCTTGAAATTGATATAAAGGAAAAAGCTGCCGATGAATTAGTAACCGAAACTGTAGAACGTTTGCGTAAAACATTCATCACACCAATGGATCGTGAAGATATTCAGCTTTTAATCGATCAATTAGATACTACTTTGGATAATATTAAAGAAATCATGGATAAAATGGTTATGTACCACGTTGGTAATCCAAGTGATGGTGCTATCCGTATGAGTGAAATTGTTGTGAAATGCGTTAAGCATATTAACAAATCTATTGGTTACATGGGCAGTCTTAAAAAGGACCATGTAAAGGTAGAAGGCCGTGTGCACCAAGTTTTGAAACTTGAGTCCGAAGCGGATAATATCTACCATGAAGAAATGGCTAAGCTCTTCACTGAGTGTACAGATCCTATTGAAATTATCAAATGGAAGGAAATCCTTAGTGCCATGGAGGATGTAATCGATGGTTGCGAAGATTTGGTTGGTACATTCCGCCGGGTAGTATTGAAGTATGCTTGATGCTCAATATTTAGTATGGCTAGTTGTATTTCTAGCATTAGCCTTCGACTATATCAATGGCTTCCACGATACAGCGAACGCCATTGCTACATCTGTTTCCACCCGTGCTATTGAACCTAAAAAGGCAATTATGATGACTGCAGCGCTCAACTTCTTGGGGGCTATGGTTAGTACTGGTGTTGCGAAGACTATCGGTGGTGACATCGTTATGTCTGCATCTCTTATCAATAGTGGCATTATTTCCGCTGCTCTTATTGGTGCCATCACATGGAATTTACTTACATGGTACTGGGGGATTCCAAGCTCCTCATCTCATGCGCTAATCGGTGGTATCATCGGTGCCGTAGGTTGGTCTGTAGGGTTCGATGCTTTAAATGAGGCTGGCATCTTAAAAATCTTCTTATCCCTCATTTTATCTCCAATTGTGGCCATGATTGGTGGCTATATTGTGATGAAAGTATTGTTGCTTATCTTTGGTAGATTTTCTCCAATCGTATTGAATGATCGATTTAGATCCATGCAAATTGTATCTGCTATCATGATGGCCTTTTCTCATGGTTCTAATGATGCGCAAAAGGCGATGGGGATTATTACCTTAACATTACTTAGCGGTGGCTTTATCGATACATTAGATGTACCAGTATGGGTTAAACTTTGTTGTGCTACGGCTATGGCCATGGGTACAGCGGTAGGCGGTTGGAAAATCATCTCTACTATGGGGACTAAGATTTTCAAATTGGAAACTATCAATGGTTTCGCTGCTGACTTAAACTCTGCCATCACTATTTTTACAGCTACATTCTTACATTTACCTGTAAGTACTACACACGTTGTAAGTGGTTCCTTGCTAGGCGTTGGGTCCTCTAAACGTTTGAAAGCTGTTAACTGGGGCGTAGCAAGATCTATGGTATTGGCGTGGTTTGTAACAATTCCATTATCTGGTATTGTAGCAGCTATTGCGTATGAAGTAGGTCACTTACTATTTGGTTAATACAATCATATATATAAATAAAAAGACTGCGAAAGCAGTCTTTTTTTTCTGTAGTTAAAGTATTAGATTGATTAAGTTATCCCATTTGTTGATTAGATTTTAACACTTTAATTTGACTAGTTGTATCTGGTATGTAATCAAAGAATATAGGTATACATTAGATTTTAAATACTATATTCTATAAAAGCGATTTATCTATATTTGGCAACGTTGATGTTGCAATTCAAGTTGAGAATAGGAAAATGCTTATAAATATGTGGTTTTCTTGATTATGCATTTTATTAATAAATGCAGTTTATTACACGTTTAAAGACTATTATGAGATTGTTTATAATGAATGGATATTGCATACTTATGTATGAGCGGTTATACTATCGGTAGAAGGAGTTTTTCAAGTGAAAAGTGAGGTATGTATATGGCATGGGGTGGAACTAGACGCGGTGCCGGGCGCCCACGTAATCCGATTAAACGTATTGGTAGAACCATTCGACTTAGTGATGAAGAGTTTCTTTCACTCAAACCATTAATTATGGCCATTAAGGCAAATAATGATAAAAGATATAAGCAACAATATAATCGAAATGGATAAAAAAGGCATTGTCACAGCATATACAACTTAATAAACTTTACATCTATTTTACAATAATCCATTTTAAAATCTTTCAACTACAACACATCTCTACTCTCTACAATATGCTGTGTGCAATACAAGCAGTACGAAAAAGGTCCCAATTCATTTGAATTGGGACCTTCTTCGTTTGTTATATTGCTATAATTTTAGGAATCCTTATATTACGTAGCGAATTCCTGAATTATTATGGTTTATTAGTCGATTTTCACACCGTGAATTTCTTCAGCTAATCGTTTTAGAGCATCAACTGTACGTACACCAGGCGTGATTTCAGAAAGTTTTACGCGAATGAAATGACCTTCTTTAACCGCTGTAATGTCTTGGAGTTGAGGGTTAGATTTTATTTTTTCGATTTTTTGTTGGAAATCGTCGTCGTTACGAATAGAAGTACCGTAGTCAGCGATAATAATATAATCAGGATTTTGAGCAATTACAGTTTCCCAAGATCCTTTTGCCCATGTTTTATCTACACCTAAACCGCTCATTACATTGTCAGCACCAATGAGTTTCAAGATGTTAGTAGTGTAGCCTTCGAAGGCTGTAAATGGTTGGCCATCTTCGGAGTCATAAATGAATACACGTTTACGAGGTAAGTCTTTTAGTTTAGTTTGGATAGCTTCTAACGTTTTACGTTGACCTGCAACCCATTCTTCAGCTTTTGGTTTAACACCGAAGATCTCACCTAATTTAATCATGTCGCTAAAGTTAGTTTCTAAATCTGCTTTAGTAGACAACATAGATTCAGGAATCCAAATATTAACTTTTTGAGCGATCATTTTGTCTGCAGGGATAGCGCGTTTGCTGAAGGAGTCAGGCCAGCCTGTAGCAAAGTCAGGTTTTACAGACATAAATACTTCGTAGGACGGCCATTTATCGGCTAATACTTTTACCTTGTCATAAGCGGCTTGTAGAGGTGGATAGATTTCCTCTTCTTTAAAAGCGGTACCAGCCATCTTGTCTTCAAGACCTAGTTGAAGCATCATTTCTGTTGTTGCTTGAGACATGGATACTGCGTGAGTAGGGGAAGATTTTACAGCAAAGTCAGTTTTTGTACCGTCAAATGTTTCACTCCACGTTACAGATTTGCCATTGTCAGCTGTGCTTTTAGTTGTATCAGAACCACAACCAGCGATAGCAAATGTGGCACATGCCATAGCAATTAATACTAATTTTTTTGACTTTCTTAATTTTTGAAACATAGTAAGTCCTTTCTTTTAATTAATAATATAAGTGATAGCGCCCTTCATCCCAAGAGGTTTTGAACGGAACTTCAAATATGGGTTCAAGAATTTCGGGTGTTAGTACCTCAGTTGGGGAACCTTCCTTGAGGATTGTTCCTTTATTCATAATCACGATATGATCACAATATTGAGCAGCTAGATTTAAATCGTGTAGAACTACGATGGTTGTACCTTTGAAAGCTCGCAATTGTTTCATAAGTGCTACCTTATACTTCATATCTAGATGGTTAGTAGGTTCATCTAAAAGCAGTATTTGAGGTTTTTGCGTTAAAGCTTTCGCAATAAAAACGCGTTGCTTCTCGCCACCTGAGAGGTGATGAATTTCTTCGTCAGCTAAATGTGTAATGCCTACTTCGTTCATATAGTGCTCTGCAATTTTTACATCTTCTGCGCTATAGGTGCCGAAGTGTTGCTTATATGGATAACGTCCCATGAGGACGATGTCTTTTACGAGAAAATCATCAATCATAGAGTCCCTAGACTGTGTTAAAACTGCTACTAATTGAGCAAACTCACGACCTTTATAAGACTCTAATGGCTTTTGATTTAATGTGATTTTATCTTTTGATGGTAGTAGTCGATAAAGATGGCTCAGTAATGTAGACTTACCACATCCATTTGGCCCAATGATGGCTGTAATTTTATTATTAGGAAATGTTACAGAAATATTCTTTAACACTTCTTTCTTCTCGTAGGAGAAGGACAGCTGATTAATTTGATACATAGTATCTCCTATAGATATGATATACACTAACCATTGTGTTTGTAACGATTCATAATAATCCAAATGAAGAGTGGCGCCCCTAGTAAGGATGTAAGAACACCGATTGGGATTTCTTCCGGACTATATAGGGCTCTTGATAATACATCTGACCATATCATGACGATACTACCGATTAGAGCACTAAAAAGTAATGTGTTTCTATGCTTAGGACCACCTATAATTCTAGCTAGGTGTGGAATTATGAGTCCTATAAAACCGACTACACCCACTTTTGATACTAATGTGGCAATGACAATAGAGGATATAATAACGATGCTTAGCTGTAACTGTTTAACTGATAAGCCCATTTGTGCTGCTTCATGATTACCCAGTAGTAGCACATCAAGATCTTGATTAAATATATAGATGTATAGCATAAATAAGGTTACAATGATAGCCGTTAATGGTAAATCACCCCATTGAATGCCTGCGAAACTACCTAGGAGCCAGAACATAGCACTACGAACTTGTGCCTCGTGCTTAGCTCCGTAGATGATCATCATAGTTAAAGCCGAGAAAATCCCCGTCATGCCCATACCGATGAGGATGAGCTTCACAGGGCTGTTGCTTTTACCAACACAGAGCAATACCAAGATAATAGAGAGAGCTGCACCTAGGGCTGCAAAAATAGGTGTATTATAGGCCCCTAGTAGTGGAATACCGCCCATGATGATAGCAAATACGGCACCTGTACTAGCGCCCGATGAAACACCTAGTACATAGGGATCTGCTAGAGCATTTCTAGTTACCGTTTGCATTAATAAACCTACAAGGGATAGGCCTATACCTGTTAGTACTGAGTAGATGAGCCTAGGCAAACGAATATCCGTAATAATTGTGTTTGTCATGGACGTGGTCGCATTTGGGTCCATCATAGCCATAAGTGCAGGAATGATTTGATCTAAAGAAATAAATGTGGATCCAAATTGCAAGGCCGTTACCAATGAAATACATAATATTACACATAGTATTAATGCTTTTATAGAAGTTTGCATAAAATCTCCTTATTCTGTTTTAAAGGTAATATAACCTTATCTAAGTATAGAGAACTTTCTATATATATACAATATACATACGTGTATAGGTATTGATTATAATAAGTATAATTCTATAGAAATTCTTTATAGAATTGAACTCAAAGTGAAATTTAAAATAGGGTTTCGGTATTAATAAAAATTTAGAATTAAGAATAAATATTCGTTATTTGGTTTTGGGTAATCTATTAATAAAATAATAGGGAAAATGTTAATTTTATTTGCTTTTATTTCTGTATTCCTATTTTGTTATATGAAAAAACTGTAAGAATAGATATAATACAAGTATATACGTGAGTAAATTTAGGAGGTGTTAGCTTGTTACAAGATTTACTATCTGAGGATAATGTATCCTTTCATTATCCGGCAGAAACGTGGGAAGAGGTAATTCGTCACGGTGGTCAACTTATGGTTGATGCAGGTTTTACTGATCCATCTTATACAGAGGCTATGGTAGAGGTTGTACGTGAAATGGGTCCATATATTGTATTGGCACCAGGTCTTGCTATGCCACATGCTCGCCCGGAAAATGGGGCAAAACGTGTAGGTACTGCTTTAGTAACCTTAGAAAAACCATTAAACTTTGGTAGTCCTGATAACGATCCGGTTTCTGTTGCATTATTCTTATGTGCTCCTAACAAGGATGAACATATTCAATTGTTGACTGATATTGCTACATTATTTGAAGATGATGAATTTTTAGATGCGGCAGCTGATTTTGAAAGTATCGAAGATGTACAAGCATTCTTGGCAGAGCATTTAGATGATCAAGAATACATTTAGTAGGAGGTAAGTATGATTTCTGTATTAACTGTATGCGGTAATGGCATTGGTTCTAGCTTGATGCTTAAAATGAAGATTGAAGAAATTTGTGCTGAAAATGGTATTGATGCACAAGTAGAATCTATTGATTTTAATGCTGCACAAGGCCGCAAAGCAGACCTTATCGTAACTGTAAAAGAATTGGCTGAACAATTTGAAGATAAGAATGTTGCTGTTGTTCGTAGCTACATCAATAAAAAGAAAATCAAAGAAGATATTCTTGAAGCATTGAAACAAGCTGCTCAATAAAATGTAACAACTATATAGAGGAGGTAGTGCCATGGAAATGGTATTAGAGTTCTTACGTGATGTGCTGTCTCAACCAGCACTTTTAATTGGTATTATGTCATGTGTAGGTTTGGTTGCTTTGAAACGTCCGTTTCATAAGGTAATGACAGGTACATTGAAACCGATTCTTGGCTACTTAATGCTCGCAGCAGGCGCTGGCGTTATCGTTAGCAATCTTGACCCACTAGGCAAGATGATTGAACATGGCTTCCACATTACTGGCGTTGTACCAAACAATGAAGCTATCGTGGCTGTTGCACAAAAAGTTCTTGGCGTTGAAACGATGTCTATTCTCGTAGTAGGCTTATTGATGAACTTATGTATTGCTCGTTTCACCAAGTTTAAATATGTGTTCTTAACAGGCCATCATAGTTTGTTTATGGCATGTCTCATGTCTGCCGTACTCGGTACAGCAGGTTTATCTGGTATCGAACTTATTCTTGTTGGTGGTTTCTTAATGGGGGCCTGGTCTGCTATTTCTCCAGCCATTGGTCAAAGCTATACTTCTAAAGTTACTGATGGTGATGAAATTGCACTTGGCCACTTTGGTAGCTTAGGTTATTACCTATCAGCATGGGTAGCAAAGTATGTAGGTAAGGCAGATGATAGTACGGAAGATATTGAAATTCCTGAAAAATGGGGTTTCTTACGTGACTCTACATTATCTACTGCATTGACTATGATTGTATTCTATTTGATTGCTGCTTTAGCTGCCGGTTCTGAATTTGTAGCAACATTATCTGGGTCCATGAGCCCATATTTATTTGCAGTTATGAGTGCTATGAACTTTGCTGTAGGTGTAGCTATCGTATATTCTGGTGTACGTATGATCTTAGGTGACTTGATTCCTGCATTCCAAGGTATTGCAACAAAAATTATCCCTAACGCTATCCCAGCAGTAGACTGTGCAGTATTCTTTACATATGCTCCAACGGCTGTAGTATTGGGCTTCATTAGCTCCTTTATCGGCGGTATCATCGGCATGCTTATCCTTGGTGCTGTAGGTGGTGTATTGATCATTCCTGGTCTTGTACCTCATTTCTTCTGTGGTGCAACAGCAGGTATTTATGGTAATGCTACAGGTGGTCGTCGTGGTGCTGCAGTAGGTGCATTCCTTAATGGTTTGGCTATTACCTTCTTACCAGCATTGGCATTGCCAGTTCTTGGTCAATTAGGTTTCCAAAATACAACATTTGGTGATGCAGACTTTGCAGTAATGGGTCTTGTATTAGGTCATGCATTCGAATGGATCGGTATGGCTGGCATCTATGGTATCGTAGCCATTGCAGCTCTTGTACTTATTATTCCAAACTTTATTAAAACAAAAGGTAAAGTTATTAACTACGTAGAAGAGGAGTAATGAAAACAACTGAGCAACATAGTAATGTTGTAATACGATATATATTCCTCACCGTAGGGGCCGTAAGTTTTGCTCTCGGTACAGCAGGTATCGTATTACCAATGTTGCCAACAGTACCTTTTTATATGATTACCTTATTTTGTTTAGCTCGAGGATCGGAACGTTTTCATAGAATGTTCTTAGAATCTAGTTTATATCAAAAGACTGTTGGTGCTTATGAACGCGATAAAGCGTTGACGTTGCGGACAAAGTTGTCCATTCTCTTATCGGTTAGTACAATAATGGCAATTGGTGCCTATTTTAGTCAAGATATGCCCATTGCACTTATCGTTATGGCCTTTGTATGGATTGGTCATGTTATTGCATTAGTCTTTATTGTAAAAACAAAAAAATAAAGAATTATCTCTGATAATTCTACATATAGCCTTGTAAGTTAGACTGCGTTGGTTTAACTTGCAAGGCTTATTTTATTGTAAAATCAAAAACTTATATTTTTAAAGAAAAAATGAATTATTACAAAATTGAATTTGACAATGAATATCAACAATTATACTATGATAACTGTGTATATAGTAATTTATATAGTATCTGTTTATATGGTGATCGTATGAATCCACATAATCATGCAATGTCACATGCAGGCACGTCTATATCGAGACATAAGGTGTTTGATGGTATCGATTTAATGTTCCTTGACGTGAAGCAAGAAACGATTCAATTTTATGCTAAATCACATACTAAGACATTTGCCATAAATCATTGTGAAGAGGGGCGTATAGAGTGTAAGTTTACCTCTGGTGAATATTTATATATGGGGCCAGGGGATATGTCTTTAGGCTGGCATATTAGCTCTAATTATCAACATGAAAATTATTTCCCTACTAAGCTTTTTAAAGGGGTTGTATTATTAGTAGATGTTGAAAAAGCTCAGCCTATTTTAGATACCCTTGTTACTGAGACCCGTATTGATTTAACTCAGCTAGCAAATCGATTTTGTGAGCAATCTGAATTTGGTATGATGATGGAAGAGACGGAATCTGTTCGTCAGATTTTTTCTAGCTTATATAAAGTGCCTGATCAAATTAAAGGGCACTATTTTAAATTAAAAGTTATTGAAATTTTCTTATTATTATCTATTATTTCTACAACTAATCATGAAAAGAGAAGCTCCTATCGTAAACAACAAGTAGATATTGTAAAAGCTGTTAATGAATATATATCTACACAGTTTATGAAACGAATAACCATAGATTCCTTGTCTGACCAATTTGATATTCCTACATCAACATTAAAGCGTTGTTTTAAAGGGGTATATGGTACGACAATCCATCACTATTTAAAGGAATGCCGTATTAATGCAGCTAAGCGCTTGCTTCAAGAGTCAGATCAATCTATTTTAGAAATTGCTAATGCCGTAGGCTACGAGAATGGTAGTAAATTTACTAGTGCATTCAAAGAGGCCACAGGTGTAACGCCTAGTGCATATCGTAAAGTATAAATACCTTCAAACTAAACTAAGGCATGCATTATAGTATTAGTAATATTTAAAATATAATTGTTTAAGGCTTAGAACTAGTAGGTTATAAAAACTTAATATTGTCCGAAATGTATATTTTTGGTCTATTCGGAGTAGATATGCAAGATACACTTTGCTAACATTAAAATATAAATGATATTCAATGTCATTATATGTTGCTAAAGTGTATCTTTTTTTATATAGGTGTAAAAGATACAACATAATATATTTCATTAAATTTTAGGAGGGCACAATGAACCGGTGGGGACATGTAAAACGCAGCATTATTCTGTCCAGTGCAGTTGCCTTGTGGCTTAGTGCACCGCTTGTAGTGTGGGCGGAGAATGCGACTGTCACGACAGATGTAGTTCATGTTAAAGGAACATGGGCTGAAGAAGAAGCAAAATTGAACTCACAGCAAGTGCAAATCATTACCAAGAAAGAGATTGAAAAGAAACAGGCGAAGTCCGTCGAAGATATTATATTTACTCAAACCGGTGTATCTAGAACCGTTGATGCTATGGGCCGTGTTGGTGTATCTATCCGTGGTGCCGAAGCGCGTCACACACTGATCCTTGTAGATGGTCAACCCGTACTCGGCGATTTTGATAAGTACTCTGGTGCAGCAGACGAAGTCCAACGGCTAGGTACAGAAAACGTTGAACGTATAGAAGTTATCCAAGGTGCTGCCAGTGCTAAATACGGCTCTGATGCTATAGGTGGTGTAGTTAATATCATCACCAAAAAAGCACAAAAGAAACCAACCCTCCAATTGAATGCAGAAGGTATGCGTCGTAAGAGCGATGGCGATGCGTTCCCATATCAAAACTTCTTCATTCGTGCCGACTCTGGTCAAATGGGGAAATTAAAGGTCGGTTTATCCGGTAGTAAACGTGATCTTATGCCTGTTTTAGCATCCGTTAAACGTCGTGACTCAGGCATGGCTTTTGATTATGCTAAGCATAACTTCAAACCAAATGTACTTCGTTACTATGGTGATGCGGCAGATATTGGTCTTGTAGCAACTTATGATGCAAACGATAAAAATAAATTTGAAATGCGTCTCAACCGTTATACAGAAGATCTTGTACGCGATGTTAAACACTCTGACTCCGACTTAGAGCCACAACAACATTTCAAACGTACTGCGGACCGTAATACGGCAAACTTACAATGGTCCTCTCGAGCTGGTAAAAGCGACTGGACGGTTGAAACTAACTACTCCCGAATCAAAGAAAATGACGTAGCCCTCATTAGTTATACTGGTCGTTCTGCTTATGAAGGCTCCAATGAGTTGCGCTATATCGATAATATCGACCACCGTCAATTAGACATTCGAGCTAATGCGAATACACAGCTCAATAAAAATCACTTGCTTAGCTACGGCATAAGCTATGCTCGTGAAGAAGGTTCTGGTAGCCGTCTAAAGAGCTCCCCTAATACAAGCACTATGTACATCGATCCATGGGATTACGATAAAAGCTTGCTAGTGGATAAACTTGACCGTCTTGTAAGACGTAAAGGTGATAATAGCATTAAAGTTTACTCTCATATCCACGACTACAAATTCATCAATTCCGGTGGTGGTATGCCCCAATGGGATATGGATTATGAATACTATGGTGCCGAAATAGATGCTCAAAAACCAGGTATTACATACGATGACTATATAAATTATGGTTTATCTGAAAGCCGATTAAGTGATTGGTCTAGTACATCCCCTAATAATCAACCTGTAACGGATGAGTTTAAAGCTCGTTATAAAGCTTTGGAAGATCGTTTAAAAGCAGAAAATCCCGTATTATCTGCTACACGTGCCAATATCGTAGGTGACTACTTTAAATATGGCGAGTCTAACGATCCAGAAATGCGTAAAAAAGCACCTAAGTTAAATGGCAAAGCCTTCTTAGAAGAATATCGTAGCCGTGATCAACGGTTAACAACTGGTAGTGGTACGATTCGCAAGTTAAATGCTTATGTTTCTGATACTTGGCAGGTGAATAAGAATTTAACCTTATCTCCAATTCTTCGTTTTGATAATAGTAGTCTATTTGGTTCCAATTTGTCTGCGTCCTTGGGGATGACCTATAACGTAAAGGGCAATACACACCGTAGATTTAAAGCTAATGTAGGTACTGGTTATACAGAGCCTGGTATGGGTGAATTATGGTATAACTGGGAAATGTACGCGTCTAACCCTGTAGGGATTGGGGTCGCAAAACTTGGTTGGTACTGGGCGGGTAATCCTAATTTGAAACCTGAAAAATCAGTCAACTTTGATATGAGCTTGGAAGGTGAAAATAAAAATACCTATGCTCGCGTAGGCGTATTCCACAACCGCATCAAGAACTATATGTCGGTGTACTTCACAGGGGACTTCATGGACTTTGCGCCATACCTCAAAGGCGATGCGAAGTACCAACGGGCCCCAGATATGATTTACAGCTTTAAAAATATTGGTAAAGCAGAAATCACAGGTGTTCAAGCGGAAGTACAACAAAAGTTCGGCAAATATTGGTCTGGTAAGTTAGGTTATACATACTTACATGCCATCAACAAGAGCGATCCAAGTATGCCTCGTCAGTTGCTTGATAAACCAATGCACAAAGTTGACATCGGCATTACTTATGATAATCCTAAATCCGGTTGGAATGGTTCCATCTGGGGTGATTACTATATCAATATGCTTGACAGTAATACCCTTAACAATGGCGGTAACTACTGGCCAGATATCTTATCCGGTGATGCAGGCGTTTATAATAAGCAAACCTATGAAAAGAAAACATTTGGCATTTGGAATGTAATGGTTCAAAAACGATTCAATAAAAATGCCATGATGTACTTTGGTATTAACAATATCTTCAACCATCGCGACGATGACCGTGCCACACAAGAACGGGTATACCGCGTGGGAGTTAACCTTAAATTCGGTGGTGGCGATGATACAAAAACGACAGCTATCGGCAAGACCAAAAATGGTGCAAAGGCTGGCGTAGTAGGTGCAAATGTAGCGGTTGCTAATGGTGATGTTGGTAGTGCTGAATCTGGCGTACAAAACGTAGCTGATGTAGTTCGCTTAACTGATTTTATTCATTCTGATTTTGATACTACTAAAGAGCGTGGTGTTACATTAGTCGGCGACTACAGAGCGCGCTGGATGGCACATGATGGATCTAATAGACCTCAATCTCCATTTAGAGCTAACTCTGCTATCGGTTCTGCAAAAGCGAATATGTACGATGCCAATCGTCATAGCTTTGAACAACGATTGCGTCTTGGCTTTGATGCACGCCTTAATGAGTTTACTAATCTTAAGGTCATCGGCAGTGCGACTGGCATGAGTGGTGTCGATACAAGCTGGACTCAATCTGACTCTAAAGGCTTTAACCATCAACGAATCGATACAGTGGATCTCACAAGACGTGTTAAAAAATGGGACGTATCAGTGGGCCGCTTAACAGAGCCAATGGGAGCTAGTGGTTACTGGTTTGGTCAATCCTATGATGGTATTCGTGCCGTTTGGAATGGTCACGATTCTCAAGTTCGTATCGGTGTTGGTACTTTCAAACATAGTACAGGCATTACTGATTCTGCCTACACTCATGCAGTACATGAAGTTATCTACAGACCACCAACAGCGGCTGAATTGATCGGTATTAACCGTGATGAGTTCCCATACGATATTAGCAGTGCTACAAAAACAGGTTCTGATGGTGAGAAAAAATCTAGTGAAGATGCAGCTGCACCAGATAGCCCTAATGGTATTTATGATTCTACTTATAAAGGTAAGACAGATAGCCTTTACTTCTATCAACAGCTAAAAGGTTTGCAAGATGAATATGAAGCGTATAAAGCTACATTGAATCTAAGTTGGAGCAATCCAAATCGGGATCAAGAAATTGAAAAGGCTAATGCTAAGCTTGCGGAAACACAACAAAAACAAGCTCAAATTATGAGTCGATTACAAGATATTCTTACAAAGGCATACCCTACAGATATGGCAGAGAAAAAATTCTCCCTCGATATTCCATCTGGTGGTTATGCAATGTACGAAATCACTAATAAGAATACAGGGGAAAAACTCTATAAGACTGGGGACATTATGTATAATGTGAACTCTTCTTTATACCCTGAATCCTTAAAAGAAAAGGCTAAAGGTCTTATCATATCTACTGATAATAAAGATGCTTTGTTGAATCCAAAAGATTATGTTGATAAACATAGTGCTGAAATTAATCAATCCATTGAAGAAATTGCTAAATATAATGCTACAGATAACTGGAGCAACTATAACAATAGTGAGCTTGATGTAGTTTGGGTTAAACAGCCAGATGGTACGTTTAAACAATCTTATGATTATTATGGACAACCATCTAGTGATTATGAGTTCACTGGCTATTTAGGTGCTAAGACATATAAATACGATAGTGGTCGCTATGTATTTAGCGATTATGACGCTAAAGATGCCATTTATAAAAAGAACTTTACAATGTCCTCCAATGATTGGGGTGAAGGTAGCTCTTATTATGGTTGGGGCATGCCAAATGCAATGTTTAACTATATGTATAATCTTGAAAAGGTTGTACATGATGCAGAGTCTGAAAACAAATTGCCTCGTGAAGCGATTGGTAAGATCATTGGCAACTTGATTCGCACAGAAGGGGTAGTTCTTGAAAAAGATACTGTGCCAGCTATTGATAAAGCAGCCTTTGTTCAATATAAAAAACAAATTGGCTCTCGTCTTGGTTTACAAGCGTGGTATTTACGCTCCTTTGGCGGTAAAACTCATACATACCTCAATGCAAATGGCAACGGTAATGATGAATACAGCTTCTCCAATGTAGCTCATGTATTCGGTATCGGTGCTAAATATCAATTGGGTGCTAATGCATCTGTTACCGTTGATTACGGACAAAACCGTTCCAACTTGGGACGTTATTTAAATGGTAACACTGTATACCAACACGAACGTGGCACAGCCGACTTTGCGCTTAAAGGTCATCAAATGGGTGGTACACCACATTTCTGGATGGCTCGTCTAGATATTGGCCGTGCTGACCTAGATATTCCAAAATCCTGGAACGCCTTCATCGATTACAAATACTTTGAACATGGCTCCTTCTTTGGGGGCAATGGTACTGGCGCAGTGCCGGATCGTTATCTCGATGGTATCCGTAGCTTTACATTTGGTGCTGGCTATGTACCTCGCAAGGACTTGCTCCTTGAGGCATTCTACACATTCGATGCGAAGGGCACTAATAAACGAGATACTTTATATGGTAGTGAAAGCTTTAAGTTAGGCGATTATACAAGAATTCAAGGGACCTATAGGTTCTAATGTTCAGTCTGTAAACAGGCAGAAAGGTTATTAATATGGAAAACTTAAATTATGTCATTCACTTGTTTCATAGCGGTGGGTATGTAATGTATCCATTATTACTCTTGTCTTTCATGGTTATCGCTATCGCTGCAGAACGAGCTTTCTACTATCGCAAATATGCTGGTAAAACCTTCGTTGTTACGCATGCAGTCAATGAGCTGGCAAAATTACAAAATTGGACAGAAATTGATAAAGTAATCAAAGAAAATCCATCTATTGCAAGCCGTATTGCAGAAGCGGGTTTGAATAATACTTCTAGCGAGGCAGCTATGAAAGCAGCCTTTACGGACCAAATGGGGGTAGATGTAGTAGGTTTCCGTAAATATATGGACTACCTCAGTGCAACAGTAACAATCTCCCCATTGTTAGGTTTGCTTGGTACTGTAACAGGTATGATTGGCTCTTTCAGTATTCTTGACTCCGGTGCGGGCGCATCTGCTATCACTGGTGGTGTCGGTGAGGCCCTCATCGCTACAGCATCTGGTTTGTGCGTAGCCATCATGGCCTTTATTGTATATACAATTTTTAGTCATCGTTTGGATTCTATTATTAACCAAATTGAAAGTATGTGTGTCAGCATTGTTAGTGCTAAACGAGAAGGGTGGAAATAATTATGAATTTGCAAAGCTTTCGTATGAAAAGTAAGCCGGAATTCATGATCATTCCAATGATTGATATCATCTTCTTCTTGTTGGTATTCTTCATGATGAACAGCTTACAAACAGTTGCTCAAAAAGCATTATCTGTACAACTACCACAAGCTACTAGTGCATCTGCACCAGCCCAATTGCCTGTTGTATTTACACTTGATGCGGAAGGGCATATTACAATTGATAACAATCCAATGAGTATTGATCAAGCAGAAGCTATGATTAAACAGCGTATTCAAGAAAATCCTAACGCTAGTGTTATCTTACAAGCGGACAAACGAGCAGCTCATGGTCAAGTAGTGGCGATCATGGACATGCTAAAACAATCTGGTGTTAAACGCTTGGCGATTGCAGCTGAACAGAAAGGATAACTATGGGACTAGGCATATCATGGAAAAAAGCAGCCATTATATCCGCCGTAGTTCATCTCATTGCTCTATTTATTGCAGTCATCTTTTTCGTAGTAGTTCCAGCCATTCAAGAAATGGAAACCTATGAAATCGACCTCACGCAAAGTGTTCTCGATGATGGCGGCAGTGGTCATGCCGGTGGAGGTGGCGGTAATAGGTCAGACCTATTCCCTAAACCACTATCGGCTGATGAAGTGGCGGCAAGAACAAAGGCTGTTGTAGCAAATGTTGATCCATCTCCAGCAACAGATATTCCTGATGCAGTAGATGTACCCCAAAAAGGCGGCGAACATAAAGGTAATACCTCTGGTGATAATTCCGCAGGTGGTTCCGGCCCCGGACATGGTGGCGGCTCTGGCGGTGGTAACGGTACAGGTGTTGGCACTGGTAGTGGTGATGGCCAAGGTCAGGGAAATGGCAACGGTAATGGCAATGGCAATGGTAACAACCATGGTACAGTGAAAGCTGCCTTTGATACGGAGGGATTCCGTGCAAGAGTACAAGCTAATGCACAAATGCCTTCCATGGCTTTAAAAAGAAAATTACAAGGCGATGTGACTGTACAAGTAACACTTGATACAAATGGTAATCTTATTGGAAAAAGTATCGTAACTTCTACAAATGAAATATTCAATGATGCGGCAATATCTGCCGTAGTGGCCGCAACACCATATAAAAATCCAACAGGCGAAGATATCGATATCAACGTACCAGTTGAGTTTAGAGGTTATGACTCATCAGATGATGAAGAGGAATAGAGGTATCTAAGTAATACACGTATCAAAGAATTAAAGGAGATAATTATGAAATCCATTATTTTATATTCTTCCCTCACGGGAAATACAAAAAGTGTTGCAGAAGCAATGGCTTCTGTGATGCCTGAAGGTACACCATGCATTCCTGTTAAGGAAGCGCCTGAGAATTTAGCTGATTATGATACAGTATTCGTAGGCTTCTGGGTAGACCGCGGTACAGCAAATAAAGAAGCAGCTAAGTTGATTGAAACTTTAACAAATCCAAATATCGTATTCTTTGCCACACTAGGTATGTATGCAGATTCTGATCATGCTCGTGAAAGTATTGGAAAAGCATCTGAATTACTACAAAATAAAGAGTCCCTTGTAGATGGCTTCGTATGCCAAGGTAAAATTGATCCGAAAGTCATCGAAATGATGTATAAAATGTTCCCACCTGGATCTGCTCATGGTCAAAGTCCTGAACGCGATGCGTTACATAAAGCGGCTGAAACGCATCCAGATGAACAAGACTTTGCAAATGCAAAAGAATTTACAAAATCTGTACTTGCAAAGTTGCAAGCCTAAACTGAAAGGGGATTGGAGTATGAGTTTAGCAAGTTTCTTTGAATCCATTCCGGAGAAACAACGCAATCTACAACTAGGTTTAGAATGTGATAATCCGATGAGTGGTGCATTCCCTCATAAACGGGTTGTTCATGCAGGGCTAAATGGTACCTTAGTTTCTCCAAAGGAAACACAAGCCGTTTGGGATACCTTAATGAATGGCACACCTAAAAAGGGTGAAATGCAATGCGCCTATATTCACATTCCATTTTGTAAGACAAAATGCACATATTGTGGCTTCTTCCAAAATGGTACGAGTCAAAGCGTAGAGGACCAATATATTGATGGACTCATTAGTGAATTAAAGATGGCTAGTGAACGTCCAAGATTGAAAAATGGATTAATCCATGCCGTATTTATCGGTGGTGGTACGCCAACATCGTTGTCTCCAACGAATTCTGAAAGATTGCTTAAGGCGATCAAAGAGTATTTGCCACTGTCTAACGATTATGAGCTTACCTTAGAAGGCCGTATTCACGATTTGATTCCTGAAAATCTCGATGTGTGGATGGCAAACGGCGTAAACCGCATGTCTATTGGTGTACAATCTTTCAACACAGAAGTACGTCAAATGGTAGGTCGTTTAGATACGAAAGAAACCGTGTTAGAACGTTTAGCTGCGCTAAAAGCGTATGGACAATGTTCTGTTGTTATCGACTTGATCTATGGCTTGCCTGGTCAAACTATGGAAGTTTGGGAACAAGACTTAGCTGATTTAGTAAGTTCTGGCGTAGATGGTGCTGACCTTTATCAATTGAACGTATTTGATGGCAGTGATCTTAATAAAGACATTGCAAAGGGTAAGGTGCCAGCGGCAGCGACAACTTCTATGCAAGGGGATATGTTCGAATTCGGTCGTAAGTACCTTGATGAACGTTCCTATCGTCGATTGAGTGCGGCTCACTGGAGTGCAAACAACCGTGAACGTAGCTTGTATAACATTTTAGCTAAAGCGGGCGTACCGATGTTCCCATTCGGTAGCGGTGCCGGTGGTAATGTCGATGGGTATGGCATGATGCTTCATCGTGCATTAAAGCCGTACGAAGATATGGTTAGCCGCGGTGAAAAACCATTCATGGCTCTTATGAAACAAAGTGAGTTACAACCCGTTGTAAATCAAGTGGTAAGCCAACTTGAACAAGGGTTCCTCAATATTATGAGTTTGGTAACACTAGATCCAAGACTAGAAGAATTAAACTGGCTCTATAAATTATGGGAAGAACGTGGTCTTGTAGCTTACAATGGGTTACTTTATAAATTGACTGCAGCTGGTGAATTTTGGACTGTAAACCTTACACAAAGTACCTTGGAAGCTGTGGAGTATATCATGACTGGTAAAAACTCCTTCGCTATGGAAGCGGTGGCCGCCCAAGATACTAAAACAACATCTAAAGATAATCCAAATCAAGAGGTACGTGGTATTGGTCAAGGTAAAGCTAATATTTCCGTACCAACAGATGAAGATTCTGAAGCACAACGCAAGGAAGCCCTTATTGCTAAGGCAAAAGCTGAAATTGCGAAAAGCGGTGCCTCTGGTGAGTCAGCAAATCGAATGGTACAAGCTATGTACAATTTGAGTGCTGATGAAATTGAATATATGATGGAACGTATGATGTCTTAACCTGTTATATTACACCTTATATCTAACAACCTTTCTCACACACAACATATACTAAATAAGACAAACTACGTGACATACAGTACAATGCAGTACAAAGTAGCCCCAGACAATAGTCTGGGGTTTACTTTTTATACAGCGAATTGTATTCTGTAATTATAGGAATTCATATAATATTTAATCTATAAATATTACTTTACATAGAATGTGTCTACTATAATCAGATAAAAGTAATCATAGTTATAGTTATAGTTATTGTTATTATTATTGCTATAGTTTTATTGATTGTAATGGTGATAGTTAAAGGGGTAAGAGATTAGTATGAGTACATTTCCTCAAAAACATATAGATATTGTTGGCATAGGTGCCAGTACATTAGATCGATTTATCGTCGTCGATCATTATCCTACAGGCCGTGAGGTACAACAAGTCGTATCGTCTACTACAGATGGTGGTGGGCCAGTGGCTACAGCACTAGCGGTGGCAGGAAAATATGGTGCTCGTACCGCTATGATTGATAGCATTGGTGATGATATGGTAGGTCGTCATATATTAGATGATTTTGAAAAATACAATGTTAATACAGAGGCAATTCAAGTTGAACGCGGTGCTAACAGTGGTGTGGCAACGATCCTCGTAAAACAGAGTACTGGTGAGCGTGCTGTATTTTTTGAACGGTCTACTGCAACTGAGCCTGAGTTTTTAGATACTCATAAGCAGCTGATAGGATCTGCCTATATTCTGCATATCAATGGTCGACATCGCAAACTCATGCGCTCTGCTATGGCCGTTGCAAAAGAGGTAGGCACTATTATTTCTTTAGATGGTGGTGCTCAACGCTACGATGAAGATATGAAGCCTATTACAGAAGCCAGTCACATCGTTATCGTAGCTCGAGACTATGCTGAAAAATATACAGGCACAACTAATTTAGAAGATGCTTGTCGTATCATTCATGAACGAGGAGCCTTCATAGCAGGTGTTACCGATGGTGCTAATGGTAGTTATTTTGTATGGCCTGATGGAATATCTTATCGATGTGAACCATTTTCTCAAGCTACTGTAGTAGATACAACGGGGGCTGGGGATAGCTTCCATGGGGCTTTTTTAGCTAATTTAGTACATACAATTAATCATATGAAGGGGCAAGACACAACTTCGACGACTAAGCATGACCGTGCATCTATACATGCTGTAGAGTTGCTAAAAGCTTGTGCGCATTCCGATTTAGAGAAGGCCGCTATTTTTGCATCTGCAGTAGCTTCTTTAAATACACAAGGCATAGGCGGGCGCAGTCCACTACCAACGTTAAAGTCAGTGCAGGAACTAATAGGATAGGACTACAGTTATGTGGAAAAATACTTCAAAAAATCAAGTTCAGCAATATATGCAACAAAATCCTTATCGTCTATTAGCCCTTAGCTTTTTGGCTACCATGACAATAGGGACGATATTACTCATGTTGCCCATATCAAATGTTCAAGGCTATAGTACAACGCTTGTAGATGCGGCTTTTACCGCAGTATCTTGTGTTTCTGTAACTGGATTGTCAACAGTAGATACCTATCATCATTGGTCCTTGTTTGGCAAAATCGTCATGGTAATCCTTATCCAATTAGGTGGTTTGGGGATTGTTTCCTTTACGACTATTATTGCTCTAGTATTAGGGCGACGGGTAGGTCTGAAAAATCGCGTGCTTTTGTCAGAAGATGTAGGGCAAGATGGCATGAAAGGGCTTCTACACATTACGAAGAAGCTAACCATTTATACCTTTTGTGTCGAAATAATTGGTGGTATTATCTATACCATTCAGCTATATCCCTATATTGGTGATGCTGCTTTATATACGGGGATTATGCAATCTATTTCCAGCTTTTGTAATGCAGGATTTATATTCTTTGATAATGATTTACCTTATGCTATGGTGGGCGATGTATTATTTAATATAAATACAATGGCCCTTATTGTAATAGGTGGTTTTGGTTATCTCGCAACTTTTGATATTTGGTCGCATCGCAAGCTACGACGATTTGTAGATTTAAAACTACATACAAAAATAATGTTAGTTGGTACAACGGCACTCATCTTTTTAGGGACGATTATTTTCTTGGGGGTTGAGTGGGCGAATCCCAAAACGTTTGGCCCTTTACCTATATGGAACAAGGTCATGGCATCTCTGTTTCAATCGATTACACCTCGTACAGCGGGGATTGCAACTGTAGATTATAATGATTTACATCCCATAACTCTGTTTATTACCATCATTTTTATGTTTATTGGGGCAGGTCCTAACTCTACAGGGGGCGGTGTTAAGATTAGTACTATTGCCGTCGCTTTTCTAGCAGCGCGTACATTATTTAATAACCGTCCTGATACAGAGGTTTTTGAACGTCGTATTTCGTTGATTACTGTACTTAAGGCAAATGGGATAATCTTTTTATCTATCCTTTTTGTTTTATTTGCTACTTGTTATTTGGCTTGGGATGAGCCATATGACTTTATTCGACTGCTTTTTGAGGTAACTTCTGCCTTTGGGACCGTAGGTCTTACAACGGGTATTACACCTGATTTATCTGAAAGTAGTAAATGGGTGTTAATGCTTGTCATGTTTACAGGTCGTGTAGGAGTTATGACTGTTATTGGTACTTGGGCGCTAAGAACGGCACCGACTAAACCAATTAGCTATGCTGAAGAGCGTGTATTGTTATAAAATAGATTAGATTGAATATAAAAGGGGGCATATATGAAACATAAAACGATAGCAGTAATAGGTCTTGGGCAATTTGGTGGCACTGTTGCCAAGATGTTAGCTTCCATGGATCATGAGGTGTTAGGTGTAGATATTGATCCAGAAGTTGTACAGAAAATTTCGCCATTTATAACACATGCTATAGTTGCAGATACAACCGATGAAGAGGCAATCAAAGAATTGGCCCTAAGCCAGTTTGATATGGTTATTGTGGCTATAGGTGGAAATCTTCAAGCTAATTTAATGACAGCTATGCTTCTTAAAGAATTAGATGCACCTAAAATTGTGGCTAAGGCTGAAAATAATATACAAGGCAAAATGCTTCATAAAATAGGTGTAGATCAAGTGATTTACCCTGAATACGATATGGCATTACGCCTTGTACAGTTTTTAACTAGAGACCATGTGATGGATTATTTACAACTATCTAAAAATATTAGTCTCATAGAAATTAAGGTGCCAAAATTCTTGGTGGGGTCTAACTTAAAGGATTCTAATTTGCGTGAGAAATATAATCTTAATGCAGTAGGCATAAGACGCGGTGAGGATTTAGAAGTTCCACCAAACCCAATTACCATTCTTGGCGAAGATGATAAATTATTAGTTATTGGGAATAATTCTGATTTAGATGCATTAACAGTGTAGTAAGTATACGAAACAGATATAATTATATCGAAAAATTATGATACAATAGGAATAGAATTCAGTATAGGCCGTACGTATTCGTATGGCCTTTTTAGATAGAAAAGAAGGTTATTATGACAGAGGAACAATACATAACAGCGCTGACCAATAACCCCCATGGGATTCGGAATATTCCAAATCCAACAGAAGCGATGCAACTTACCTGTGTAGCTCAAAACGGTATGTTGCTTCAATATATCAAAGAGCCTACTCAAAAAGTTATTGAAACGGCGCTTTCACAAGCACCACGAGCAATACAGTTCGTGGAAAACCCTACAGAGGAATTGTTAGGTGCCTTAGTTGAAAAGGACTGGGCTATTTTAGAATATATTAATGATCCGTCTGACTCGTTAATTCGAAGCGCATTAGCGCAATCTGGCTGGGCCATTCGCTATATAGCAAATCCCTCAGAAGAGTTGCAATTAGAGGCTGTACGAGCCAATTATGATGCGTTACAGTACATCAAGGAGCCAAGTGAAGCTGTTCAATTACAAGCCGTACAGGAAAGCTACTTGGCGTTACGCTATATTAATGAGCCAAGCGTAGCCGTATTAGAAGCAGCAGTTAAACAAGATTCTCAAGCAATGCGGCAAATTACAAAGCTTACAAAGGATTTGGCATTGCACCTATTTGGTGTAAGTGCTGCCACACTAGGGTATATACCAAATAATTTAGGTGTCACTGTGGACGAAATTAAATCGATCATCATTAGCGCCATCTCTAGTGATACAGCTGATGAAGACTATATTCGTGAATTGATTAACAACCAAGCTATCGGTGGTCGCCAATCTAAATGGCATATCGACTTATTGTCACTTATAGACGCTTATGGAACTAGGGCTGTTAAGAAAATTGCAGTCAGTGAATATTTGAAGTATTAGAAATGGAGACACAATGAACTTTATAGATACAATGGCAAGTGTAGAATTAGTGCTTGCTGCTAATCAAGTGCCTTTGCTCGTTGGTGAAACGGGCATTGGTAAAACATCTCTTGCGGCACGCGTAGCTACTGTGCACGACTGGGAATTGGTAACCATTGATGGAAATCTTTTAAAAGAAGGTGAAATTGGTGGTTTACCAACTGTAGAATCTGTAACACATACAGATGGTCGTGGTAACACACATTCTGTAAAGACTACAGTGTATGCTGTACATCATACGTTGGAGCATGTGGCTCAAGCTGTGGATAAAGGTCGTCAAGTGTTGCTATTTATCGACGAAATTAACCGTGCTGAACATGCAGTGCAACAGGAGTTAATGAATCTTATCTTGAATCGTGAAATCAATGGCTTTTCTTTAAGTGATCAAGTGCGTATCATCGCCGCTATGAACCCTGAGGATTCTTTTGACTACCAAACTATCGACATGGACCCGGCACAACAAAACCGTTTTGTATGGCTCTATATGAATGCTGATTACATGCAATGGATTGACTGGGCTATAAGTGCTGGTATTGAGGAAAAAGTTATCGAATTCATTTCTTCCTATCCAGAGTATTTAAATCAACGACATGAAGATGATATTGATGCTACACCACGCTCCTTTGAACGCGTATCTGGCCTGTATACAATTTATAAAAACCAAGAAGGTTCAGCCTATAGTCGCGATGTATTTATGAATGTTATCCGCGGTAACGTAGGTAAACTCATTGCCGAGGCGTTTGTAAACTTTATCGAGTCAGACCAAGAACCACTTATTACCTTTGATGATGTATTGACGGCGGTTCAAAAACCAGGGGCCATTATGTCTATGGCTGAACAGGTCAAAAGTGAAAGTCCAACACGCTTATACGTAGCGGCTAAAAATATATTGCATCGTTTAAATCGAAACAGTAATGCGGAAGAAGTTCACCACTTTATTGAATTCCTTACATTGTATCCTGGTGATTTACGCATAGCAGTTATGAAAGACTTACGTAACACGTATGAGCGTGTTTACTCTTATGCGATTGAAGATGATTTATTTGTAGATACGTTTTTTGAAGCACAGAAATAGTTCTATATGAATAGTTACTATAATCGAAGTAGCTATTTATGGACAAATGATTATAGTGCGTTATTAGTTGTGATACTGACTAATATAATGAATATAATATAAATTAAATTTGTTTTTCAAAGAAAAGGAGGTGGAATAATGCAACGAAATTTAGATAAAGATGATATTCGCGACGCCTCTGATTTACTCACTCATATAGACGGGTGGGAGAAAACAGGTTCCTATGATGAGAAGGCCATCGAGGCTCTCGATCGTTGGCATGCAAAACGGGAACGTATTCATCGTGAAGCAGAGGCCTTGTACACACAAATCTATGCTGCCTACGAAGCCTATGTAGATAGTTATGAAGTACAACATCATAGCATGGAACCAGAACGCATAGCAGCGGATTTAATGAATCACAATATGTCAGACAGTCATATAGGGACCATAGGACGTGCCTTAGATGAGATACAAATTGAAGGCACCGATTTTGCGGTAATGCAACAAGCTGTGATGACACCTACTTATGAACAACGGTTGTGGAATATTTTGCATGATGTAAATAGTTTACTCCTTGAAGAGGACCAATTCTTTGGTTACTTCTATTTGCAAATGGCTCATCGCATTCGCTTTGATATGACCAATGCTTTTGGTATTAACCTAAAGCAGGGAGGCTATGTACTGTATGTAAATCCATTTATCTTGTTACGCCAACCGCCAGATGTTATGAAGGATGGCATTAAGCGTGAAATTCTTCATATTATTTCTGCACATTTGATGCGCGTAAAAACATTGAGTCAAAGCTTTAATAAAACGGCCGTACATATGGCGATGGATATGGTTGTAAATGACTACTTAGAACATGTTGATCGTGATGCGGTTACTGTAGCTAATGTAAATGAACGTTTTGGATTGATGCTCAAACGATTCCGTACCATTGAGTATTACGCCAAGGCCATCGATAAGGCGATGAAGGAAAAGCCTGAACTCTTTGTACCCATAGATAATTCTGATACGGCTGTGGCTATGGAGTTTGACCCTCAAACTAGCCATGACATTTGGGATGAATCTGACTCCATTGATACGGACACGATGGACCAAATTACGGAGCGCTATATCAACGAAGCCTCAAAAGGTGATATGGAAGGGTATGTGAAGAGTCTCATCGATACCTTCCAAAAGACACGTCGTGCTCTCCCCTGGTATTTCTACCTTAAAAAGCTCATGGGTAAGGTAGCAAGTGGGTACAAAAAAACGACGATGCGTCGCAATCGTCGTCAACCTGAGCGCTTGGAGTTGTCGGGTACCTTGCGCCAACATAAAGCTAATGTATGGGTTGCTCTCGATATGAGTGGCAGTATTACCGATGCAGAGTTTACGAACGCGCTAGAACAAGTACTACAAATTGTGCATGCCTATAATCATCGCATCACCGTTGTAGAATGTGATAATGAGGTGCGCCGTACTTATACGATGGAATCAGTAAAAGATGTAAAGCCTCGCCTTGATGTGCGCGGTGCAACAGCTTTCTCGCCAGTATTTTCTTTAGCAAATCAAAACCGTGTGGATTTATTGGTTTACTTCACGGATGGCAAAGGCGAGGAACGAATACGAGAGGCTCCGAAAGGGTATAAGGTTTTATGGGTTCTTACAGGAGAAAATCCTCAACTATCTCTTCATAATCCGTATGGCATGGTTCGTGAACTAGGTTATGTGGGTGTAGATGAAACACAAGATATAGATGAATTTGTACGTATGTCTAGTCGTAGTGGCTTTTCTATGGCTAACCAAGAGGTTTAGGCTGCTTTATAAAGGTGAGCACTGATATATCTTGGTTTAACCTAGAGAAGCGTTTATAAAAGCATATAAAAATGACGCAATTCGTTGGAATTGCGTCATTTCTACATAATCATTATTTTTTATATTAGCTGTTGAGCTCGATAGAGGAACCTGGATCGATGATAAGCGCTGTTTGGTTGTATTTACCTTCTACTAAGCTTGTAAATACACCTGGTTCACGGTCGATAACAGGCCATGTTTTGTAGTGAATTGGAATAGAGATACGCGCTTTTACATAGGAAGCTGCAAGTGCTGCATCTTCAACGCCCATCGTGAAGTTATCGCCGATAGGAAGTAAAGCGTAGTCAATATCGCCAAAGCGGTTCAACAATTTCATATCGCTAAAGAGCGCTGTATCGCCTGCAAAGTATACGATATCACCGTAAAAGTCTACGATACAACCTGCTGCATGGCCACCAGGCACACCAGCACCATGGAAGGCAGGTACTATGCGAACAGAACCGAATTCAAAGTCAAATTTACCACCTAAATGCATTGCATGAGTACGACAACCAGCAGCTGCTGCTTTACCAGCTACCTCTGCAGTAGAGATAACGAGTGCATCATTTGCTTTAGCAATGAAATCTGTATCGCCATAGTGGTCATCGTGACCATGGCTGACAAAGATATATTGGCATTTGATATCTTCTTTTTTTGCGATATCCCATGTATTACCCGTTAAGAATGGGTCGAAAATCATGGACACATCACCGCGTGTTAGCATAAAGCAAGCATGACCGAAATAAGTTAGTTTTGTTTTCATAGGAACACTTCCTTCCTTATACATATAAATCTTAATTCTATTGTATAATATAACTAATGAAAATAAAACTATTGATGATAATTTATGCATAATTAGTAAGGATATAGTATGGATTTAACACATTTTGACCAAGATGGTAATGCTTGGATGGTGGATGTATCCGATAAGGATATCACATCCCGCACAGCCATCGCAGAAGGATTCATAGCAATCAATGATGCAATTTATGAGCGCATTGCTGCAGGTACTATAAAAAAGGGCGATGTCCTTAGTGTTGCGCAACTAGCTGCTATTATGGGGGCTAAGCAAACGAGCAATCTCATTCCTCTTTGTCATCCATTAGCGCTCACAAAGGTTGAGGTTCACTGCTCTTTAGTAGATGGTGAAAGCCCTGCTTGCACTGATGAAAATCATAACAAGGCCGTCAAGGTACGTGCTATCGTTAAGACTACTGGAAAAACGGGCGTTGAAATGGAGGCCCTTACAGCTGTTCAAGTGGGTTTACTCACCGTATACGATATGTGTAAGGCCATTGATAAAGGCATGATTATGGGACCCACATACCTTGTAGAAAAAGAAGGCGGTAAAAGTGGACATTTTGTGCGTTCCTTTGTAGAATAATATAGATATAAAGAATAGGGGAACAAAAATGGAAATAGTACTTTATGAGCCAGAAATTCCTGGCAATACAGGAAATATAGCGCGGCTATGCGCAGCTAATCACATGACCCTACATCTTATCAAACCGCTTGGCTTTTCCATCGATGATAAGCACGTAAAACGAGCTGGTCTCGATTATTGGCATTTGGTAGATGTACAGGTACATGAAAATATTCAAGAGTTATATGCGAAATATCCTGATCGCAGATATTTCTACGCTACTACAAAAGCAAAGCATACCCACTCTGAGGTAAAGTATGAAATCGGAGATATGCTCGTGTTTGGCCCTGAATCAAGAGGCTTGCCTGAAAGCTTATTAGAAGGTGTTGAAGAAACATGCATTCGCATACCAATGGTAGATGAGGCGCGTTCTTTAAACTTATCTAATGCAGTAGCTATTATTGCGTATGAAGCTATGCGCCAACTTGATTATCCAGATCTTAAATCCGAAGGTAACTGGATTCAACCTAAATAAATATACTTTTACTATTGAGATATATACAATAAATATGTGTTAGAAATCCTACCCAATCTACATGAGAGGTAGTATTTTGACAGGTGTTGTTAGAGGAGGATATTATGAACTACGATAAAGCTCATGATTTAGCTCACGCTATGCGTGAATCCGAAGAGTACAAAGAATTAATGGCAGCTCAAGAAGCTTTGAAAGCTGACGCAGTAGCAGCGGCGTTGGTACGCACATTTATGGCACAACAAATGCAATGGGAATACGCAAAGTTGTCTGGTGCACCAGAAGCTGATGAATTGCAAAAGAAACAAGAGGAAATGATGCCTCAAATTCAAGAAAATGCTGCAGCGGCTGCTTATTTACAAGCACAAATGCGTTGGAGCCAAATCTCTAATGATATTTATAAAATCATTAGCGAACCAATCACTGAGGGGATGAAAGTGTTAGATCATGGCGAACAACAACAACCAAAACATTAAGGCCTTAAAAGAAGCCTTATTAGAGAAATTACCTAGTACACGTGTACGAGAACAGGAACTGCTTTGTCATCATACGACATTTAAAATTGGTGGTCCTGCTGATTTATTTATTGAACCTACGACAATGGATGAGTTGAGCTTTACGTTACGCACTATTCACGAATTACAAGTGCCTGTAACTATTATTGGTTGCGGCTCCAATATTTTGGTGAAAGATGGTGGTATTCGCGGTGCTGTCGTATCGGTTCGACATATGACACAAATCATGGATTGCAATGATAATGTATTATGCATTGGTTCTGGTTATATGTTAAAAGATGCTTCTGAATTTGCTTGGGAAAACGGACTATCTGGCCTTGAATTTGCCATTGGTATTCCAGGTACGCTTGGTGGTGCTGTATTTATGAATGCAGGTGCTTATGACGGGGAAATGAGCCATGTGGTCACTTCAGTACTAGCTGTAGACTTCGAGGGCAATATTAAGGAGTACGATGCATCTCACTTAGATTTTGGATATCGTCATAGTGTATTCCACGATAATCATGAGGTTATTGGTGAGGTTAGTATGACACTCAAACGAGGCGATAAAGATACTATCAAAGCACGTATGGATGAACTCACAGAAAAGCGCGAATCTAAACAACCTTTAGAGTATGCTAGCGCGGGTTCAACCTTTAAGCGCCCACCAGGGTATTTTGCAGGTACTTTGATTGAACAAACAGGTCTTAAAGGGTTATCTGTTGGTGATGCACAAGTATCTCATAAGCATGCTGGTTTTGTTATTAACACTGGCAATGCTAAAGCTAAAGATGTACTTGATCTTATTAAAGAAGTACAAAAACGCGTATATGATCAACATGGTGTACATCTGGAGCCAGAAGTACGTATGATTGGTGAAGATTAATACAAACTAAATATTAATACAAGATTTCTTATGTGACGTTCCTCTTATCTTATTTGAGGCAAGGTATCATAAGAAATCTTTTTTAATACCATATGCTTATGTAGCTAATTTAGCCTTAAGATGACTCAAAAGTATAATCAAATGTAGAAATTGCCATGATTAGAAATCCTGTATTTCTTTGACTTTTTTCTATAGACTACGTTATAATTAAGTGTTGCCAATTTTGGGAATATACCTACATAGCTACTTTTACAAGCGCTATGTGATATAGAATATACTAAAAGAATTAAAGGGAGGATCTTATGATTCGCGAAAATCTTCGTAATGTAGCGATT
>ERZ772979.408-NODE-408-length-30829-cov-4.697407_pt1 | contig 30829 bp, 38 predicted proteins | sample MGYA00511130_ERZ772979 | MGnify/ENA primary metagenome ERZ772979 (study PRJEB29015, sample SAMEA2738103) | human oral metagenome | biome: human oral; feature: human-associated habitat; material: saliva | place: China | collected 2186 ... | reverse complement strand
AAAAAGAACCTCAAAAGGACAATCCTAACAAAGAACAAAAAGAACCTCAAAAAGACAATCCTAACAAAGAACAAAAAGAACCTCAAAAGGACAATCCTAACAAAGAACAAAAAGAACCTCAAAAAGACAATCCTAACAAAGAACAAAAAGAACCTCAAAAGGACAATCCTAACAAAGAACAAAAAGAACCTCAAAAAGACAATCCTAACAAAGAACAAAAAGAACCTCAAAAGGACAATCCTAACAAAGAACAAAAAGAACCTCAAAAAGAAGATGAAAAAGCTAATGAACAAAATAAAAGAGAAGCACTAATTTATTTTACGTTAGCAAAGACAAATCTAAACAATCGTTTGAACAAAAACAAGGAGTTTGATTTTTGGACAAATACATTAAAGGCGTTGGAAGTATCTAAGGGGAATGAAGATGTTTATAAAGAAGTAGATGATTTTCTTAAAAACAATCGTTTTGCTACTCCCCGTTGGCTTGATAGTCAGCAATCAGAAATCAATAATCTTATTGATAAATTAAATAATCAAGATAGTATTATTAATAAATATAGCAGTATAAAAAGCGCTATTGATTTGTTTAATCAATGGAAAAATTAAGATATATGGAAAAATATTTAAGGAACATTGATAATCTAAGACGAATAGCTAATATATTATTGATATTAGGTATTATAGGAACTATTGTAGGAGTTGTTGTCTCTTTTATGAACAAGCAATATACAGAAGGGTTATTTTATATATCTCCTTTAATAACGTCTTTTGTATTATATTCTCTCCTTAATGTTATAGCTGACATTTCAGAAAATCTATATGAAATAAGACTACAAAAGGAAAGAGAAAATAACCAATAAAGTACGAGAAAGCCCCTTAATCAGGGCTTTTCTTATGACCTTATTTTAATTCCTCTTGTAGTAATGTCGTCCATACCTCGTTTAAGACTTGCAAGGTCTGTTTCCATTTTGTTTAACTTATAAGTATTAGCTTCTATTCCTGCAAGGTATTGCAACTGTTGAGCGGATGAAGTTTGCATAAACTTATGCATTTCAGCAAACTCTTTGACACTTTGCAACATTGCATTCTTTATCTCAGCACTTAGCTGGGTCTGTAATCTAAATTGCCCATTGAGTTCCTCTCCTGTGTCTTGGCTCATTCGTGCAAACCCTTTTTCTGTTGCTTTTCGTTGTTCATTGAGAAAATCAAAATTAGGGTCATATGATTTTGCTAAATCATTCATACTTCTATAAAGATTCTTCATATTATCAAAGTTATCTTTCATAGATTTTCCAAATTCAGCTACTAATTCAGATGATTTACGAGCAACTTCTTCTGTTGTTAATTCTTTGTTAGCTCCCTTTTTATAGACATTTTCAATTTCTTTTTGAAAATTCTTAAACCTTTCCGCAACAAAAATCTCATATACAAGTTGTTTTCCTAATTTTCCTATTACATTACCTACTGATTTAGCAAAACTCTCAAAAGCATCTTCCCCTGTCTGTAAAGACCTTACAACACTATCAACAATAGAATTACCAAGCTCTCCAAAGGTACTTTTTAAGTATTCATCAAATTGTTTTTTAGCTTCTTTTGCTTCCTTGTAGTAGCTTATAATTTGCTCAAGAGCTTCTTTATGCCCTTCTTTAAACTCTCGTGTTTTAAGAATACTTTCCGCTAAACTTTCATTGAGTTCTCCATTTTCTTTTATTAAGTTGTATTCAGAAATACTTCTGTATCCGGCTGCTGTTTTAATTTCTATCCTCTCAAGAGCAGACCTATTATCCACTTTATCAATATCACCACCTCTTCTATCATTTCTCGGTACTCCTGCGTCAAAATCGCGGAACGTTCCTATTGTTCTACGTATCTCATAGTTTCTCTTTGTTGATGCATAGAATTTTTCCATTTGAGAAAGGTATATATCCATATATCCAATAGCAACAGACAACTCCTTAACGCCAAAAATACTTTTATAATCATTCATTAAAAGCATTTCCTCTGTTAATAAACGATTGTATTCCCTATGTTCATTAACTATTTGTTGTTGAGTATTTAAATATTCGGCTCTTCTTTCAGCCATTTTCTTTTGGTCATTCATTATAAGAGAAGTTGCTAAACCTATAACCCCTCCGATAGCAGCTCCATAACCACCTCCAATAGATGCTCCGAGACTTGCTCCGGATAGAGTTTTGTCTATTATATTACCAACCTCTTCCATTTTTTTACCTATATTTTTCAAAGACTCATTTCCTGCATTTTCTCCAAGTTTTGAAAAATCACTTCCAAAAGATTTCATTGCTCCTGAAAGAGACTGAGCAGAAGAAAGTACCCCATTGAATGCTTCTTGCCATTCTGCGGTGTTAGGTTTGGCTTTGAATAGGTTCTTGATACTTGTACCAAGCCTTCCAAAGACTGTATCGTTACGATCTGCTGTATCTTTTACTTGCTCCAACTGCTGTTTTAGGTTTTGGACATAGTCCACATTGTCCTTATCGCTCATGTCAAGGATACTTGCTAAGGCATCAATTTCTTTCTCTGCATCAGCTATGGTCTCACGTATCTCCTTAACAGTCTTTTTGCGCATATTCTCAAAGAGTTTAGCAATGGCTGTACCCTCTTTCTTGTAGAGTATATCCAACTTCTTAAGCTCACGAGCCTTTTCATCTTGCGCTTTTTTGACTTGTGGAGCGTCTGCTCCTAACTTGGCTTGCAAGGCAGCAATGTCGGCGTTGTACTTCTCCTCAATGGCTTTGCGTTGGTCTGTATAGGTTTGGTACTTCTCCAAAAGCTCCTTATATACCTGCTCTTGTTGGTAGAGCATATAGTCGTGGCTGGAAGCTAAAAGCTGCTGCTCCTCTGTTTGCAATTTAGCCTTATGTGCATTGATTTCAGGGGTGTTTTCATTAAAGGCTTGTCCTTTTTTCCACTTGCCTTCTGCCTCTGCTTGGGCTTTTTTCTGCTCTATAAAGGCTGCCATTTGGTCTTCGGTACGACGGCGTATTTCATCCTCTTGTCTATCATAATCAAGCTGAATAATAGCAAGTCGTTTCTGTGCGCCGTCCTCCATAATCTTAATGCGCGCTTCCTCTTTTTCAAAAAGAAAATCTTGCTCACGGCGTGCTTCATCACGAGCCGCTTTCTCATAGTCAAAAGTAGGAAGCTCGGATTTAGTTTTGGTGACTTTGGCTCCTTTGGATTTGCTTAAACTTGTTTTGTGATCCTCTAATGTCTTCTTTGCGTTTTTTAGATTATCTTCAGCTTCTTTAATGATTTTCGAAAATTCTTCCTCTGTGTGTTTCCCCTTTCCTCCATTCTTTATGGTATCCAAAGCTACCTCGGCATCTTTAACGGCTTGTGTATATTTCTTAGTAAGGTCTTTATACTCATAGGTCTTCTCGTGGAGTTTATCCAATTGTGCCTGTAATGCCTTTGATTGTGCTTGTAGTTCCTCTTCATTGAAAGCAAACCAATCACCTCCAAAATTCACCCCATGAGATGCCCATTTATTACCTGCTTTCTTTTGCTTTTGCAAGTCAGCAATGAGTTTTTGTCGGTGTTCTAACTCCTTCTTAATCTCGCTCTCTGATAAGTTCTTTATATTAGAGCTCCAAGAAGCTAAAACATCTCCTTTTACATCATTCTTGGCGATTTTTTGTCTTTCTTTGATATACTCACTAACTTCGCCCATTTTATGAACCCAAGAGTTGCCAAACACACGAGTCATTTCCTTATCAAAAGCACTATTTTTCTTCAGTTCATTTACATTATACCCACTTTTACCTGCTTTTGCGTTGTTCAAAATCTTTTCAAAATCCTGATATTTCAAAAAGTCATTTGTACGTTGGAATTTCTTCTCTTCTGAATCGTGTTTTGCTATCTCCTGCTTTAACTTGAGTATATCGGCAAGTTTTAGTTTCTCAATATCATATTTAGCAAAGATATTCGGATACTCTTTTTGTAGAAGAATAAGTGCCTTTTGTCTGTCTGTATCGGCTAACGCCTGATTGGTAGCACTATCTATAAGCTCATCAATCTTTTGCTTATGCTGCTGCTCCCAGTCTATGGATTGTTGTTTTTGGTTGTTATAATCCTGTTGTGCCTTATCTGCTGCAGTAGTTTTGTCTTTCAAAGCCCACATAGCAGCACCTAATCCAACTACCGCAGTAGCTACCAATACATAAGGATTGGCTTTCATAGCAGCATTGAGGGCTTTAGTGGCAACAGTGGCAGCATTGGTAGCAACAGTCTGTATGCCTTTAGCTATAGCATCTTCCTTGGCTGCTACTGCCCAACCTTTGGTAAGTGCAATATTCACCAATACAGCAGTTCTATACGCTCCATAGGTAACAATAAGCCCCGCTATCACCTTTCCTAATGTCTTGTAATTCTCAACCAAGAAAGTAACCCCTTGAATAGCCCCTGATATATAGCCCTCGCTTGCTTTTCCTATATCATTAAGCATTTGGTCGAAGCTATCCCCAAGGTTGGATATTTGCCCTCCTAATGACTTACTCTGCTCTGCCATTAGGTTAAAGAATAGCCCGCCTTCATTGGTCATATTCTTTATAACAGCTTGTACCTCAGGAAAGCCTATTTTTCCCGCAGAAACCATATCTTTAATCTCGGTTTCGCTCTTACCCACAACCTTACTCAATTCAGCAATGATAGGAATACCTGCATTCATGAACTGGTATAGGTCATCGGTCATTAGCTTTCCTTTTGCTTTGACTTGTCCGTACACATGAATAAGTTGCCCCATAGGAACACCTAATCCCGCAGCAACATCACCCATACGGCGGAGGGTCTCGGTTACTTCCTCGGCAGGGACTTGAAAGGCAAGCAAACGCTTAGCCCCTTCAGATACTTCTTCTAATCCGAAAGGGGTTTTAGCAGCCAAATCAGTCATTTGTGCCATTAGATCATTGGCTTTATCCTTGCTCTTTAGCATAGTGCCAAAGGATATTTCAAGCTGTTGAAATTGTGAGCGGACAGCTACCACCTGCTTAATGAAGGCAGACGCTCCCTGCAAAGTAAAATAGGCAGTAGCCCCCTTGACAAGGTTCTGCCATACTTCGGCTTGTTTTTTGCCCTCTTCTTTTGTCTTCTCTGTTAGGCTTTCAAATTGCTTTTTGATAGCCTCAATATCTTTCTTTATATCTGTTTGGTCTGCTCTTACCTCAAAGAGTAGTCTACCTTCATTTTCTTGCATAGTGGTTTGTTTATTACTGGATTGCTTTTAATTTCGAGAGAAAGCCCGCAAAGTCAGTTCGTGTTTCATTTTTTGGTGATTCCTTTTTGTCTTTCTTATCGTAATCATACGAGGGTATCACAGAACTATATAGCATTACATTGGCGTAACTCATATTCAGGACATACTCAAAGGTCAATCTGTACTGTTTGGCAAACGAGCCTACGAGCCCCCAGATACTGTCGTTTCGTTCCCCACTTCCTTCGTTGGTTTTGTGATCATCATTCCTTTGAGGGAAGTGGAAATGACGAAAAAAGAGCGTATATCCATTTGTCCTATTACCTTGAAAAAGGCTTCGGATATTTCAGACATAGGGGCTTTAGTCAATTTATTAGCTAATACTTCCCCTTGGGTAATATTCTTCTTTCGTTTCCAAAACTGCCAAAAAGGCGGGCGTACAGTCTCTGTGAAGCGGTTACCTAAGAGGATAACAGCTACAGCCCATGCTATATTCTCGTAATCTTCCGCCTTATGGACAATAGAGCCAAATATATGCTCCTCGTCAATGGTATCCGCGGGTATCTTGCTGATGTACTTTGAAGCCCTTACCAGTGTAATAATAGAGGGCGGAGCGACTTTATACGCTTCGCCCCCAATGATTATTGTGGTTGGTTCTTCAAGTAGTGTTTGTGCTACTTTTTCCTCCATAGGTTACGCTACTGTTTCAGTTGAGAAAAATCCTTTACCACCATCAAGAGAAGTGATTTCAATATCTATATTATAACCACTTTCCTCGTCATAAGTAAGTGTCCCCGTCATAGAGCAGTAGAATATATCTACTTTATCAGCCCCTGATAGTTTAGGGATAATGGACACTGAAAATTTCTTCTTAGAAACAAAAGATTTCATAACTAGTTTGTCTCCAACCTCTTCAATATCCCAAATCTCAGAAAGTAGTGCCTTGTTAAAGTTTTTTACAGTACATTTAAACTTGTAAGTAGGCTCTCCTTTCATTTGGTCAATGACTTTCCCTCCAATAGCTACCCATTTGTACTCTTTTCCGTCTTCTTTATCAATATTATAACTACCCTCTTTGACAATTCCTAATGTCTTAAGAACAGTACCCATAGCGCCTCCTGCTCCCGGCGCTCCAAACTTGAATTCTACTTCTCCCCAAGTTGTTACGTTACTATTTGTATATGCCATAATTTTTAATTATTAAATGTGTTATATCTGAATTTAATTTTTGCGTTGATGAAAAACTGCTTTATATCTGTCTCCTCAAAGGTCTGTATCATCTGATGAAGTTGTAATCTATAGTTGCGTAGATCCGTTTTTGCATTCTCTATGATTGGCATTAAATCCTGCTCGATAGCATCGCATCGTACGAAGTCTTTCCTATACTGATTATCGTTGTTCTTTACCAGGGGGACAAAGATATTGATGTTAATTACCCCCGTTTGGTATTGCCCATCTAACCCAGTAAGGAACGATATTACACAATCCTCTTTCTGTGAGTTCAAGGGGCGTACCCCATTGCGGTAGGTTTGCCCATTGATAAGAGGGTTTATCTTATCCTTAAAGTACTTATATAGGTCGGCTTCTATTTGTGAGGCTGTTTTTTTCATTGCGATAATGCTTTTAAGAGTTTCGGAACTTCACGCTCGGCCAATAGTTCAGCGGAAGTAAGCACATTGTAATTACGGGCTTCTACATAGCTTGCGTACTTCATTCCTGCAACCACGACAAGTACAAACCCCTTTGGATATTGAGATGTTACCTTATTGATAAATGCTTCACCCTCTTTTTGTCCGATTTTTCCTCCTTCTGTCCCTCTTTCAGTAGGGGTAAAACCTCCTTTTTCAATAGGTTTTCCATCTTTTAAGACAATATACCCAATGGACGAACGGAGGTTACCAGTCCTATCCTGATAGCTACCATACTCACGCGCTTCATTGATACACTTTTCACCTACAAAGCGCAGGATACGAACGATTTTTTCTTCGTATTTGGCTATCTTTTCTTGAAGCATACGCTCTATATCTGCGGGTGTGAATTGTGGTGTTATCATACGAATATACGGCAATGGAAATAATCAGTGGAAAAACGAATTACCTGCTTCTCAAGGCGGATATTACCCTCGGTATCTACTACCTGAACCGTGGTGCCTGCTGCTATGGTAGGCGTTCCTTTCGGGGCATAGATAGTAGCGGTACAATCAAAGATTTGCCCATCTGTTTTACTTATCTTTTGTCCTGCTCCTGCTATCTCATCACGACAAACACCTACTTCCTCCCATGTTATAGGATCTGTTGGGTAGGTTGGTATGCCGTCTTCATTGATAGTTGGCTGTTGGGACACTTTTTTTCTAAGTAAATAAGGGTATATTTTCATCTTTAAAACATATTGGTAATATCTCTTACAGTGGCTTTTTCCTCTAACAAATTGACCCTACCGAGCTGTCTACAAAGCAAATTGTAAAAGGCTGTAATAGCTGATTTGTCATAAGAGAAAGATAAACCACCCTCAGAAAAGGACACTGGGCGCAATAAGAGTTCAGGAATGAGATTATAGAAAAATAACTTTGTCTTTCTCTCATTCTCCTCGTTGAACTCATCAGAAAGCCCCAATCCTACCCGTTGCATTTCGGCAACAAGTAGGGTAGTGGGGTATTCTACATTCCAGAGTTTAAGTTTTTCATCAATATACGCTTGCGCTGTCATTAGAACTTCGTTTTGATGATGAGTTTGCGCTTACTATCGTTCAATACCGGAGTAGCGAAAGCTGTTGCCTTGGTAGATACCAAGATAGGATCTTGATGCCCAAAGGTATTAACTAAGATGAAGTTATCTTTTACAGACTTACTCATCACATCGGCAAAGCTCATAGTAAATTCAGGAGTGGTGGTATATTGGGTAGTACCCAATTGAGCAGAGGTAGAGAATAGGATATTTCCTTCTTCCCAACCATTGGCCACGGTTACCTCTCCATTTTTACCCTCTACACTCACGTAAGACTCCCATACTTTGATAGTAGGCAATCCACGTTCTGCAAGCTCAGCGTTGAGTTGTTCCAAACGCACATCAGGCAAAATGGTAGTAGCATTAATAGGAACACCCAACACAAAAGCGCGGGTATTTTTGTTCTTCAATACCTGATTGAGGGTAGCACGGCTCATAACCACAATGGCATAGCTATACCCCTTGCCTTTGGCTTCCTCTTGGTATTTTTCGATTTCCTCAATAGGGTTAGCATCAGCTTCTGCCCATTTCTTGAGGGCGTTTTGTGTTTTGACCTTGAAATCGGCTGTTACATTTGCTGCTCCTCCATTGTTGGATGTAGTGGTTTTGTATTTACCCGTAGAAACGAGCTGTTTTGACATCCACTCCAATCGTGCATTGACCCCATCGATACAGAATTGAGGGTCTTCGTATATCTTATTGATAAGCTGCGCTTTGATACCTGCATTGGTAGGATAGGCAGCTAATGAATTACGGAGCTGTTGAATAGTGATAAGATCCTTTTCGTTCAAATCACGAGCGATTTCCACTTTTGGAATTTCCCCCTTCATGTTTTCTACGAACTCACGACCTTTTCGCGGTGCCTTTGAGCCGATAGATACAAGGTCTGCCATTATCTTAGCCCCTTCTGCTCCCTCGATACTTGAGTAAGTAAGGTTAGGGTTGAACTCCAATGGGAAAAAGTCACGGTAAAGCAACGCTCCTAATGGGTAGGCTTGAATAATAGCATTCATATTAGCCTGAGAGAACTCAGGAATAATGTTGTTTGCATTGATATTCATCTGCTTTTAGTTTTTAAGGTTATTAAATGAATGAGATACGAGGCAAGGCTGTACGCAAGAAAGCCACCCCTGCCTTTTCTTTGTCAGGTAGCGCCTCTTTGCGCGCCGTTCCTGCCATTACGACAGCCACTAAAGGAATATCATCAATAACCACATCGTGAGCGGTAAGTCCTACAGCTCCTGCGGTATTGGTCTGTGAAAGTGTTTCATTCACAACCTTGAAAGTGCCATTAGTGTCAGGCATTACAAGCGTACCCGCTGGAATAACTCCATCGGTAAAGCGAGCCTTAGCAGTGGTAGGGTCTATATATACCCCTCCTGGATAGGTAACATCCAACTGGTCAAATACGACTATTTGGCGACCTGCTTTGTCTGAAATTTTAACTTCGTTCATAGGTTTTACTCTTTTTTGAATTTTTCATTGATAAAGGCTTGTACATCTGCTGATACGCCATTAGCATCAGTACCACCTCCTAACACATTACTTGAATGAGAGGAAAGCCCTGTATTGGCTTGGGTCTGCAAAAACGCTTGTTCATCAGCTTTTAGTTCGCTGACAAAGGCATCCATTTCGGTATCGTCTTTGAAAGTACGCCCTAAGTGGTGTTTGTAGAATGGTTCTGATACCCCCTGCGTTTTGAGTTGGTTTAGGAAACGTTCCTTGGCACTTTGTTGTTGCTTTTCAGCTTGGAATGCTTCAATGACTTTACCTTGATTGGTAACAGCTTCTACGAGGCTTTTTGCCCACGCTGGTACTTCATCAGGTTTTGGTTCTGTGGGTGGAGTAGGCGGGTTTTGTGGTTGTTGATTAGATTTAGCCCTCACTTCTTCGAGTTCTTTTTCTAATTTCTTGCGAGCTTCCTCAGCTTTGGAAAGGCTGGTACGCCCTTCATCAGCAACGGACTGCAATAGTTTAACCTCTTCTTCTACACTTTTTACAGCGTTTTCGATTTCCGTATCGTCCTTAACCGTTGGAGCTAAACGAGTAGCGATAACTTTTAGGACAGATTCTTTCAACCCCAAGTGCGCATACTTGGTTTTGAGAGCTTGTAGGATTTTTTCCATAAATGTACAATATTTGTTCTACCGCAAAGGTACGCAAGGTCTTGAGAATAAGATGTATATCAGTTTGTATATAATTTGTTTTTTCTTTGTATTTTTTTTGTTTTTCTGTTTGTTTAGGGATAAAAATGCCATGCAATAAAAAAAGCCCTCACTACGAGGGCTTAATTATTTACCGAAATAGCTTTAATCTCCACAAGAGCAAGGCAATCACACCTATAAGAAAACCACTAATAATAAGGGCAAAAGGGATTGTCTTAATGTCTTTCTGCACCTGCTTAGCGGATTGTGCATATTGGCTTTGTATCTCGGATTTTTGGCTTATCTTATTATCTATATAAAGAGTAGTATCAGCTTGTTGCAAGCTCTTAGAAAGGTTATCTATTGTCTTAAGTGTTACCTTTCCGCCCTGTACTCTTATGGTCTCTTTGTCTCCGTCCCTGATACGATAATACACTACTTCCTTAGCGTTCCCTACACTATCCTTATCACTCTCAAGGGTGATTTCATAGGATTGGGATTGTTGTACCTCAAAAGTGCTTACCTTTTGGGACTTTTCTACGTGTGTGGAGTTGTCTTTTACCTCCTTTCTTTCGCTCCGCTGCTCTTCTTTGTGCTCGGTTCGGTTTGATTTTTTGCTTTTGCAACCAATCAGCACCATAAGAGCTAATAGTAAATACAATTTCTTTCTCATACATAACTATTTTACTTTTTCAATCTCTTTAATGAGTGTTTTGAGGCTATCAGCATAGTTTGGAGCAGTGGCATAGCCTGCTTTTGCTACTTCTTCAGCGAACTTGTAAGGGTCTGCTTTAACCTCCAACGCTTTGGCGTACCGCTTATTCCTGAAAAAGAAATTAGCGTGGTCTGTGAAACACTCCTCTGGGGTATCATACTTCATAAACCAATCTCGTACGATATACAAGTATTTGCCGTCTGTGCGCTTGGTGATACTAATCACTTCAGGGAATTTGCTCTTTTCGTTAGGGGTAGCCAATACCTCCGTCGTTCTTAGGAGTTGTTTTTTTTCTTTTGGCGTGTTTTTAGTAGCCTTCACTCCAAAAAACATATTACCTGGCACACTCTTACCCCAACCACTCTCCAAACCTGCTTGTGCAAGGATAAAAAGATGAGAAATGCCTGTCTTACGCTCTGTTTCCAATGCGTAGGGCTTGTAGGTTTTGATAAAATTAAGCTGTGTTTGGTTCATGGTCTTCTGTTTTAGGTTCGTTTGTTTTTGTTCCGTTTATTTCATCAAAGAAATCTTTCAATTTACCCTCTCGCTCATAGTTATAGAGAGCTTTCATAACGAATTGAGGAGGAAACTTCCCATTTGTAAGGATAAATGCGTTCTTTAGGATTTTACTCACTGGATATAGTAATGTAGTGAGTTGTACCACACTTTTAAATATCTTACCCATTTCAGATTCATCAAGAGGAATATTAAGCAAGGATAAGGAAATATAAACAACAGTTATAATAAAGACCATTGTTGCATTTTTGACAAGAAATTCTTTGATGTCAAAAGTTCCTGCTTTAAAATGATATACCCCTCCTACCAAAGTATTGAGCAATAACGCTGTACAGATACCTGCATAAAAGAACTCGTTTTTATCTTTCCACATAGAAAAATATGAGTATAGCATTAATAAAGGAATGCTCTTAAAAAAGGCAATGAAGAAGTAATATACCCTATCTCTAAGGTGTATCTTATCATCAAAATAAAAGAGTAGTACCACAGGAGTTGCCCATATAGCCACCTTCATTTTAGCTTTTAAAAACCATTGTAAAAGTTTATTCATAGATTTAGAATTAATTATTTAATCATTGTCCCCAAAACCACCATATACCCCTTACCTTGATGTAGTCGAGGTTGCTTTGGTTGTTATAGGCTTCCCTTTCAAAGATGATATTTCGGTAAGCCTTATCCCAATTGCGATAGCGTAAATACTTGAAAAGAAAATCAAGGAAATACCAGATATAGAAAAAGAGTACCAGTAACTCCTTTTGCTGTCGCAAATGGATATGTTCGTGATTGATAAGCTCTTTGTCTAACTTATCACTATCGTTGCGAACGAAGATGAAAGGATATAGGGTAATTGCCCTATACCCTTTTGGCACGAGAAACCTATTTTTTCGTATCATTGGCTTTCGGTTTTTCAGTGTTTTCTCCTTTGATGATCGCCGTGCAAGTGGTGTGAATATGCTTTATCAAGTCAATATCCGATGGTTGGAAATTGTTGTTTTGCATATTAAAATCATGCTCGGTTACTGTTCCTTGCAAATAGGAATATCCTACTTGTCCTTCTGTACTTTTCTGTACAGAAAAAGCCACTGCTTGTGGGTTTTGGTCTTTCTCAAATTCGTAGGAGTACATCACATTTGCCCCTTGTACTTCTTCTTGTGCGGTGATACGCGTTGTTTTCTGAATGATTTGCATATTTGTATAAATTAAATTTTAATAATCGTGTCCTGTTATATAATAATGACCATTGTAATATCGTAATTTTAGCACATCTCCTTTACCCATATCCATATATCCGTAGTTATTACCCGCATGCCAATTCCCATTGTTATCTAACAAAGCCCCTCCATTAACACCTTGTATTCTGACGTTACTTCCTTCCACATGGATAGACATTACAATAACAAGTTCAAAGGATGCATTACTTTTTCCTGTTATTTGTATTATTTGACTGTGGTTTGGCAAATAGATAGCATGCATGTTAGAAGCTACACTTGTAAATATAAAAGTATGTGTATGTCTTATATTGTTAATTATAGCATAAGATTCAGCGAGTCCTATATAACCATCATCAAAGATAGCCCTTTGACCAATAGTAAAAATATTCCCATCTATCTTTTGAGCAAGTGAATGTTTTTGAAATTCATTATCTGTACGTGGTCTTACTGTTATATTTGAGCCTATGGTATTATGTCCATCGCCTTTATAGTTTATATCTAAAAAACCTTTTCCATTCTGGGTAATGATAGGGGAGGAACTAAGGTGTATTTCTGTTTGCTCAACGAGATTCTTTAGAAAAATCCCTGAGTAATTAATAGCATTTCCCCCTGTGTTATTATCTCCCGAAAATAATTGTCCTTTATTATCATTTTTGTCTGTATTAATATAAAATTGCCCAATTTGCCCGCTTGTAGCTTCAATCTCTCCTGATATATGGGCATTGGTAGCCCATAGTTCGCCATTGTCATCTACTCTAAAAGGAGCTTGCTCTTTTTGCGAATATGGCTTGCCTGCAAAGAAACGAATAGATTTTCTGTCAAGTCCCGCTCCATTGATGCCTGCATTACCTCCAGATACATTGCCAACAGTAAGAGCGCCAGTAGTGATGGTGTTTTTTATTGTTTCCGTACCATTAGTATAGTCAGCGCCCTTGCTAAATATACCATTGATATACTTTATATTGGCTTTTTCAGCTTCATTGATAGCCGCTGCATTTTTATCAATGATACCTAAATCTACCATGGTATCCCATACATCTTCAGGAGCTGGTGACCAGTCAGTGGGTTTGTTGCCTTTTTCAAGTTTTAGCATCTCAAAATCACACTCATAAGGAACTTGTTTTGTATGTACAAAAAGTTTTTTGTATGCTTTTATCGCAGTAAAGGGTCTCCCATTATAAATCTCTTGTGTGTCACCCCACCCAGTATTCCAAAGAAAAAAGAAAGGTTCTGTTTTGTAGTTTTTAAATTTTAAAACGTAAGTTTCTCCAACTTCTAAATTTTGAGATAAATCATACCATTTAACAGCTCCATATACTGAAAAAGATTGGGATATTCTTGGTTTTGAATTTAATATAAGGTTTCTCCCCCCAATATTTAACTCATCCACTTTTTGTTGTGCAAATGTTTTAGCCTCTTGTAGTTTCTGTTGAAGTTGTTGTATTTGTCGTTGTTCTGCCGCTGTTATTTTCCCGTCGGCATTGGCAATAGCTTGTGTTTTGGTAAGTTCTGCTTGTGCTCGTGCGTATGCTTCGGTAGCGGTTTTTGCTGTTGTAATCTGAGATTCTAAATCACCAGGAGCAGGAGTCCATTCAGTAAAACGATTGCCTCGTTCGAGCTTTATCCATTCTATCGTACTTTCAGTAGTAATATATGAATGATAAGTATAAATCCAAATTGTTTTATTATCAGTTGTTCTACCATTAATAACTTTTTTCCAGTTAAATGTGTTTTGATAAATACCATTGCCTTTGTCAAATAGTTGAGATAACTCAAGAAAATCACCACTATTATATACGGCAAAAATGGTCTTTCCAGTTCCTAATTTTCCTTTAATAGTTAAGGTTACAGCCTCTCCTTCATTAATATTTTCTGTTAATTCATATATAGCAATATTATAGTTGTTATTAGTGATTCTTTTACCACTATTTTTTAACAAATTCCTTCCACCAACCTGAATATTGTTTAGCCTACTCTCCAATGACTGCAAATCAGGATTTATAAGTTGCTTTATCTCTGTTTTGTTGCCATCTGTTATTTTGAGATTGGCTTTGATCTCTATATGGTCGTCAAAGAGGTGAATATACTGCTGTCCATTTCCTGATGTGATTTTATCGGTTTTGATTTGTCCGCCAGTGATTTCTGTAAATCCATTGAGTTTTGCTATACCTCGCTCACCTTCATATTCTGAATTGACGGTGGCATATAGAAAATGATAAAAGCCTGCTTCTTGCTCTATATCTATTTTATTCTCTGATAGGATAAACTCGCCCGTTTCGGCGGTTTTAGATGCTTTGATATAGAGGTAATAGGTTTTGGCTTTATCGTCCAAACGCCCTGATACGAAAGCAGGAATATTCCAATACTTGTAGCTGTTGGCATCACGATTGGGGTTTATATCGGTAGTGCCAAGAGTAAAATGTTTAAGCCATCCACTGCCTGCATTGATTTGCTTGGTGTTTTTATCAAAATACAATGCATGAGGTACAGTAATGGGATTTGTCTTAGAGGATACAAAAGCAAATTGAGTAGCTTTGTTTCCAATAAGTGCCATCATTGTTTGTACGGTGGCAGGGACGATGCTCTTGGTATATTCAGGAAAGGCTGCTTCTATTTGTTTTATAGTCTCTTGTGCGTCTCTCCAGCTTCTTTTAGTTAATGATTGTGTGCGCTTATTGAGTTCTCCAAAATATACTTCTTGGTTTTGGAGTTTGCGTATTTCAGAAACAAAAGAATGCCCTTGTACCTTATTGGATAGCTCTATTTGTGGGCTATAGGGGTTATTTACATATTCTTTGAGCCCCACGATGCGAATGGCTACGGGGGTACGTTGGAACTCGGTATCTGAAAAATTGATATAAGCCCCCATTTTTAGACGCCCTCCTACATTTACCCAGTTCTTTTTTGCCCATATTCCGTCTAAATCACCAGTGAAAGTGAACATGTCTGTTCTATTTTCATACAAGTATTTGCACGCTTCCTTCATCATCTCCCAGCTGGCACCCGTTTTTGTGTTATCATCACAAATATAAGCATTAGGCATTTGCATATTATAGGCGGAATATTCATCACCTATAGCAGGTTTGAATATGTCATTAGGCATTGTTACGCCATCTTCTTCTTTTGGTACAAGTTGAAACCTTTTTTGATTGTGGTCGTATTTCTGTACCTCAAACTCTCTACCTGAGAGCATACCGCTTTCAAAGTAGATAAGCATTTTTTCGCCTTTGATTTGCATTGCATTGAAATCAAGGGCTTGAGGTATGGAGGTATCGGTAAAATCATAGAAGTGTTTGTCGTGATCCACTTCAAAGACTTCTGTAATTGTACCTTTACGCTTAGGATATATATGAGACAAATCAAGGCTTTGCTCATTGATAAATCCGTTATTTTGCGCATTCTTGATAGCTATTGATAGCCCTTTGTCATCTGAAAGGAATGTTACCCCCTCATATATGTACTCTTGTGATTTAGGGAGTAATAATTCTTTGTTACCATACTTAGAGCGGTCAATATTACGTTCTCCTCCTTGTACATAGAGGCGAGTGATACGACTTTGTTCTGTGGTACGACTTACACCCGTTTTAAAGCCTTTGCCTTTGCCATATTGGAGGGGTAGGGGATTGTCCTTGAAATACTCTACCTTATGCAAATGAATAGTTTTACCTATAATCTCGTATTCTGTCTCAAAAGCCTTGGCTATCATTTCCAATGCTTCGAGGCAGTTGTTATGGTTGTAAGATACAAGTTTCTCAGAGGCTTCTATACAATTACCTACTTGCCACCCGCTATCTATCATATTAAGACAATCTACTAATATCTGAATATGATAACGAGGGGAAGCTGTAAAAGGAAATTTAAGGGTCTTATCGTTTGGATTACGAAACTTGTAATTCTTGAGATTTACCCCCTCACTATCCATGGTAAGGGTATATTCAAAGTGTCGTGTGTTATGTTTTACGATTTTAGCGGGCTGATTGAGTGTGTACCTCTCATTAGCAAATTCACACCATGCCCCAGTAGGTATATCTGTATAAGAAGGTAATGCAAAATATAAGGTAAGGGTGTGTTCTCCCATAATGGAGCGGTATCGGTAGCTCTCATCAGTAGGGAGGACATCTATATAGGTGCTATTAAAATGAAGTTGCATAGTTATTAGCGATTAGTGCTTAAATTCCAAGCACAAAGATACACTATGCGTGAGACATACTCTTTATATGAGTTTGTTTATTTTTTGTATTTTCTTTGTATATTTTTTATACTACCACAAAGTAAAGGGTAAATTCCACCCTCAAAGTATCTTTTGTAAGTAGCACCTCTTTTACACTTGCTTTTTGATAGATAGCCTTAAAGGTGCTACCCAAAGCATTAATGGAGCGTTCTCCTCTTTGAGAAAGGTTGTATAATAGCGCTTCGTACAATTTCCAAAAGCGATTGATAGGCTGTTTGATATAGCAGAGAAGCTCAAGGGTACGTTCCTTAAACACATTAGGATATTCAGCATATTGTACCCCCATAATGGTATTGCTTGTAGTAGTTAGGTGTTCTTTAACCTCATAGCTCTTTAGTAGGTTGCTTTCATTCTCCTCCAATAGGTAAATACCATACTTGGATAGGTCTATGTTGTCAATCGTAAAACCTGAAGGAGGTAAAGTGTCATTAGGGGCTGTATGGGTGTAACCATGCAATGGATTATCATTAGCAAAAGTAGCCTCATAGGTGATATAGCCTTCTTCTTTTTTAGCTTTTCTTACCCCAACGAATCGCAATCGGAAAGACTTACCCAGCTCCTCAAAAAGAAAATCATTATAGGTTTGAGCGGATAGAAAGGATATAAAGGCATCGTATTGGTCGCTTTTGGAGACAAAAGACAATGAAAAAGAGAATGTGTCTAATTGTGGATCGTCAGTGTCGTATTCTTTACCGTAATATTCTGCCCAGTCGTTACTGTTTAGTTTTTTGAGAGGAGGAAAGCAAAGTAAATCCTTGTAGTTTCCATCTAAAAGGTAGGTATGGTAGGTAGCTTGTATGTCAATAGTGTTAATTTTCATATTTTTATTGATATTTAAAAATATTGTTGTATATTTGCGGTGAAATAATGGAGGTAAAGTTTTGGGCAACGCCCGCCAGAGAACGGGAATGCAAAGCTATACGCAAGAGATAGATGTTAAGCCGAGTTTTCACCTTTAAAAACATTATTTATGGGCAACGCCCACCAGAGCGTAATGGCGGTATAGTATCCCGAAGCTCACTAACTACCTTGAAAGTAAAATATTCAAGGTAGTTTTTTATTTTAGAAAAATCCTTTTACTAGTTTTCTGTATTTACCTAAATTAATGTCTTTATATGATAACTCCAATATGTTATCATATTTGTTTATTAGTATCAAATCACCAATTTTTCTTTCATTCCTTTTTAAATACTCAATAGATTGAACAAATAAATCAGTATTTCCATTTTCTAATTTTAACACAATAGTTCCTGTCTGCTCAAATCCTTCATATAATTCTTTTTGTAGGGTGTTTATCTTTTTTGATTTTAGATACTTAAAATCGGCTATGGTTAGTTTTTCTTTGAACTCCACAATAGCATCAGCACTGCTAATCTTATCATACTCAGGTAATAGAGCTACTGATTTGCCTTTCTCGTTAAGTGCTTTTGCCATTGCTAAGGTGTTATTTAGACTTTCTCCTTTACCTCTATGTAGGTCAAAGATAACAGTCTTAGCCCCGTTTGTTTCGTTCTGAAAGACGAGTTTCGCCCTGTTATCGTCTATGATCTCCTGTAATAGTTTTTGCTTATCGGCATTGTGTTTTATCTTCTTCAAACGCTCAATAATCATAGGTGAAAAAGGTTCAAAAGAAACATAAGTACTTTTTTGGAAAGACTTTGATACTTCTAATAACTTCTGTAATATATCCTTGTCATTTCTGTTAGCCTCAATAAAATATGGCTTTGTTTTCCAGTTCTTGAACCTATCTTTGTTATCTGTTACCCACTGCTTATAATTACTTGGTACATCACCTATGTAATTAGTGGAGCTTTCAGGAGGTAGTGTTTCATCGGCTTTGAGTTCTTTGATAAGTTCTTCGTCAGTCTTAAGAATAGTAACAATATGACACTTACAACCTACATGCCAGCCGTGGAAGTGAAAGAATTTAGGATATTTACCTTTGAGTTCATCACATACATCATATACTTTGTGCTGTGGGGATAGACGGACTTCAAAACCTACTACATCAGGGTTTTGCTGTATCCGTAACCAATCAGCGGACTTATAGGCTACATTAATCTCGTTACTTGCAAGGCGCAAAGCATTTTTGTAGGCGCTTCTATAAACTCCTTGCCCAGGGTGATAGTTTTTGGCGTTCTTACTTAGTACAAGGTTGCCGTATTTGTCCCTCACCCTGCGAAATAATGCAGTGGGGTTGTTCAAAAGATTGCGTACTTCACGGCTTAATTGTACCGCGCTTTTGCCCTCCTCCAAAGAAACAGATAAGGCGAGCTCTATTTCACTTTGTGCTTTTTTAGCAATGTCCCATACACGATTGGAGACCGTGAAATCCTTAATCTTACGTTTCTTAAAAGTCTCAAGGGCTTCTAAGTTTTGATACTTGGTTAGTCCTTCTCTTAGTAGGTGGTCTTGTTTGAGGTTGGCAAATGTCCATTCTTTGGTGATACCTTGCTTTATGATTTGGTCTAATTGGTTGCTGAAATTAGCTAATTCCTTTTCAAAGGCTTTTCCTTTTTTGGTAGCGGCAAAGGCAAATAAAGATTTTGTAACAAACTCTTTGAAGTCAGTTTTAAGAGCCAATGACACAGAAAAACCTACCCACTGATAGAATAAGCGTTCTATCTGTTGTAGGTAAGCGAGTAAGTGCTTTCTATGTTCGTTATCGTAATTCATTAGATACTTGCTTCATTGAGGCTGCTATTTTCCTCGTCTTTGATTTGCTTTAATTGGGCTTCAGGGTCTGTAATACCAAAGCGTTGCATAGCTTCTCGTTGTGATAATAAAGGTTTTCCTCCGTTGGCTTCCATAAGGGTACGTATCATCTCGGTATCATCGTCAATATCAAATGGGGTGATGATAGGGGTGATGTCTATGGTTTTGAGTTCTTTCTCAAAGGGGATATACATCTTGGAAAGGAAAGCCAAAATGATATTGATACGCCTTTGTAGAGCAGGGATAAATATAGCCTCGTTATCTTTTACCTTGAGATGAGCGGGTAGCCATGCGAGTTTGCGCCCTACACCTGAGAGCATATTTCCTTTGCCTGCATAGAACTCATCAGAAAGGTCGGGGGTATGGGTGAACTCGTGTATATCACGCCTGTTCATACTCATTTCACGGTCAAAATTTTCATTAGCATTAGGTGGTACTACGAATTGTACATTACCCCCGTCTTTGACCTCATAGACCTTGCCCCCTGTATTATTGACAGCCATTTTACCTTCTACCTTTCCTGCAATCATTAGGATAGGTTCTCCGAACTTCTTGTTGCTTTCAGAAAAATAGGTACGCTGTACCTCAGCTATCTCTATGAGGTGCTGTACAGCATTCCATTCTGTTTCTTCTTGACGATAGAGTACTACTGGTATTTTACCAATTATATTAGGTTTTACCTCTGTGGTAGTAACTCCATTCTCTGTAGTAAAAGTGTATATCTCATCAGCGGTAAAGCCTTGGAATATGGTCTTTTTATTATCCTTGGTAGTGCTTTCAATAGCAAAAGAGATAAGGTTGTCATTGTCGTCAAAGCGTGGATATAGCTTGTACTTGAGCGGAGATAGTACCTTATGTCGCAATAGGTATTGAGTAGGTACGCCATATTGTTCGTTAGGCTGCTCCTCCAGATACCAAAGCTCAGCTACAAGGGTGTAGCGCTTGACCTCTGTACAAATAGCACTATCAGAGAAGCTAATTTTGTTGGCTTTGATAACCTCTTGAAAGGCAGCAAAGAGCGGACTATCCTCTGCGGTATATTTGTAAGGGATAGCTGTTTGAAACATGGTAGCAATTTCAACGATACGCTTTTGATAGGGTAAGCCTATACGATTGAGTGAACGAGTACGTTTTTCAAAACGTGGTTTGTTCTGACTATCTAATAAGGGATTACCTACCTCGTCTGTAAGAGGTATTACGATTTCAGGGTCAGGGAATTTATGTTTATTAGTGAATATCTCATGCTTTTTGACATCATACTGTCTTTGAAAGGTAGTGGTGTCAATGATAGATACATCTTGTTTAAATTCTTCTTGGGTCATCGTTTCTGAATTTTGAGTTTTTAATTTTGAGTTGCCACGGAGACTCTCCGCTAAATCATTGAGGCGAGTTGGTATAGGTTGTTATTGGTACCACTTAGCAGCTTCATTGTAATGTAACGAATAGCATCTATACTGTGGTTGTGGTTATCTATGGGGATACCTGCTTTCTTGTCATTCCAAGCGTAATTCTTTAGCTCCTTCATCACGTTGAAGCTGTCAGGTGTTACGACTAACTTATAATTAAGCATTGTGGTTATACCTGCTGATACGCTTCCCGCTCCCTTTTCACAAGGTTCTATATTTAGCCCTTTGTCTCTAAGGTCTGCAATCAGTCGAGGCTCTGCACTATCAGCAACAATAAGGTCATCAGGGCGATCTATCAAAGTGCTATTGAGCTGGTAAAGCCCGTCAGAGGATAATTGCTTGTTGTTATAATACTTTTCATCAATGTAAATGATTTTGCTGCGATTATCCACGGCTACTTTGATGAGTGTATCAGGATCAATAGAAAATCCGTAATCTTGTCCGTACCCATAAGGGAGTGAAGTGTCAAATGCTCCAGTCTCCCAGTTGGTGAATATTACCCCTTCGGATACATCAGCCCAGCGACCTATAATCTTTTGTGCGTATTCACTTTTGTTAAACAAGGCTTGAGAGAAATTGCCGTGCTCATCAGTTGCTTGTGCGATGCTATCCTCTTTAAGGCGCTTGATTTGTTGTAAGAAAATATCGTTTAGGTATTCGATATTATCTAAGTAGGTAGTATGAATATGCAACACATCAGGATGAGTGGATATTTGTACCTCCACGCCATCAATCATTACTACCTTATGTGTTTGCTCGATATACTTCTTATAGATGAAATGCTCAGCATTAGAGGGGTTCATAATGAGGATAACCCTCAATTGCATGTCTTTTTGACGAATAGAGTACAAGAGCTTTTTGTAAGATTCCTCGTCTATCCATTCCTCCATCTCATCACCTACGAAAGTAGTAATACCATGTAATGATTTGAGGTTAGCGGTTTGGTTCCCTGATGATGTCTTAATCCCTTTGAATAGAATCTCAGAGCCTGAAAAGGTGTTTTTGATAGCCGTTTTCGTTACACTGAAATAGGCTTGTGTCCCCTCTGCTTGTATCTTTTCTTCAAACTCAGGAATAATAGAGTTATGAGCTGATACCATAGTGTAACGACTAAAAAGGATTTTATGCCCTGCTTCAAAAGATAATCGTTCAAGGAAGGTAGAGGCGTTGTACGATTTACCAGAGCCTCGCCCTCCAGTGATTATAATGATAAACTTATCCTTATTCAAGTACAAAGGATCATATACAGGTTGGGTCTTAATCATTGTTCTTGTTGTTCTTTAGCCATTGGGCAATGTCGATAGAGCCTTGTACAGACACTTCCTCTTTTATGCCGTCGTCTGTTTTGAAGGTGGATAGTACTGTTTGCATAGCTGTCATACGAGTACGATAATCAACTGGCACTTCACGGAATTGATTAGGTATTACAGTACCTTCTTCATCAGTAAGAGGCTCACGAATAACACCCATAATAGCAATGACAGATACCAAGTTTGATACATCATTGAATGTACGTGCTCGGTAGGCTTTTTGTACCATTTCCAATTCAGGATTCTTACGAATACGCCCATATACAGATGGATAGGTAACGCCAAGTATTTCGGCAGCTTTTGTAGGCTGTCCATTAGCTTTGATAAGAGCTTGTTTAAGCTCCTCGTCGGTATATTTTTCATTATCTATCTTCTTACGTGGTTTCATATCAAAAGTTATTAAATGTTATTAGTCTATTCTCTCTACCTTTGCTGATAGTGTTTCCCCTTTTATCATTTTAAATTCAGGATCAAACCCCATACGAAGCATAAAGGCTTCTTTGTTTTTCCAGTTATCAAAGGAAAGCGTTACGTAAGCATCTAAATTTTGGGCTTTTTCGATAGCTTGTTGTTTGATAGCTTCTTTTGCTTCTTTGACTTGTTGCTTTTTCTCTTCATTGGATATTTCTCGCTCAATGTCTTTTTCCTGCTTTATAGGGGCGTACGTCTCTTCTATAGCTTGTGATAGGTCGGGCACTTCAAAGGAAGAATAATCGACCGCATATAGATTGAGGTCGTAATCATCAAGCCCTGCATTGAGGTAATCAATATCAGGAATGAGTGATCTCATTAGTTCTTCGTCAAGTTCGGTACGCGAGCGCGTTTGGAATATATTTTGCTCCTTTTCTGTTTTAAGGTCAAAAGACACTTTTTCTACCTTAATAGAGTAGTCTGTATTAGGAGTGCCATCGTATTTGTGGATAATATCAAGGGACATTACTCGCTTGTGCCCATCTACAAGGTTTGAGGTTTGCTCATTCCAAATAATACCACCTAAAAATCCTACATTTTTGATGTTTTTACGCATTTGTGCGATTTGCTCGTCTGTATGTCTTTTAGGATTGAAAGGTGCAAAGTTTATTTGTGAACGGTTTATGGTGATGGTTTCACTTTGCTTGTATAGTTCCTTTTGTGTTTTTGTTTTTTTGGTCATAATCAAATAGTATTTTTTCAGATAATGGGTAAATATCTAATATTTTCTGCAAGTCATTAGGATAATGCTCACGTAGGTATAGATATACATCAAGGTCAAAGGTTATTCCGTTGCTTTTTTTGTTTCCATATTGGATAGGCTTTGGTAATCGGTTATTGCTAATGTATCGCAATACATCTTTATCTTTCCATAGTGAAAATGGATATATGAGTTTTGTGGGTGAAATGGCTTGCATTTCGTATTGTCGTAACATTATACGCCTATTCATGCTATCGGACTGTTTCATTCCTAAGAATACGTAGTCAATTTGTGTTTCAAGGCGTACTGATTGTATAATATCTGATAGTTTGAGTATACGTGTATTTTGTGGTGTGCAGAATAGTCCTGCCCTATTGATGTAGGATAAGGCATAGTGTGGACGTTGTAAGAATTTGATGTTAGGGTATTGCTTTATTGAGAAGTTTATGTATTTGTTGATATGCTCAAGATCTTTTACAAAGTACATAAATACACATACTACCTCATCGAAGTTTTTGGCGCACCAGTGTAGTAATGCAATACTATCTTTGCCACAAGAATAAAACAGTAAAACACGGTTAGTTTTAGCTTTAACCGTGTTAATTACTTGCTGGGTGTGTTGGTAGATATTCATAGATTAACCTGCTGACAAACCAGCTTGTCTACGAAAGGCAATATATACGTTTCGTCTACGTTGTTTTTGTGACAACGCTTGACCTTTCTCATTTCTACCATAACGGGCAACTCTACTCACACCTGATGCCCTGTTGATTTGCTTTTGTACGTTTGTTTTTCTAACTCAGCTGAATATTTAAAGGGTTATTAAATGTTTTTAGTGCTTAACACCTTGCCCAATGTATAAACTATTTGGGCTTCTATGTATTCTTCATCATCTTCTTCATAGGTGATGTATTCACCTTTTTCATCTACAGATAACTCAATGCGAGTATTTTTGACTTCTACAATAGCCTCTGGTCTGTTTGTGTCATACCCATTAAGAAACTTGATGGTGTCATATTTTACTGGTTGTAGCCACTCATCATCCTCTTCTGCTTCAGGGTTCTGAATAACGAACTTATGAGCATTTTTTGGACGAATTTCGCGATATTCTTCAGTTTTTTCACCTGATAAAATAGCCTCTAAGTAAGGGCGTTTGATTTGTAATGTTAATACTTTCATATTGTGATATTTTATTAGTTGCGGGGGTTGGACTCGAACCAACGACCTCGTGCAAGTTAAACACGCAAGCTGCCAACTGCTCTACCCCGCTGATAGCGCAAAGGTAGGGATAATATAAAAGATTGCTGCTATGTTCATTTGTATAAAGTTCGTATTTTTTTTGAATATTTTTCGTTTTTTTTATTACTATCATCAAAGGTACAAAAAATATTTTAAACCCCTCAAAAGCGAGGGGCTTTTTTATGCTACAAGGTTGAATTTTTTAAAGCTGCGATATTCTTTCTTTTCAAGGTCATAATATACCTGTACAGTGTCATTAGCTTTGCGGTTGGTGGTGTGCTCTGTAGGGGGTACTATATCAGGGCAAATCGTACCCCAAGCCTCTCTGATGGTACCATCTACTTTTAGAAAGTAAAAGCGCACGATTTGGCTTTTCATTTTAGCTTTGAGCTTGATATTTGCCCATGCTTTTTTAAGGCACTCTGAAAATGTGTAACCTGTTTGCTTGAAGAACTGCCATGCAAGGCAAAAGACTGTTTTTTTATCTGTATTTTTCATTTTGAATTATTTTTTAAGAGTTCTTGCCATTGACCATAAGTGTAGAGACCATATTTTTTTCTTGCCTCATTAATTGAAATATCGAATTTTAAAACAGCTTCATTCAGAAACTTCTTGTAATCGTAACAAGTAGGTAATATATTTTTCATTTTGGTATTATTTTTAATTGTTTAACAGTTTAAATAAACATTTGCAACATTTTCATAATCGCATTTTTTTAGATATTCTAATTCTCTATGATAGTTTATATCTTCAAATAATGCTTCAATAAATAATGCTTTTTGAAAGTCATTATTTAAAATAGCTTTTTCGTGCTCTAAGATATATTTTATAAGTTCTGTGAATGTAAGACCATAATTGATAGCTTTAGCTATTTTTCTTACTCTTTTAAAGTTACTTTCAGAAAGTTCTATTTTTTGTGTTTCTGATTGATAATTTTGAATTTGTTCTAATGTTAGCATTATATGATGTATTTATATTGTTATTAAATTTTTGAGCCTTTTTGCGCCTTGCTCAGGGCTGTTTGGTTTATTTAGATACCCAGTCTATATTTAGATAAGCTGTTTTTTCATCTGTTAAGGGGTTTCTGATAAGCTCTACTTTTATGAAATAAGTTTTTTTATAGCTACAATCTTCGTTGTCAAAAAAGAATTCATGGTATATATCATCTGTAATAGTTTCTTCGTGTTTAAACACTAATTCTAAACTAATACATTTTCTTTCTATAAGTTGATTTTCTTTTATTATATCATTACACCAATCAATACCTTGCTGTAATGCAAAAACTGAATTATCACTTATATAAGACCCTCTGTTAGGGTCTTTGAACTTATAATCACTAAATTTTTCAAAGATGTATTTTCTAATTAAACTTGTGTCAATAAAGCCGTTTTTATCTTTTAACTGGTCTTTTATTGCTGAAAGGCTTAACGTTTTCATATTCGTGTTATTTAAAATGTTAGACTATTTTTGATAGTTTCTATTGCTTGTTTAAACTCTTTTTCATTAGAAATCTCATACCTTGCATAAATAGTTTGAATATCTTTTAAATGGCAATTCTTATTAACATTGAAGTAATCAACTTTGCCCTGTTCATCGTACATTATGAAAACATAGTTACAATAACCTTGTAACCCTTCTGAAAGTACTTCTACATAGGCACTATATTCTGTAAAGTAATTTTCATCTATTCTTTTGTAAATGTTACCTGCTTTGAGGTCTTTTAATTCTAATGCTTTCATATTCGTTTTATTTTTGATTAATATTCTTGTTTCATTTTGACAGTGCAAAGGTATATACTTTTTACTATACATATAGTTAATGAAATCATAAATCTTTCTTTGTGTAAAGTTAAATGTATATACATATATATTTACATTAAAATAATGTGTATCTTTGCAAAAAAATAAATATAAATATGGCACGAGAAAGAATAAAAGGAAAAGCCTTAAATATTAGAGTATCTGAAGAGTTTATCGCTTTATTAAAATCTCTATCAGAGAAGAAAGGAATGTCGCAAGCTAACCTAATAGAGTACCTTGTACGTAAGGAATCGGACGCCTTGCAACAAAAGGAGCAGTACGAACAGGATAAAGAAAACACCACTCTATAGTTTAGGAGTGGTGTTGTTGAAAGAAATTAATAAACTAATATGAAAATGGTATAGAATTACAGTATTTTATCCTCTACTTCTTTGCATAGCTGTCGGTATTCTGTATTCTCGCACATGCTAATATGTTCTTTGCGATAATAGGCAGCGCTTGTGATAGGAATATCTAAGAAAGCGGCAACTTCTTTTTGAGTAGAAAAAGAATGTTTATATGCTAATCCGCAAAATAATTTCAGGTATACATTTCTCCCTTTCAGAGGTTCTTGGGTGATGTCCTCAATGGCTGTTTTAATTTTCTCAAGCATGGTATATCAGTTGTTAGTTGTTAGTTGTTCTTCAATGATCCTTTTAAACTCCTCAAAGGAATAGCATACAGTGTAAGTATGTCCGAGGGTTTCGGCTATTTTTTGAAAGTCTTTTTGGTTTTCAGTTTGCCGATTGCCTTTTACTTTCATCTCGATATAAAGGCTTTTACCTTGGGGGAGCAGTACCACCAAGTCGGCAACTCCTGCCAATACGCCCTCTGCTTTGAGGCGTTGTGCTTCACGAACGTTGCGACTGCCACCATTAGGAACGGCGTAAATGATGAGGTGTGGGTATTGGTATCTAAACCATTTTACACAGGAGGTTTGTAGGGTGCTTTCTTGGTGTTTCATAGGGGTACATTACTTTTTATTGTCACTTTAAATTTTTTGCCCTTGTACTCTTTTTTGAATTTTCTTACAATTCTTCTTAAAAAGACTAATCCAAAAGATTCTTCTACTTGAACTACTATCTTACGAGTTACCATAGATAGGTTTTTAGGAGCAAATTCAAAATCCTTAAGGTGTTGTATTTTTTTTAAGGCTTCATCTTTGGTTATCATACCTAAGTCATAATTCATAATATGCCCTATTACATACATAGCAAGTTGTCCATAACATCTGAATAATGGAACTGAGTTGTTATATTCTACATCAGCGCAAAAAGCATATACATCTTGAGGGTCAATGTTTAATGTTTTTATTACTCCTTCGTATGATTTCATCTCCTCGGTTAGGTTAATACACTTATCTGCTTGCTCGTTCTTATCACAGATAAAATCTTTTGGGGTGGTCTGTCCTCCGAATATATCATTTATCATATTGGATACATTCTCCGCAGTGTGATAGTCATTCTTTGACTTCATCAAGGATTGATGTAGGCGTCTCTGGCTGTATAAATGGGCATACTTAATAAGGAGAAATGCTTTCATTATATGAAGACTCCTTTTTAGCTGTCTGCTGTTCTTGTTCTTTATTTTAGGGGTTATTACATTTGTTGTCATTAGGCGGCTTTGTAGTTAGTAATTACTCTTAGAAGTTGTTGTTCGTTGGTTAATATTCCTTGTTCTATGAGTTGTATAATAAACTTTTCAATATCAGAAATTAGCCTTAGTTCCTTGTCTGTTGCCGTGTCTCTTATACCTCTTTCATGCCGCCCAAATACTTTATTATTGATTTCTCGGCAATAAAGGGAATATTCAGGATTTGGGATAATAGAAGCAATTGCCCTGTTCATAGGTACAAACTCACTTCCTGCTAATATTCGGTTGAAAATAAGACTATCAGTGAGCCACATTACCACTTTTGCATATATGAGAGGGTTTAGCTCCATCGCTAACAATACCCATATATAAGGGTCTGCATAAGTTGCTTTATTTTCTCCTCTCCCTGTAGTTTTCCAAACACCCAATCCTTTGAGTACTTTTATAAAACCTTCATTTTTAATAAACTCCATAAAACTAAGAAAACTTACTTTTATCATACCCCTCTCATTTAGAATATGATATACCCTTTCGATGAAACCCTGAGAGTTCATTATCATAGATATATTTTTCTCGCTCCACCCATACTGAAACCTTGCTTTTTCGTACGCTTTTATAAGATCAGTAACGGATAGACTTTGTCCGTTTTTGGTGTTTTGTTTGATGATTATGCCAAATAAATTACGGTCGGCACTCTTCATTACTATATTTGTTTTCATAGATTTACTATATCCTTATTTTGTTAATATACTTACAAAGCGCAAAGGTACAAAAATATTTAAACTATTCCTACAATTTTTTTATATAATTATTTGAAAATGAGTAACATTTACATACGTTTTTGCGTATGTAAAAACGACAATAAAACCAACAATAAATATAACTCATTTTGTTAAATTGTGATTTTAAACCAAGTAAATAAAGGGTTACGAGGATACAGAAATAAGCTCCTTGTAACCCTAAATTATTACTTTTTTACTCGTAAAATACTATTAATTTAGCATCTTTTGCCATAGCGTGTTCTATCCTTGCTCCTTGACTTTCCTCCCATCCTTGTAGCATGTATATACCCTCACATTGTAATAGATTAGCAATATCCTTTGCAATATGTGCCTCCCAAGGGTCTGTTTCAGATAGTCCGTTACAAAGAGGATTGATAACCTCGTGTCCTAATGCTTGGAGTTTGTCAGCAACATCACTAAATCGCTTGCGTGTGTGAGTTAGGTCTGTGCCGCTAATCTTTCCTGAGATATATACTTTCATATTCTTAACTTTTTGACAATGGTTTGTACTTGTTCCTTGAGTTGTGTCCGTGTGCATGTGTTATCAATTACAAAATGAAAATCACTATCAGGCACATCGTCAAGGTCTGTTTCGGAGGGGTGAGTATCCATATTGCCCATTCTGCATTTCACACGGATAAAGACAGGGTCAAGTAGTTTCATTTGTTCGTATTCCACTTTGAAGCGCATGTCTGTGATAATCACCCTTGGAAACTCGCAATTCTCGTAAGTCAAACGCCTTAGCATTAATTTAGCGAATATATCCTCCCCAAGTAGTTCCTTGTAGAAGTCGGCTGTCTTTCGGTACAGCTCTCTTATGGTTAGGTTGTTCGATATACCATTGACAGCTACTAATCGGCTTTCCTTGTATAGGTCTAATGTGTATGAGTTTGTTCCTACTGCTTGGGACACTATCTCTTTGACTGGCTCGGCAAAGGCTCTTAGTTCGTATTTACGTTGGGTGTAATCGTTGAAAAGGTTAGCCACGGTGTCCTTTCCTACTCGTTTTTTTCCTGATAGGACGATGAGTTTTTTATTCATCTTTCACAAATTTACCGTTAATCATTTTTCCAGTACGCTTTGATATAATATTATAAGCACTCTCTAAGCACTCTTCTAACGAAAAACCTTGTATTTCTGCTTGTAGCATTAGTGTTATAATAGAATCTGCAATCGCATCCTTTATTTCATCCTTATCATTATTTTCAATAGCGTCTTTAAGCTCATTGACTTCCTCAAAAGTCTTATCACATTGAGCGATTGGGTTATTAGCTTGAATAATTCCTTTATCATACCCCCATTGTAGAATAAGATTATGTAAATGTTTTAATTTTTCAGCTTCTTTCTTTTCTTTTTTAATCAATTGGGATAATTGAGTAGTTCCTATAGTTTCCTTAGAAGAAATATCACTAAGGTTTTCGTAATGAGTTCTATTTAAAAAAGATATTAATTGGTGTCTATTGTATTTGCATTTTCCAATATTACTAACACCTTTTCCTATTTTAAACATAGAAATATCTTTTGTCTCATTCCATTTTTCTAATACATTTAAAGCCTCTTCTTCTGTTTTGTAAGTCCCTAAATATCTTCTTACTCCTAAATGAGTTACTCTAACAGTATATTTGTCCAGCTGACAATGTTTTTTAACGCCTATATTACTATTAACACTTCTTTGATAGTGTAATGTGTTTTCTGAAGATGTAATCATCTCAAGATTTTTCGCATTATTATTAGTTTTGTTAAAATCTTTCATGTTGACTACGACTCATACTATTCATCCGCAAAATACCTCAGTTGGCTATTAACTCCAGCAACAGTTGCGTTAGCTATACCTCTTTATAAAGAAATTGAAAGACTAAAATCAAATTGGAAGATGATTAGTATCTCTATTGCCTGTGGATGTGCTAGTAGTGTAATAACCGTTCTAATCCTAGCTTTATTATTCCGCTTTAACCACGAACAATACGTTACCTTCTTACCAAAATCAATTACTACCGCAATCGGTATGGGAATCGCAGAGGAATTAGGAGGCATCGTACCAGTAACCGTGGCAGTCATCATCGTAA
>ERZ772979.397-NODE-397-length-31126-cov-4.610344_pt1 | contig 31126 bp, 19 predicted proteins | sample MGYA00511130_ERZ772979 | MGnify/ENA primary metagenome ERZ772979 (study PRJEB29015, sample SAMEA2738103) | human oral metagenome | biome: human oral; feature: human-associated habitat; material: saliva | place: China | collected 2186 ... | reverse complement strand
TAACTTTGCAACGCTTATAAAAACAAATAAATAATCTAAATAAAAATACTTTTATCTAAAACAAATCTTCATGTTCACAATCAAATTACGTTCTTTGGTGTTGTTATTACTTTTATTCTCATGGCCAAAACTCTACGCACAATCTTATTGGAAGGAGAATAATACACAACGATCTACAGCACAGGAAAAAACTTACACTTATTACACTCTTGAAAGAAAGGCTTTTGAAAAAGCTTTGCACAACACAAGTGCACGTTCGTCCCAAGACTATACCTATATAGATATACCGGATGGTACTTCCGTAAAAACCTATAAAGTACGCAGGACAGCAGTACTTTCTCCTGAGTTGGCACAGAGATATCCTCAGATAGAGACCTATTCGGGCTATGCTCTTGATAATTCAGATCAATTAGTTAGCTTCACTTGGTCTCCAGCGGGGTTGTCGGCTATATTTCAACAGGATTTTAGTTATACTTTTGTACAACCTACCGATAGGAGAGGGAAAAATCATAAGGTGTATCAAAGAAGTGATGTCTTAGAGAGTGTACATTTTGATTGTACTACCCAAGGTGCCGCTAAGAAAACACCCACTTCTTCTGCTACACAACGTAATAGCTATGAGAGCGAACATACATTGCGGACAATACGTATTGCGGTGGCTGCTACCAGCAGTTTTACACAATACTTCGGAGGGAAAATTCAGACGCTTGCTCAGATCGCCTCAACCATTCAGCGAGCTAACCAAGTATATCGTTCCCAGATGTCTGTACAGTTCCAATTGGTCAGTGGTGAGGAGACACTTATCGAGCATAGAAGGGATGATAATCTCTCAAGCTATATCAATCAAAATTGGACAGGTTCTCAGTTACAGAAATTCTTGGATGATAGGGTCGGAACGGCTAATTATGATGTAGGTCACTTATTCCACAATACCACTAATCCCAATGGGAATGCAGGGTGCATAGGCTGTGTGTGTGATGATAACAGCAAGGGAAAGGCTTTTTCAGCAGGAAACTTAGGATCGATGGATATAGATCGCTTTGATATTGATTTCTTCTGCCATGAGTTGGGTCACCAAATGGGAGCAAACCATACACACAATCTACAGAATGAAGGTTATGGAGTACAGGTAGAACCAGGTAGTGGCTCTACAATCATGGGATATGCAGGGATTACAGGTAATAATGATGTACAATCTCGTACAGATCCTTATTTTAATCATATCAGTGTCCGACAAATAGTGGATTATATCAAAAAACAGAGTTGTCCTACCACTGAGAATGTAAGTAATACTCCCCCTCAGATAGCGGATTTGCCTAATTATACTATTCCTAAAGGGACTGCCTATGTACTTGATGGTACAGCAACAGATCCTGATGGGGATAAGCTCTATTACACTTGGGAGCAAGCAGATAATTTGGGTTCTATTACCTATGATCGCTTCTCTCCTAATATTCCTCGTGGGCCTATGGCACGTTCACTTCCTCCCACTGAGTCCACACAGCGCTATATCCCTCGTATGTCACGTATCTTACAAGGGACCTTGACCGAAAGAAACCCTACCCGAAGAAGTGCTTGGGAGACAGTCTCCAATGTCAAGAGAAAACTTACATGGGCTTTTGTAGTGATGGATAAGAAGGTAGGAGCACGTAATGATAGAGAGCATGATCGGGTAATAGGGAATACCAGTTATGCCCTGATGGAGATCAATGTAGCCTCCGATGCAGGACCTTTTAAGGTTACCTCGGATAAGAATAGGGCATATTGGTTTGTCAATAAGCCTCATACCATCACTTGGGATGTGGCTGATACAGACAAAGGAAGTGTCAATACCCAGAAGGTCAGTATCTATTTCTCTTTGGATGAAGGAGCAACTTTTCCTATCGTATTGGCTCGGAACATTCCGAATAATGGTAGCTATACCTTTACAGTTCCTACTTCTTTGGCCACTACTCAAGGAAGGTTTATGATCAGGGCTGAGGAGAATATTTTCTTGGCGGTGAACCTTGCGCCAATCACAGTACGTGAAGATGGAGATATGGATGGTGATGGAATCTTGGATAGCCAAGATAATTGTGTAGAAACACCCAATGCTGATCAGAAGGACACCGATGTAGATGGTATAGGGGATGTATGTGATGATGATCTGGACGGAGATGGGGTACTCAATACATACGATAATTGTCCCAATACGCCCAATGCTGACCAGAAAGATACTGATGGAGATGGTATAGGGGATGTGTGTGATGAGGATATAGATGGGGATGGTGTCCCCAATGGTAGAGATAACTGCCCCTACAAACCCAATCCTGACCAAAAAGATTCTGATGGAGATGGAAAAGGTGATATATGTAGTGGAGATAGGGATAATGATAAGGTCTTGGATGAGGTAGATAATTGTCCTGATACCCCTAATCCTGACCAAGTAGATACCGATGGGGATGGCATAGGCGATGCTTGTGATGAGGATATAGATGGAGATGGAGTACTCAATGCCCAAGATAACTGCCCTAAGACCTCAAACCCTGACCAGACAGATACTGACGGAGATGGAGTAGGGGATGTATGTGATGAGGATATGGATAATGATGGTATCCCTAACTCTCGGGATAATTGTCCTTATGTAGCCAACCCTGATCAAGTAGATACTGATAGAGATGGCATAGGCGATGTGTGTGATGACGATATAGATGGGGATGGAGTCCCTAATGAGAAAGACAATTGTCCAGCGAAGGCAAATCCTGACCAAAAAGATACTGATAAGGATGGAGTAGGGGACGTATGTGATACCGATGCTGATGGAGATGGAATAGCTGATGAGGAGGATAACGAATTTGATATAGTACTGATTCCTAATGCATTTACTCCTAATGGTGATGGAATCAATGATAGTTTCTACATACAGCGAATAAGCTTGTACCCACAGAATACCTTACAAATATTCACACGTCAGGGACAGCTTATCTATCAGGCAAATGGATATAAAAACCAATGGCAGGGAATAGGTACCGATGGTATGAAAGTACCTCAAGGGTTCTATTACTATATACTTACTCTTAAAAAAGCGAAAGAAACCAAAGAAGGATGGTTGTATATTAATTACTAACAAATGAAAAAAGCACAAAAAATCTTATTATTTCTGACAGTAACCCTTTTTGGGGAAGTTCTCAATGCACAATCTACAGATTTTATCTTCTATGATCAGCTCAAGAATATAAATAATCCTGCTGCTGTAGGAGAAGAAAAAGGACATACAATTTCACTGAACTTGCGTAGCCAATGGATGCAATCCTTGAATGCAGATGCCCCTCAAGTACAGACACTCAATACCACTCACCGTATTACCAATCGTATAGGCTTGGCTGGTTCGGTGGTCAGTGATAAGGTGTTTCTACAGAGGCAAACCGCTTTTTTTGCTGATTTTTCTTATTCCTTACCTCTTACAGAAAGTTCTACTATTTATTTAGGGCTTAAGGCTGGAGGAAATTTATATTACCTTGATGGAACACGATTTAAAACCTATAACAAGGAGTATGACCCTTATCTACAAGGGATTTCAGGAAAATTCCAGCCCAATGTAGGGGTAGGTGTTTATTATACAAGACCGCAGTTCTATATAGGAGTTTCAGCTCCCAACCTGCTCGCTTCGGATAAAACAAAGCTTGTAGAGGATAGGGTAACCACAGTCTCTGAAAGAATGCTTCTCTATAGTACTGGGGGGTATTACTTCCCTCTTACAGACGACTTTACAGTGAAGCCTTCTTATCTATTCTATGTTTCCAAAGAGAGTCAATATCAGCTGAGTGCTACAGCTTCTGTTATTTATAGGGATTTCTTGGAGGCAGGGGCTACCTATAGAACCACTCAAGCGGCCAATGGATATATATTGTTTAATATTCCTAAGTTCTATCTCTCAGTAGGTTATGGATTCGAAAGTACGCTACAGCCCAAGGCCTCAGCAAGCATACGCAATATCCATGAGTTGATGGTAAAGTTCAATTGGTGAGGTATAAAATAAATTTTTAACAAATAATTTGCTTTTAAATGAGATAAAAAACGTATTTTTGTCTTTTTTTAAAACATAAAAAATGCAGGAGAACAAACCGTCCTTTTCTCAGACAATTAAGTCTTTCTCGCCTACTTTTTGGGTTGCCAATTTTCTCCAAATCATGGAGCGTGGTGCTTGGTTTGGTATTTTTTCTGTTTTAGGTCTTTACTTAGTGGCTTCCACAGATGAGGGAGGATTAGGGCTCAGTCATGTAGAAAAAGGAAATATATTAGCCAATGTAACAGCTATACAATTCTTTCTTCCTCTTTTCTTTGGGGTGATTGCGGATCGTATAGGCTATAAGATTTCTCTTATTATTGCTTTTGTAATCATAGGTGTGGGATATTACCTGATGGGAACCGTAAGTAGCTATTGGGCAGTATATTTGGCTTTCCTTTTTGCGGCTATAGGAGGTAGCCTTTTCAAACCAGTAGCATCAGGGATTATTGCCCGTACTACTGATGAACAGACCAATACTATGGGCTTTGGGCTCTTCTATCTGATGGCTAATATAGGGGGATTCTTTGGTCCTTCCTTTTCCTCCTACCTGCGTACTACTATGGGGTGGCGTATTATCTTCCTACAGGGAGCCATTATGATTTTTATCAACCTTCTGGTTGTATTGTTTTTCTACAAAGAGAAAAAAATAAACAGAGAGTATAATGTGCCTATTCTTCAGGAGATAAAGGGTTCTTTTGGCAATATCATAGAAGCGCTTAGGGATAAGAAATTGTCTATACTTCTGTTCCTTATGGTGGGATATTGGATGGTGTATAATCAGCTTTTTTATACCCTGCCCAACTTCATAGAGGACTGGGTGGATTCTGCCCCAGAGAGTGCTTGGATCAATAAGTATATTCCCTTCTTAGGAACTACTCTTACTGAGAAAGGACAGATCAAAGCAGAGTGGTATGGGAATATCGATTGTGTGATGATTATTCTTTTTCAGGTATCGATCTCCTATATGGTGATGCGAATTAAGCAAATCAGTGCCCTGATTCGTGGAACCCTGATCGCTACTTTGGGAGTAGTGCTTACTTTCGTTTTTAACAATGTATGGTTTACCATCATAGGTACGGTGATTTTTGCCATAGGGGAGATGATTGCAGGGCCTACCCTCTATGCCTATGTCGCTCAGATAACTCCTAAAGGGAAAGAGGCTCTTTACCAAGGGACTCTGTTCTTGCCGGTGGCAGTGGCGAATTATCTTACAGGCTTTGTTACTGGAGATCTGTATCAAAAGTGGTCAGATAAGTATTCCTTGCTCAAGAGGGAACTTCTTCAGCGCCAGCTCTCTCTACCAGAGGGCTTAAGCAAAAAACAGTTCTTTGAGCAAGCTGAGCAACAACTACACATGTCCCCCGCCGAGCTTACTGAGTTTCTTTGGAATACTTACCAACCTAATAAGCTGTGGTTTCTTGTTTTAGCGATGGGGGCTTTCACTATAATCTCTGTTTATATCTATAATAAAATGATGATAAAGACTAAAGAGAGATGAGGCTATTGATTGCCCACATGACTATACTTGACAATGGTTTGTTTTTTGGCATTATTTTTGTACTTTTGCGCCCATAACAAATACTAACGAATGTCAGAAACAAAGAAAACCTATACACAGACTCTAAAATCGTTCTCATCTACTTTTTGGGTAGGGAATTTCCTACAACTAACAGAGCGTTGGGCGTATTTTAGTATCTTTTCACTATTGGCCCTTTACTTGGTAGCAGGTACCGATGAGGGAGGTTTGGGGCTTACTCATACCCAAAAAGGAAATATCATGGCTCAGATTACAGCCATCTTATTTCTCCTACCTCTCTTTTTTGGAGTGATTGCCGATAGGATAGGTTATAAGCTTTCCTTGCTAATCTCTTGTCTCATTATGGGAGTAGGCTACTACCTAATGGGTACAGCTGTCTCCTACTGGGATATTTATCTTGCGTTCCTCTTAGCTGCAGTGGGATGTAGTTTTTTCCGCCCTGTAGTGCAGGGGATTATCGCACGCCATACCACTGAAGAGAATAGTACCTTAGGTTTTGGTTTTTTCTATATGGTGGGTAATATAGGAGGACTATTGGGACCAGCTATGTCGTCCTACCTACGTACTACTATGGGTTGGAAGGTGATTTTTGTACAAGCTATGGTAGTGATTGTCTTTAATCTCTTGGTAGTTGTTTTTTTCTATAAGGAACCTAAAGCCGAAAGAAAGTATAATATACCCTTACTAACTGAGATAAAAGGTTCTGTACAAAATATAGTAGGTGCTCTTAAAGATAAAAAACTAACCATATTATTACTTCTTATGGTTGGTTTTTGGACAGTTTTTAATCAATTGTTTTACACTTTACCCAATTTTATAGAAGATTGGGTGGATTCTTCTCAGCAAAGTGACTGGATCAATCGTAATATTCCTTTCTTTGGAAGTACTTTTACTGAAAATGGACAGATAAAAGCGGAATGGTTTGGCAATATAGATTGTGTGATGATTATCCTAACTCAGATGGTAATTTCCTATTTTGTGATGAAAATGGATCAGGTCTCTGCTATGATTCGAGGGACTATAGTTATGACCATAGGGGTTACTCTTACTTTCATGTTCAAGGAAGTTATCTTCACTGTATTGGGAACGGCTATTTTTGCGATAGGGGAAATAGCAGTGGGTCCTACTATTTCAGCTTTTATTGCTAAAATCACTCCTAAAGGGAAAGAGGCTCTCTACCAAGGGACTTACTTCTTACCTATGGCCGTGGGGAGTTATCTCACAGGTTTTTTCTCAGGGGACTTATATGATAAGTGGTCGGATAAGCATTCTTTGCTAAAAATGGAATTGGAGAAACGTGCTATTACTTTGCCTGAAAGCTTGAATAAGAAGCAATACTTTGAGTTAGCTCAAGAAAAATTGCATCTTTCTGCTACAGAACTTTCAGATCTGTTATGGAATACTTATCATCCTAATAAGTTTTGGTATATCATCTTCGGATTAGGGGTACTGACGGCCTTTTCTATTTTTCTTTTTAATCGCTACTTGAAAAAATCTGCTCATTAAGTGATTCCTTCAATATCTAATAGCTACTCCCTAATGCCTAAATACCTCTTCTGGTTACTTTGGAGAACTTGGTTTTATATATTGGTAGGTACTCTTATAGTGCTTTTATTGCCAGTATTGCTTCTGCTTACCACTCATAAAAAATGGTATCGCTCTCTCTATTGGGTAATGCGATACCTATGGGCTACGCCTATACTATATGCGATGGGCTTTCTCCCTAAGATAAAACGTGAATATACAGTGCCAAACGACCATCATAGTTATATGCTGGTAGCCAATCATTATAGTATGATGGATATTATGCTCATGCTCTATTGTAGCAAGAACCCCTTTGTATTTGTAGGGAAGAAGGAACTCTCCAAACTACCTCTCTTTGGCTATTTCTACAAGCGAGTGGCCATCATGGTAGATAGGAAAAGCCCTCAGAGTAGGAGGGAAGTCTATACCCAAGCAATGGAACGGATCGGGGAAGGGCTTAGTATCTGCATCTTCCCCGAAGGAGGTGTTCCTGATGATGAATCAATAGTCCTTGACAGCTTCAAAGACGGAGCCTTTCGTATCGCTATTGAGTGCCAAATACCCATCGTGCCTATGGTTTTCTATGATACCAAAAAGCGATTTCCTTTCCGCTTCTTCTCTGGCAGTATGGGCGTGATGAGGGTAGATGTATTACCTCCTGTCTATACACAAGGTAAAACTCTTCAAGACAAAGATACCCTACGCGAAGAGGTACGCTCCCTTATTCTACAGCGTCTGATGGGTTAGTTATCTAACTGTTGACTTATCATCTTAGTCGCTAAGATATGTTTGCATAATCCTCGATTTGTTTGGTGATTGGTGTACCAATTGCAAGTACATTGTGCCTTCTCGCCATCAAGAATAACAGTATGGGTCACTCCTCCTGTTCCTTTTACATTGGCTTTTACATAATCACCACGTTGCTCTACGATTTGTACTTCATTATTTTCAGTGAGCTTCTTAGCATTCTGCAATCGCGGATTGAGACTTATCAATCGCTGGGGTTTGAATGGCAAACGACGGTAGAAATAATTGCTGTCTGTTAGGTTGTAGCCTAATAGCCCTATACTCGAAAGCGATGCTTGAAGGGTCGCCATCGTGCCCATATTCACATCGTTTTCAATAGCTACCATTGCTGGTGAGAACACTTCGTTAGTTTTGAAAAAATTGTTAATCCCTACAAGCCATTCCATAGGTACTTCTTCAATCATATGCTCCAAGTATTTTCCTTCGCCCGAAAAACCTCGATATACATTGTCCGATAGCAAGAAAAGCATTTCTACCCCTTTGAAATGCAACACAAAAGCTACTGATTGCTCACTGCTACTGCGATATACATATAGGCTATCGGCAAGCAACAGTAAGCCCTGTAAGAGGTTCAAGCGGTGTACTCCTCCTATTTTGATAGCTCCAGCAGTTGCTGTGGGGGCAAAACTATAACCTACACCGCGTTTTACCAAGTAATAATCGTTTTTCACAGCTTGTTTGGGCAAAGAGCGGAAAAGCTGTATGGCTTCGGCTTTATTGAGGCGGTATGCCAGTTCCATCTCAGAAAGATATACCTGTACGTTGCCCAATCCTTTGATCCAGCGGTTGGGAAGCGTTACTTTTTTCTCTACAGATTTGTGCTTTTCAGTGATGAAATGTGTTTGCTTTTGTCCTATCCCAAGCACCATTTTCTCCGAAGCGGTTACTGCATTGAAAGCGCGCACGGTTACATCGTTGAAATCGATATTAGTACAACCGCTCTGCAAGAAATCGCCGTCCAACACATCATTGCGCAACCCTACACGGGCATAAACGCTATTGCAAGAAGAGAAGCCCTCAAAAAGCAATTCGCCATTCCCTACCGAGATAATGGGGTCACGCAATTTTGCAAGCACTCCAGGGGCGATAGCAAACTGAGAGGCTACGGTCTTCGCTAGTGTAGCAAGACACTTAGCCACCACAAAAGGTTGGGTGATATTCCCCCAGAAGAAACAAGGCACTGCATTGTCTTCTTTGAGTTCTGAACAGTGCGAAAAGATAAAATTCTTCTCGTGAGCACTCGCCTCTTCTATCACCGAGGCAAACGGATAAGCATATTCAAAGTCATTCATTTTATTTATCAATTTATTAGGCAAAGATACCATATTTATATTAATCCTTAAAAACAATCCTCAAAATAATCACACCAAGTACAGCTTTCTTTAAATGCCTCCAGCAGATTGGCTTCCACACATTCTTTCTGTTCTTTCTCTTTGTCTGTGAGCTTTTTCTTTCCTCTATAGCGGTCGTAGCGTTTTAGTCCTTCAAATCTTTTCAAAATCGCTGAACGGTGTCCAGTATTACCATTTTTGACCCATTCAATTCTGCTGACAAAGGATTTTAACTCGTTTTTTATAGATTCATTTTTATAGTATGATTTTATAAAAAGCCAATAAAAACTATACAAAATATAGTCATATTCCATGGTATATTTTTTGAATTTTTCTTTTTCTTCTGATGCCCTCTGTTTAGCTAAAGCGATAGCTTTATCATATTCTTTTATGTAACAATAAGCTCGCATGGCTTCTTTAGAAAAATCACTATATTCTGCTGGTTTCTTTTCATAGTAGGATATAAACTCTTTATAATGAGCTCCTTCATGCAAAAAGCGCATTTTGAGTATCACAAAAGGTTCTAAATCTCCATATTTGGATATCATTTCATCTATTCTTTTCAGATAATCAGCATATTCCTCCTTGCTGTGCGTGTTGCTATCTCTGTAATCAGCATAAAGTTGCTTGAAACTCTCCATCCAAGTTTTAGGTTTACGATTGTAGGCATACTCAGGAGAGTCATACATCAGGTCAATAGCTGAGAGCCGTTTATAGGTTTCGGGTGTAACTCCCCAAGGCATATACTTTCTGACTATATCGTCTAATAAGTAGTATTTTTTAAACTCATTCCCATCGTGGCTTGGGTGGTCATAAGAGCGTTTGCTCAGTATATAAGGTTTGAACAGTACCAAAGAATCTATTTTTGCTACATAACCGCCACCATTCATACCTATAACATTTTCAAAATCAATGCGATAATCTTTATTCTTATAGGTAATAACAAGCCCTTGAGTATCTGAAAAATGATTGGAAGCTGGTAAAGCTATCATTTTTTTCCCATCGCTTCCTACATAAAAATCATCCTCAGAGGGCACATCATACTCGGCAACGATATTCGCTACACTGTCCAGTTTTAAAAGCTTTACTTTTAATTGTTCAACATCAATAGGTCGTTTGTGTTCATCATATACATTCAGCACACGCAATCCACCGCCTCCCCCAGGCTGCCCCCAGAGTTGCACAGATACTAACAGAAAAATTACAATTATGTTTCTCATTTTTTTACTAAAGATTATAGGTGACTAACTTCTTATGATTGGTAGGTTTCTTATCAAGTTTTTCAGCCAAAGGCAAATAGGCTTCTACTACCGCTTTTTGGAAAGCCTTTATTTTGGGGTCGCGGGTAGGGATATCCAAAAACTCCACAAAGCGGGCGATGGGGGCGTATTGCTCGGCTAAGAGTTTGCCAATATATTGCGCCAATAGGTTGAGATTCGTACCATACTCCAGATGTTCTAAGATATAAGCGGCTGCCATATCGCGAGTGGGCTTTTTCTCAAAGAGTAAGGCAGCTGCCACAAACAGCCAACCACTGTGATAGATAGGCAAATGGTTCTCAAGTAGCACCTGCATAGACGTTTGCATATACTCTATTTGATACGACTCATTGCCCTTGGCGTAAGAGGCTATATAACGGAGGATTTGTGCCTCTGGATAGTGTGGGTTTAGACTGCATTGGTACAATTTATCTGTTTCCCAACCTTTGCGACTGTTGCCTGTGTTGTAATACGGGAAAGGATATTTTGTAGGCTTCTGCTTCATATCAAAATTGTTGTTCCAATTGTCCTCTAAGTTCAGATAATGGAAGGTAACATCGCTTTGCTTGCGCGTTTTCATCCAGAAATCAATCATAAAAGGCTTTACCACAGTAGGGAAATCCTTAGCCGAAGTATTGGCAAACTCCACAAACTCACCATCGGGGTGCTTGATACGAGTGATTTGCGTCCAAAGAGGCAAAAGTTCTTCAGTAGGTTGCACCTTATCCGTAAGACCTATATAATACTGAATAGCAGGGGTGTAGGCACCCTTGAGTTGTTGGGCTTTTTCTTTGGCTGTTGCTGAAACTTCCTTAAAGAGCAGTCGGTTGCAAGCCACTACCAAGTCGTGGAGGTCGGGGTTTTCACCTTGAGCCTCGTATTGTAAGAGCCTATCCATCAGCACCTCTGCTTCTATATAGAAGGGGGCGTGTGTAGGGGTGGAAAGGAAAGGGAGTTTATTCTTCTCCTTGAGTTTTTCCAGCAGATGTTGGGCTTTGTGATATAGGTAAGGCAATGTAGTGAGGAAAAATGTTTCGTCCTCCTTACTCAGTTTCTTTTTATCACCCGTCCAACGCTGTAAAAACCAACGCAAGATAGGCACCGAGGCAATGCCATTCCAGTGTCTGTCTAACTGCTTGAGGTAAGGCGTCAACTGCTCCTTGAAGTCAGCAGGAAAGTCATCTTGCAACTGGTTAAAGCCCTCAAAGAAAAGGTCGATAGTCTGGGGCGTACGCTCGCGGAGGCAGTCGCCGAGGAGGAAGAGGAGGTCTTCAGGTGTCAGGGTGCGAGCCGCACAGGCAGTTTTTTGAATTAGGGTATAGGAATTCTTAGAGTTCTCGGACGAGGCTGACCTGTTGGACGGGATGGATGATTCCGATGGACTTAGGGTTGCAAGAAGGTCTTGGGCTTTGCCTTTTAGGTAATCACAGTAAGGGGCGATGACTTCGGGGAGACCTTCGTGGTTGAAATAAGTAGTTAGGAGGTTGGCGACTTTTTCTTGAAGTTTGGCATCAGGGACGGTGAAGAGTACCGCTAATTGCTCGCGGTAGTCGGGATTGGTAGGGGCTTGCTTTTTATAGTATTTTTCTAAGATATTTAAACCTATGAGTTGTGATTTGGCTATTTTTGGGGTAGCAAAACAAAGTGCAAAGTTATCGGCGAAAGATTGAAAGTCAAAGGCTTTTTCGTCGGCTATTTGCTTGATGAGCTTCATCACAAAGTTCACTACTGAGGTCTTATCGCTACTGAGCAGAGCAAAAAGGGTCTGTTGAGAAGGAAGGAGCTCTTCTGTTGTAGGGTTGAAGTCCTCGATAAAGCGACAGTAGCTGTTGGCAGTAGTAGTTTTTAGTGGACTGAGTAATATCTCTAAGAAGTTAGGGAGTACTTGGGTATCTTTGAAGTATCCTTTTTCTGCTAATATAAGCAAACTATCGTATAGGAAAGTGTTAGTAGAAAAGTTATCAGTGAGGAAAAAAGGTAATTTTGTGCAAAGTTTTTCTGCAATGACCGGTCTTTTTAGTATAAAACTCTCTATTTCCTTATATTTGTTCATTAGAAATAAAGCATCACATAGCTTTTCCAATAAAAAATTCTCCTCAAATGGGATAAAATCATTTTCATATAACGACCATAGTACAGGAAAACCTAAATTTTTACAACTCTTCACATCTAACTGGGAGAGTTGTTCTAAGTGTAGTGGATTTTTTCCCTCTTTGAGTACTGAAATCAGTTTAGAGTTGTCACGGTTGTATAATAAGTTTTGTAGTTCTTTGTCTAAAGCCTCAAATTTGAGGGTTTTTGCATTTTTCTTTGCCATAAAATAGTTTTATTAGTTATAATGAATAAGATATAAAGAGGTGTGATAACCATGAAGAGAAGGATTAATCAACCAATTGCGTCAATTTCTTATGATTTCTCGGTAACTTGTCCTGCTTTTTCACTTCTTCTAAATAGAGCTGTACTACTTCTTTGCCAAAGGCTTTTACCGCTGGCGGATTAGGGCGGTCGAGGAATTCTATAAAGCGCGGTATGGGCAGGTAATCCCAAGCGAGTACATTGGCAAGGTAAGTTTTCAAGTGAGTTAAGTCTTCACCACGAGCAATTGCCTGACAAATATACTCATACGCCAAATCACGTGAGGGGCGTTTTTCAAAAAGCAAACACGCACCTATGTACAGCCAACCGCTGTGGCGTACACGCAGGTCGTAGCGCAAAACAGCTTCCAAAGGCAAAGTCATATCGCGCACTTGGTCTGCCTCATTCATCGTTGCCCAGAGCGCTATGTAAGCACATAATATCGCATCGGGATAATGTGGGTTGAGGCTTAGTTTATACTCTGTCTCTTGAGCCGAAGTGTGTTCCCCTTCATTGGCATTGTAATAGTTGTAAAGGGCAGGACGGCTTTTCTTATTCTTGTATTTGTAATAATGATTGCAGTGATAGGTGAACTCTTCGCCTACTTCGCCATTGGCATAAGTTCTTTTCTCCCAACCATAACGTATATAGAAAGGTTTTACTACGCTAAGGATATTCTTTGCCTGAGTATTTTCAAATACTTTGAACTCCTCATCGGGGTGTTTTAGGCGAGTGATTTGCGTCCATAGCGGTAGAAGTGCTTCGTTTAATTGTATCTTATCAGTAAGACCTAAGTAATACTTAATAGCAGGAGCATAGTCGCCTTTGAGCTGTTGGGCTTTTTCTTTGGCTGCTGCCGAAACCTCCCAAAAGAGCAGGCGGTTGCAGGCGACAATCAGGTCGTCGAGGTCGGGGGCTTTGCCTTGGGCTTCGTATTGCAAGAGCTTATCGACCAATACTTCTGCCTCTATATAGAAAGGTTCGTGTGTAGGGGTAGAAAGGAAAGGCAAGGTGTCTTTCTCTTTGAGCTTTTGGAGTGTGCGTGCTATTTTATTAAACAGATAAGGGAAAGTCTGCTGTGCTTGATTAGCACCTTCGTATATCGCTCTTATTCTACCAAGTTTGTCGGCTTGTGTATATTTATGTTCTTTGTAGAGTTTTTGAATTTCTTTCCATTCCTTGTCGGTATTATAAACAAGGGGTGTAGGGCTTTGGTTGCTCCAAGAGTCTAAAAATAAGTATAGTAGAGGCATCGTCCCTACAAACCACTCTCGAGCGAGAAGCTGCTTGAGGTAAGGTTTTATCTGCTCAGCATAATCCGCGGGGATTTGGTCTTGCAAGCGCACAAGAGCATCAAAGAAAACATCAATAGTAGCGGCTGATTTCTCGCGGATACAATCACCAAGGAGGAAGAGGAGATTTTCAGGTGTCAGGGGACAGGGAATAGGTGTCAGGGTGCGAGCCGCACAGGCAGAGCGAGCCGCACTGGCAGTTTGGGAGTTCTCGGACGAGGCTGAGCTGTCGGACAAGTCGGACGGGGCGGAGAATTCTGATGGACTTAGGGTTGCAAAGAGGTTTTGGGCTTTACCTTTTAGATAATCGCGGTAAGGTGCGATGACTTCGGGGAGACCTTCTTGGTTGAAATAGGTGGTGAGTAGTTCAGCTACAGCTTCTTGTAGTTTTACATCGGGTTGGGTGAAGAGTACAGCTAATTGTTCGCGGTAGCTGACATCGGTAGGAGGGTGTTTTTTGAACTCCTTTGCCAAGATTTCCACTCCTTGAAGGAGTGCTTTAGGTTGTTTCTCTACGGTAAAGGCGAGCGGGAATTGTTGCATAAAGCTCTCAAAATCAAACTGTGGCGCATTAGCAATAGAGACGATGTATTCCATAACGGTCTTTACCACACTGCCTACTCCAGTGCCTAAAACGGCAAAGAGCGTTTGTTGATGAGCCAAAAGTTCCTCTTGGGTAGGGGCAAGCCATTTGAGCAAACGACAGTGCCAATCGAGGTGGGGTTTCTTCCATTGGTTGAGCAATGATTCTAAAAGCTGTCCTACAAAGCTACGAGGGATTTGGTAGCCATAATGTACCAATAATTCAAATACCTCATCCCAATAGGTAGTTACTTTGGCAACACCAGAGGTACTCATTTTGCTTGAGGGGTTATCACTTTTCCACTTGGAAAGGTCGAGTACTTTGGTTTCAATACGGTAAAGCTGTAAGAGCACTTTTTCAATGGCTTCGGGGTATTGGAAGAGGAATTGGGCATCGGTAGTTACCGAGCGGCTACCCATATTAATTTCTAATAAATTCTTTACAAAACGCTCTTCTTCAAAGGGAATCCAGCCTTTTTTATAGAAATACCATTGGAAATCAAAGGACAATCCTTCAATCTCTTTATTGTAACGTTCTTTAAGTACTTTTTTGATATAGTTATCTGGCGGAAATTGTGTAAAGTAGTTTATTACAGGTTCAAGATAAAAAGAACCTAAGATGGCATAAGGAGTTACTTGATAAGGTTCACCAAAATAATTCTCTTTATCAATCATCACTTTGGCGATATCGCTTTCTTCGCGCACCATAGTAATAAGGGTGTAGTTATGAGCTTGAAAAACTTTATAGTTATGGCGATAAGTATTCTTTTTATCAATATTCTTTCGCGGGAAATCTTTTTCCGAATAGGGATCTAATGCTTTGATAGCAGTGATGGTGCTATAACGCTCACTATCGGTGAGCTGGCTTGTAATGTTTAGGATTGCTGAGAAATCGCCTTCGGCAATGGCGGTGATGAGGGGTTGATTCATTTTCTTTTAGGGTTTTAAGTTTTGAATATAGACCAAGTAATCGGATTAGTTGGCAAAGATAGCGATTTTATTTTGATCTTGAAATCTAATCACCAAAAGCAGCTAATTTTTTATGGTTTTTTGGTAGCTTATCTTGCTTTTCTGCTTCTTCTAAATAGAGAGCTATCACTTCCTTTCCAAAAGCTTTTAGCTTCGCATCGTGGGTGGGTCTGTCCAAAAACTCTATAAAGCGAGTGATAGGGAGAAAATCCCAAGCGAGCGCCTGAGCGAGATAGGTTTTGAGGTAACTAAGGTCTTCCTCACAAGCGATTGCCTGACAGATATATTCATACGCCAAATCACGTGAAGGGCATTTCTCAAACAGCAAAGCCGTACCTATATAGAGCCAACCGCTATGGCGTACCGTAATATCGTAGCGCAAAAGCACTTCTAAAGGCACTGACATATTGCGAATTTCGCGCACTTCGTTACCCGTAACCCAAGTGCTGATATAGTCACACAGCATCGCATCGGGGTAGTGAGGATTGAGGCTTAGCTTATATTCAAAAATAGTACTGATGGGCGAACTTCCACCATTAGCATTGTAATAGCGATACGGGAAGGCATTCTTTAGGTCTGTATAACTTACCCCTACCCACTCGGTGTGGTGTCCAAAAGTAAATTTTTTATGACCGTTATCTTCCTGCCAACCATAGTCAATTAGATAAGGTTTTACCACTCCCAAAATGTCCTTAGCTGAAGTGTTTTCAAACTCTGGAAACTCTCTATCGGGGTGTTTGATACGAGTAATTTGCGCCCAAAGAGGGAGAAGCTCTTCGGTTAGTTGTATCTTATCAGTTAAACCTAAATAATACTGGATAGCAAGCGCATAATTCCCTTTGAGTTGTCTCGCTTTTTCTTTGGCTGTTGCCGAAACTTCTCTGAAAAGCAAGCGGTTGCAAGCCACAATTAGGTCGTCGATATCAGGTTGTACGCCTTGCGCTTCGTATTGCAAGAGTTTATCCACCAAAACCTCTGCTTCTATATAAAAAGGCAGATGCGTGGGGGTAGAGAGCAACGGCAGGTGGCAGTGCTGGAGGATAAAGTCAATGACCATTTGCCCCTTGCGGAAAAGGAATGGCAGGACTTCGCGGGCATTGCCTAAGTAATAATCCTGCGTATAGGCTTCAAACTCTTTTTCGGAGAGTTTTTTACGTTTTTTACAGAGTTCTTCCCACGTATAGCTACACTTAGGGTCAAGAGCCAAAGGACGCTGGTCTATCAGCGCACGCAAAACTCCTAAGAGGATCATATCCGTAGGGATTTCCTTGCCTATTCGCTTGGTAAGTTGTTTGATATAAGGTGAAAGAGATTTTGCCCAATCGGCAGGGAAGTTATCTTGCAAGGTGATAAGCCCCTCCAAGAAGACATCTATTGTATGAGCTGCAGGCTCGCGTAGGCAGTCGCCAAGGAGGAAGAGGAGGTCTTCAGGGGTTAGGGTGCGGGTGTTAGGGGTTAGGGTGTGAGCCGCACAGGCAGTTTGGGAGGTGTGGGAACTATGGGAGCTGTGGGAGTTCTCGGAGTTCTCTGATGAGTTGGGCGAGGGTAAGGATTGGAGGAGGTCTTGGGCTTTGCCTTTTAGGTAATCACGGTAAGGGGCGATGACTTCGGGGAGACCTTCTTGGTTAAAGTAAGTGGTGAGCAGGCTAGCGACTTTCTCTTGGAGTTGGGTATCGGGAACCGTGAAGAGTACCGCTAATTGTTCGCGGTAGTCAGGATTGATAGGGGCTTGCTTTTGGTAGTATTTTTCTAAAATCTCTACCCCTATGAGTTGGGATTTAGCGATTTTAGGCACGGTAAAGCAAAGTGCAAAATTATTGGCAAAGGCTTGGAAATCAAAAGCAGGATGGGAGCTTATTTGAGCTATACACTTCATCGCAAAGTTGATAAGCGATGATTTGTCCAAGGTTAGTAAGGCAAAGAGCGTATGCTGGCTTGGGATCAACTCCTTTTCAGTAGGTACTAATCCCTCAATCCATCGACAGTACATATCCAATACATTCTTTTTCCAAGGGTTGAGCAATACTTCTATAAAGCTGGTTATGAAGCTCTTATCAGGGAAATAGTTTTTCTTACAAAGCAGGGTAAAGACTTTTTGCCATTCCAAACTACTACTAATAACATAATCTATATACTTAGCCGTATGAGGAATCACACGCGTTGCCAGCACAGGATACTGGAGGAGTACCTCAGCTACTTCAGTTTCTTGTTTACGGTAATACTCAATATCATATAGGTTCTTGACAAAAATCTCCTCATTGAAAGGGATCATCCCTTCTGTATAGAGAGCTAAGAGTATTTCGATAGAAAAACTACGCGGGGATTGCTCAAAAACCAGTTGGGCACCTTTTATCATATACGCTCCTTCGGAGGTATGGATAAAATCCATAAAGGCTTGGGTGTGTTGGGAATTCAGAAAGAAAAGAGGATACTTAATACGTGTATGAAAACTCTTTATAGAAGTGAAATCCAATTGCTTTTCTACGCTGAGCAGTTCTTCTACATTATGGCAAACACACATCATCAGATAGGTGATGACATACTCGATTTTGTAGCTAAGATGCTTTTTCTCGAATATATTTTCCCAATCTTTGTGCTGGGTTTGTTTTTTGATTTGTACCTTTTCCTGCTCGGGAAGGGCAAAGGCAATACGGCGGATTTCTGCCCAGTTTTCTGTTCTAAGGGCTGAGATAAGTTCTTTGTTCATAAGGTACTTTTTATTATTATAATTATTAGTTAATCAAAAAACTAACTAACTTCTTGTGATTCGTCGGTTTCTTTTCTTGTTTTTCAGCCAAAGGTAGATAGGCTTGTACCACACTTTTTTGAAAATCTTTTACTTTAGGGTCGCGGGTAGGGAGGTCGAGGAACTCTACAAAGCGGGCGATAGGGGCGTATTTATGAGCTAAGAGCCTCCCGATGGCTTCGGCGAGGTAGGAGAGTGTTTCCTCTCTTTGCAGGCTTAGAAGGATATACTCGGCAGCCAGATCGCGCAAGGGTTTTCTTTCGGCTAAAAGACAAGTAGCGACCATTAGCCAACCGCCGTGATAGATAGGCAAGTGGTGCTCAAGGAGCAGACTCATCACACGGGTAGCTTCCGAGAGGCTTTCCCTATCCATTCCTTGAGTATAAGTAAGCAGGTATTTGCACAGCCAACCATCAATATAGCGAGGGTTTAGGCTGAGCTCATAGTCAATATCCTCATCTATTACCTTGCCCATTGGCGATACATTGTAATAATTGGCTCCGAGTTCATTATAGTACGAATAAGTACTATGTTTTTTATCCCAATTGTCTTCCAAAATGATTTTATTTCGTTCTACACCGTTAATTTTGGTAGGTTTTATCTCGTATTTCAAATAAAACGGACGTACCAAGCCCTGTAAGTTGGTTTTCTCTGGGATTTCCAATTCTGGGAATACCCCATCAATATCTTTCAGACGTAAGACTTGCCCCCAGAGTATTCGTGTAGCATCGGTTACAGCTATTTGTTTGTTTACCTCAAAGTAATATTGCAAGGCAGGAGCATAGTTGCCTGTAAGAGAGTGAGCCAATTGCTTTTGTGATTCTGTAATCTCGGTGGGGAGTAGGCGGTTGAGCCCTATGATGACATCTTCCTGCATAGGGGTTTTACCTGCTTTTTCATATTGAATAATGCGCTCTAAAAAGGTAAGCGGTTCTATATAAAACGGAGCGTGAGTAGGGGTGCTTACAAAGGGCAGTGAGTTGCCTTGCTTGAGTTTTAGTAGCAGTCGCTTAGTTTTCTCTCGGAGGAATGGCGTAGGATTATAGAGCTTCCTACCGAAAATATCATCGGAGAGTGAGGCTTTGCCCTCCCAAACGTCAATCACCCAGCGCATACACTTTCGGTAGGTGGTAAATTCAAAAGGCTGTTCGCTCAACTGCTTTTGGTAGGGACTTATCTGCTGAGAGAAATTTTTGGGAATTTGCGCCTGCAATTGATTCAAGCCCTCAAAGAAAAGATCTAAAACAAGGGGCGAGCGCTCACGAATGCAATCGCCAATGAGGAAGAGAAGGTCGTCCCAAGTGCGAGGAGTGCGAGCCGCACGGGCAATCTTGGGGGTGTGGGCAGTTTGGGAGGTGCGAGCCGCACGGGCAGTTTGGGAGTTCTCGGAGTTCTCAGAATTTTCTGATGAGTTGAGCGAGGGCAAGGATTGGAGGAGGTCTTGGGCTTTGCCTTTTAGGTAATCGCAGTAAGGAGCGATGACTTCGGGGAGACCTTCTTGGTTAAAATAGGTGGTGAGAAGGTTGGAGACTTTCTCTTGGAGTTTAGCATCAGGGACGGTGAAGAGTACCGCTAATTGTTCGCGGTATTCTATATTTGCAGGGGCTTGCTTTTTATAGTGCTTTTCTAAGATATTTAAACCTATCAGTTGGGATTTAGCGATTTTTTGGGTAACAAAACACAGCGCAAAGTTGTCGGCAAAGGTTGGGAAGTCAAAGTCTTTTTCGCTGGATATCTCTTTGATGAGCTTCATCACAAAGTTCACCACCGATGTCTTATCACTACTGAGCAGGGCAAAGAGGGTCTGTTGGTTAGATAAAAGCTCTTGGTGGGAGGGTTCGAGGGTTTCTATCCAACGGCAATACATATCCAACACATTTTTCTTCCAAGGGTTCAGTAGAGCTTCGATAAAAGCGTGGAGAATCGCATTTTTGTTAGTGAAATATCCTTTTTTGTTTAGGGTATGATATATTTTTTTCCATTCTTCTGTAGTAAATATAGTATCTTGGATATACGCAGGTACAGAAGGAAAAAGAACAGCCGTTTCTGGGTGTTTCAATAGGTATTTAGTAAGATGCTCGTCTGCCTTAAACCAATTGAGGTCATACATTCTTTGTATAAAAACACCCTCATTAAGAGGAATATACCCAGCCTTGTATACCGACCAAAGTATTTGAAAAGACATCTCCAAAGGATTATCTTTATACATCAGCTGGATACCTTCTATCATATAAGCCCCTTGTGGAGTTTGAACGAAATCTAATAAAACTTCGTCTTCTAAAGAAGATAGAAAATAGTAGTAATTCCCCTTTATATAGGGTTCTATATTTTGGAAAAGTTCTATTTTTCTTACTTCCTCTAAGGTATTGCACACGCACATAATAGTGTATGAGATAATGGCTAATTCCTTATTAGAGAAATGGTATCTCTTCTCTTTTTCGAGGACTTCCCGAAAGATAAAGTTAAAATTCTTTCGTGCAAAATAACTCTTTAGCTCCTGTCTTTCTTCCTCAGAAAGCGCAAAGCAAATATTGCGAATGGCAGTAAAATCGTGTGCCTTAATGGCGGAAAGTAAGTTTTCTTTCATAGAGATAAATTAAAAGCCTATTTATTCATTTATTCCTTAAAACAAACTCCCCTTTGGCAAGGGGAGTTTAACAAGGCGGGTTATTTTTCTTTGGTAAAGTGCATTACTGTGCGTCCGTTATCTATAGCAAAGGTCATATAGCGGTTATTGTTGGAGAAATTGATGTCCCAAAGTGTTTTTTCCGTAGGGTTGCTCACATTGTAGTACTTGCCCCCTTCCTTTACCCACTCGTAGCTGTTTATCGTTTTATTACATTGCCCATTCTCTGGATAATTAAGGTATAGGGTAGCTCCCAAAGAGCTGGCTACTATACTTCCGTACAAACATTTGCCATCTTGTACTATAAATTCTTGTTGTCCCACTACATATTTGGTCATTTGCCAACGTCCCACAAAAGGGTCGAGATAACTATAGTCTTCTCCTTTTTTATGAAGGACACTTATTATATCATAAGCTCCTGATTTAAACCTAAAAATCAGTTCTTTCCCTTTCATTTCATATTTGATAGAAAATGTAGAACCTATTCTATGATTAGGAGAGTCCTCGGCTACAATCGCATTTATAACCCCATTATTAATCGTGTAATTGTAATATGTAGGAGTGTATTTGCAGTCTGAACCTTCTAAATGGTGCCGTTCGTAGTTTATTTTTTTATCGGAAATAGACCAATAAGATTGTTGAGAGCAATTATCAAGGGTTATCCATCGCAATCCTTTGTTATTGTCATTACTATAGACAGTATGGAAATACCAATCTCCGTTAAGCGAAGTGCTACCTCCGCCGTTGTCGTCGTCTTTCCCGCAAGAGGAAACGAATAATGCTGTGGCAACAAGTGCCAAAAAAATGAGTTTTTTCATAAGTTTTTTTATTTTGAAAATTAAGTGTTACTAAGTTATTTATTTATGCCCTACAATCCCCCTCTCTGAGGGAAGTACGCGAGAGCGGAGTATGTGAGGGGGAGGTTTCCATTATAAATTATTTTTCTCTTTGGGCAAAGGTAATAAAAAAATTAAGATATAAATGTAATTAATTCGTTTTTTTACTTTTTTTACTATCTATCGGCTCTAAATGCTTTGCAAGTATTGGTTACAAGAAGCTCATTAATAGAAAAAATCCTTTTCATCTCTCACTATTCGCCTTTCACTTCTCCAAAAGCTCTTCGGATAAGGGCATCGGGGGTAGGGTCTTGACCACGGAAGCGCTTGTATAGCAGGCTTTCCTTTTCGCTACTGCCCTTTTCGAGAACCTCCTTGCGGAAACGAGTCGCTACTTCAGCATTGAAAATACCTACTTCCTTAAAGGCTTCAAAAGCATCGGCGTCCAATACTTCCGACCATTTGTAGCTGTAATACCCTGCGGCATAGCCTCCGCTGAAAATATGAGAGAAAGCAGGAGAAATACACATCACATCAATAGGGGGATAGAGCTGGGTTACTTTGGTAGCTTCTTGCTCGAACAAATCCACACTCTCGAGGCATTCCAGATGAGGATAGGTATGCCACGCCATATCTAAGAATCCAAAATTGAGCTGGCGCACACTTAGGATACCCTCCATAAAGGCGCTGGCTTCTTTTATCTTTTGTACCCATTCTATAGGCAGAGGGGCGCCCGTCTCATAATGTGTGGCGAAAAGGCGCAAAGTTTCTTCTTCATAACACCAATTTTCCATCAACTGACTGGGGAGTTCCACAAAGTCTCGGGCTACATTGGTACCACTGAGCGAGGGGTAAGTAACCTTGGAGAGCATCCCGTGAAGGGCGTGCCCAAACTCGTGAAAGAGGGTCGTTAGCTCGTTAAACGTAAGCAAAGAAGGAGCGGTATCCGTTGGGCGGGTGAAGTTGCACACTATAGAGATGTGCGGACGGGAATCTTTGCCTTGTTCATCTCTATACTGCTCTTTGTAGGAGGTCATCCACGCCCCATTGCGCTTGCCTGCACGAGGGAAAAAATCGGTGTAGAAAAGGGCGAGATAATTGCCGTCCTCATCGGTTACCTTGTAGGTTTGTACTTCAGGGTGGTATTTTTCTACCTCCTCGGTAAGGGAGAAGTGCAAGCCGTAGAGCTTGTGGGCAACGGCAAACATACCTTCTACTGCCTTTTCTAAGGATAGATAAGGCTTGAGCAGGGAGTCATCAATCTGGTAACGCTCTTGTTTGAGTTTTTCGGCATAGTAGGCAAAATCCCACTGCTGGAAGTCGGCAAGCCCCGAGAAGGTTTTGAGTTGTTCTAACTCCTTAAGGGCTTGCGGTTTGGCTTTGCTTAACAGTTCGCTCAGGAAGTTCATCACCTTTTCGGGTGTTTCCGCCATACGTTCTTCCAAGGCAAAATCGGCATAAGAGGGGTAACCCAAGAGAGAGGCACGGGCTTGGCGTAGCTCGGCAATGCGCAATACATTCGCCTCATTGTTATACGGGCTATCTCCTGCACAACGGCTGTGATAATCGGTGAATAGTTTTTGGCGTAGGTCACGATTATCGGCATATTTCATCACAGCAGTATACATGGGCATATCCAGCGTAATAACCCAGCCTTGGGTATGGCGCTTTTGGGCTTCTTGGGCGAGCATCTCAAGGACAAAATCGGGTAGCCCACTCAGTTGTTCCTTATCGGTAATTACCCATTGGTAATGCTGGGTTTCAGCGAGTACATTCTCGGAGAACTTCAACTTAAGTGTAGCTAATTCTTTATCAATCTTGCGCAAACTCTCCTTATCGTTGAGTGATAAGTTAGCCCCATTGCGAGTAAAACTTTTGTAAGTTTTTTCAAGGAGTGTCTGTTGTTCTGCAGTAAGCGAAAGAGTTTCGCGCTGGTCGTATACTGTTTTTACTCGCTTGAAGAGAGCTTCATTCAGGCGGATATCATTGCCGTAGTCAGTAAGCAGGGGCGAGATGCGTTGCGCTTCGGCTTGCAGGGTGTCGTTAGTCTCGGCACTGTTGAGGTTGAAGAACATAGCCGTAAGTCGGTCGAGTTCTAAGCCAGTGTAAGCCAAGGCTTCTATTGTATTCTTAAAACTAGCTGGTTCAGGATTTTGGGTAATACTATCGATTTGAGCGAGGCTTTCGGCGATAGCTTTTTCAATAGCTGGTAGATAGTCGGTAGGAGTAAAGCACGAAAAGGGCGCCGCGTTATAAGGGGTTTGAAACATATTATACGTGTTTTAATGATGAAAGGGCAAAGATACAACTATTATAGAAAAATAAAAAGAGATACAATGATTTGCATCTCTTTTTTATAAGCTAAGAAGAAAATAGCACTTTATACATTTCCTTCATCTGGAAGGATACCTGCATATCCTTTCATAATACCGTGTTGGGAGCGACGAACGAATTGTAGGATCTCGTCTCTCTCTACAGTAGCCTCCATTTCAGCCTCTATATATTCTAAGGCGTGGGAAGTACTGAGTTTCTTTTGGAAAAGGATACGATAGATATTTTGTATTTCACGAATTTTCTCGGTAGAGAATCCTCTACGATGTAGGCCAATAGAGTTTACCCCTACATAGGAGAGAGGATTACGAGCAGCCTTGACATAAGGAGGCACATCTTTTCCTACTAAGGACCCCCCTGTAACAAAAGCATAGCTCCCAATAGAGCAGAACTGATAGACGGCTGTCATTCCAGCCATTACAGCACAATCTCCCACAGTTACATGTCCGGCTAAGGTGGTGCCATTGGAGAAAATACAATTGTCCCCCACGATGCAATCGTGAGCGATATGTGAGTAAGCCATAATCAGGCAGTTATTTCCCACCACAGTACGCATACGATCCACCGTTCCTTTGTTGATAGTAACGCATTCACGGATGGTAGTGTTGTCCCCTATATGGGTAGTAGTTTCTTCTCCTTTGTACTTAAGATCTTGGGGAATGGCTGAGATAACTGCTCCTGGAAATATTTTACAGTTTTTCCCGATACGAGCCCCTTCCATAATGGTTACATTAGGACCTATCCAAGTACCTTCTCCAATCTCTACATTTCTGCAAATAGTAGAGAAAGGTTCTACTACCACATTCTGAGCGATTTTAGCTTCAGGGTGTATATTGACTAAGGGATACATCATATTACTCTTGATTATCGTCTCTTTTTACTATTTTAGCCATAAGTTCTCCCTCGGTTACGAGTTTACCATTGGCGTAGGCATACCCCTGCATATGGCAGATACCTCGACGGATAGGAGTGAGTAACTCTAACTTGAAGATAAGGGTATCTCCGGGGAGTACTGGGTTTTTGAATTTGACATTGTCAATCTTCATAAAATAAGTTAGGTAGTTCTCTGGATCGGGAACTGTACTGAGGATCAGTACCCCTCCGGCCTGAGCCATAGCTTCTATCTGTAGGACTCCAGGCATTACAGGAGCTCCAGGAAAATGCCCCACGAAGAAAGGTTCATTCATGGTAACACTCTTGGTGGCAATGACATGCTTATCAGAAAGTTCGAATACTTTATCTACCAAGAGCATAGGCGGACGGTGGGGAAGAAGTTTCATAATTCCCACAGTATCAATTAGTGGTGCTTGGTTGATATCTACTTTGGGTATATCGTTTTTACGCTCATTGGCTATAATTTTGGAGAGTTTTTTAGCAAACTGAGTATTGGTAAAGTGTCCAGGCTTGTTAGTGATTACTTTTCCACGAATACGCACTCCTACAAGGGCTAAATCCCCTACTACATCCAAGAGCTTGTGTCGAGCTGCTTCATTAGAATAATGTAGGTCTATATTGTCCAATACACCATTAGGTTTTACTGTAACATTGTCACGATTGAATACTTTTTTAAGCTTCTCCATAGTCTCCTTGGAAGGCTCTTTATCTACATAGATAATAGCATTGTTCAGATCACCTCCTTTGATAAGTCCCTTGTCCAAAAGTACTTCAAGTTCGTGTAAAAAGCTGAAAGTGCGAGCATTGGCTATATCATCCTTGAACTCAGAAAGCGAGTGCATATAGGCATTTTGGGTGCCGAGTATTTTAGTGCCAAAGTCCACCATGGTGGTTACTTGGTACTCATCGGCAGGGATAAGAGTGATCTCAGAACCTGTCTCCTCATTCTTATAGGAAATTACCTCGTGTACAATATACTCATGGCGCTCAGCTTCTTGGGCTACAATACCTACTTTCTCAATCGCTTCTACGAAATATTTAGCAGAACCATCCATGATAGGAGGCTCAGGTGCGTCCAATTCCATGATGACATTGTCCAAGTTCATACCTACCAATGCAGCAAGAATATGCTCACAAGTCTGTATTTTTACTCCTTTTTTCTCCAAGACAGTACCTCTTTCAGTACTGGTTACATAAGAAGCTTCTGCTTCTATGACTGGGTTGCCCTCCAAGTCTACTCGTACAAATACAAACCCTGTATTCTCATTGGCAGGTTTTAGGGTGAGGGTTACATTCTTTCCTGTATGGAGCCCTTTTCCTTGTAGGGTAACTGGGGCAGCTAATGTATATTGTTTCACAAGATATATTTTTTAATTACGTAATTTTCTAATATTTATTAAAGTATTGTTTCTAAAATGGGTTTTTCAATAACTCTAAATATTTCCTGATTTATATTGGCTATTTTACAAATTTTCTTCTTTATACTATGGGGAAAACTTCCTGTTCTAAATAAGCAAATAATGTTTTCTATATAGATACGTTCAAAAAATAAGGAAAGCAAGCTTTTATCATCACTTTTTAGTCTAATATATTCATCGACCTCTTTACTTGTAAGAGTAGGATATTCTTTTAGTTTGCCTTTTATATAAGCGGAGCCTCTTTCTTGAGCAATCTGCTCTATATCCTTTAGGCAACGTTTGTAAATAGTTAGATACTCTGCTCCTGAATTGATATAATATATATGTTCTGGAAAATCATTGAGTAAATTCAAAGATTTCTTCAACAGCTCAATATCCATAATATATTAAGAATCAATCTTTTTTTCTAATTCACCGATTTTCTTGAACAATTCAGGAAGTTTTCTGAAGACTACATAGGATTTGTTGTAATCCATATAAGTAAAGGCAGGTGAACCTTGAATTACTTCATTGTCCTTAACATCTCTACCAATTCCTGATTGGGCTTGTATTTTTACATTATTACCTATAGTGAAGTGCCCTGCAATACCGACTTGTCCGCCTATGCTACAATGGGCACCAATCTTACTAGAACCTGCTACCCCTGCTTGAGAGGCAATAACCGTATGAGCTCCTATTTCCACATTGTGAGCTATTTGCACTAAGTTGTCTATTTTTACTCCCTTTCGGATAATGGTAGAGCCCATAGTAGCACGGTCTATAGTGGTATTGGCTCCAATCTCTACCTCATCCTCAATCACTACATTGCCTATCTGAGGGATTTTCTTGTAGGAACCATCTTCTTGAGGGGCAAAGCCAAAGCCATCCGCTCCAATGACTACCCCTGAGTGGAGAATACAGTTGGCACCTATTACAGAGTCCGCACAGAGGGTTACTGCACTGAAGATAATAGTGTTATCTCCTATTGTGACATTGTCTCCTATGTTGGTGTTGGAATATATCTTTACATTATTACCTATCTTACAATGTGCCCCAATAGAAGTAAAAGCACCTATATACACATTCTCTCCTAAAGTAGAAGAAGAATTGATAAACACGGGTTCTTCTATGCCTACCTTGGTAGCTATGCGCATTTGATTATAGTACTCTAATAGTTGTGTAAATGCCAAATAAGGATCAGCTACCCTAATCAATGTAGATTTGATAGGTTGTTCTGGATGGAAGTCATCCTTTACAATCACCACAGAAGCCTCTGTCGTATAGATAAAGTGCTTGTACTTAGGATTGGATAAAAAGGTAATAGTCCCAGGACCCCCTTCTTCAATCTTGGAGAGTTTGTAAACTTCCACTTCAGGGTCTCCAGTGACAGTTCCATTGAGGACTTGTGCAATCTGACTTGCGGTAACTTTATGTAACATAGAAACTTAAGTTCTTGTAAGATAGGTGTTTACTCTATTGATAGGTGTTTTTTGAGTAAATATACCCTCTTTTCATGGCACAAAAATAAAAAATATAATTTACATAGCGCATATTTTTTGTATAATTTTCTCCACAATTTTTATTTTTAACCCTCTTAAAAATAAAGGGAAAACTCTTTATAGTTTAAAAATCAGAAGGATACAAAAGATATTTTTTTCGTGTCTTTTTGAATTTTTCTAAAGTATCTTGCCAGCTTGCTTTGATCTCTTTTTCACTCTTGTGCTGGAGGAGCTGCTCTTTGAGGGTTTTGTTACCTGCCAGCTTATCAAAGGAAGACGAAAAAAAGTTAACCTTCACAGCAGAAGTCTGTTCATAGGCCTTTATTAGCCAAGAAAAGTTCAGTGTGGATAGTGTAGGAGTATGGCTTAGATCTTCTCCATAGCATACTTTTCCATTGTATTTAGGATTCTTATCCCCAGCATTGGGCTTAGGGGTGAAGGTAAAGGCTGTTTTTTCCAAATAAGGAGAGCCATATATTTGGAATTGCCATTGGGTACCACGCCCCATACTGATGTTAGTCCCCTCGAAGAAACATAGGCTTGGGTATAGGTTTACCGCAGTCATATTGGGAAGATTAGGAGAGGGAGCTACAGGTAGGGGATAGATAGCCTTGCGGTCATAGCTCTTAAGGGGCACTATCTTCAGGGTACACTGGATACCATTCTTGAGCCATTTCTCTCCATTGATCATCTGGGCATATTCGGCAATGGTCATCCCATAGACCACAGGAACAGGGTGCATACCTATAAAGCTTTTATAAGAAGATTCCAATACAGGCCCATCTATATAGTGACCGTTAGGATTCGGACGGTCAAGGATTACCAAGGGGATATAGTTCTCAGCACAGGCTTCCATCACATAGTGTAGGGTCGAGATATAGGTGTAGAAGCGCACCCCTACATCCTGTAGGTCAAAGAGCATGACCTCTATCCCTTTAAGTTGTTCTGCTGTAGGTTTCTTATCCTTTCCATATAGGGAGATAATGGGTAGTTTAGTCTTGGGATCTACTCCATCCTTGATTACTTCTCCAGCATCAGCTGTACCTCGAAAACCATGCTCAGGAGCGAAAACTTTAGTGATGTTTATCTTCTTGGCAAGAAGAAAATCCACCAAATGTTCGTTCTGTACCGTGATGGTGCTGTCCTTTTCATGGACAATTTTTTGAATAATCCCTGTATGATTGGTAACTACTCCTATACGCTTGCCTGCAAGCATAGGAAGGTACTGATAGGATTGGTTGGCACCTGTTCCTACATACTCATATTTCTTAATAGAAATATTTTGTGCAGAAAGTTGTCCAAAAACACCTATAAGTAATAAAAAAAGTGTAATTTTGCTCATTCTAAAATTGCATTTTTTATTTTGAATATTGAATTTTTTATAGCCCGTCGTTTGGTTCATAATTCAGGGGGCAAAAGTAGTATTTCTTCTCCAATTATCAAAATCGCCATCAGTGCTATTGCACTTGGGGTGGTGATGATTCTTATTGCTATTGCAACAGGGAGGGGCTTGCAGGAACGTATCCGACAGAAAATAGCCTCTCTCAATGGGCATATCCAGATATTCAATTACGATACCAATCGCTCGGAGGTCTCTATTGTGCCTATTTCGAATCAGGAGGATTTCTATACAGATCCTCAGTTCTTCAACCGAGAAGGGAAAAAGGTACTGCACCTACAAGGGGTTATCACCAAAGGGGGAATTATCCGTACTGAAAAAACTTTTGAGGGGATTATAGCTAAGGGAGTAGGGAAGGACTTTGATGCTCAGTATATGAAGGCTTACCTCAAAGCAGGAAAATTCCCTGATTTTAGTTCTGATACTCTTAGCAATGAGGTGCTTATATCGGAATATTTGGCCAACCGATTAGAACTCTCCGTAGGGGACACTTGTAATACTCTCTTCCTTAGGGAAGAGAGTGAAGGGATACCGAATCAACGCAATTTTACTATAGCAGGAATATATGCTTCTGGTTTTCAGCAATTTGATGCTACTTATATTCTTGTGGATATTCGCCAACTACAAAAAATAAATAAGTGGACACCCCAGCAAGTAGGGCTTTTTGAGGTTTTTATCAAGGACTTTGATCAGATGGATTCTGTAGGGGAATATGTCTATAATCATATTCCTACTACCTATGATTCACAGACAATTGCTCAGAAGTATCCAACTATTTTTGAGTGGTTTCATACCTTTGACCTCAATATCTTCATCATCATTGCTATAATGGTGATTGTAGGCGGGGTGAATATGATTACTGCCATCCTTGTGCTGATCCTAGAGCGAACACCTATGATAGGTACGCTGAAAGCATTGGGAGCGACCAACTGGAATATCCGTAAGATATTTCTCTACAATGCAGCTTACCTGATAGGCTTAGGACTTTTCTGGGGAAACCTTATAGGGCTTAGTTTGCTCTGTATACAGTATTATTTTGCTCCTCTGAAACTGGATCCTACCGTGTATTATGTAACCGAAGTTCCTATCTACTTACATATGGGCTATATCATAGCACTTAATATAGGAATTCTTATCACTTGCCTACTCATGTTACTGGTTCCCTCTTATATAGTAAGCAGAATATCTCCCATTAAGGCTATAAAGTTTGAGTAATATAGAAAGACATCCATCAGACGATTCTCTTTTGATTAATCGCATGGCAGAGATGCAATTTATTGCATCTGTATCTTATATTCATATAGTGATACAATTCTTGTGCCCTATGTTGGTGCGAGTTTGTAGCTTGTGCCACTCATATTGAGAAATTGTATAAATGAATATACCCATATCAGTCTTTAGGTTTTTCAGAAATAGGTTTTATATAGTCGTCATACTCAGCCCATCTATCATCTCCTAAATATTCAAGACGACTATCATTAGGAATATAGATATTTTTTAAATTAGGACAATTTTTAAATATATCGTCGAGGCTATTTCTACCCTTTCCCTTTATCATTATTTTTGGAGGATTCTTACCCTGAAGTATAATAGTTTTTAAATCTTGACAATCATCAAATGCGTTTGGATAAATTTCTTTGACATTTTTAGGTATTGTAATACTGACAATACCTGTAGAAGCAAAAGCAGATCCC